>Ga0307478_10000571_pt1 | contig 37226 bp, 36 predicted proteins | sample atmos_gasesECM4C_2_FD_203713 | JGI IMG/M metagenome (GOLD analysis project Ga0307478, IMG submission 203713) | Hardwood forest soil microbial communities from Morgan-Monroe State Forest, Indiana, United States - atmos_gasesECM4C_05 | ecosystem: Environmental > Terrestrial > Soil > Temperate...
AATGGGACCTTCGACGTCGATGCCTACCGTCACGCCGTCGATGTGCTGATCACCGCGCAGGAAATCCTGGTCGATAACGCGGGCTATCCGACCGAGATGATCGCGAAGAACTCGCACGACTATCGTCCGCTCGGTCTTGGCTATGCCAACTTGGGCGCATTGCTGATGGCCGCCGGCCTGCCGTACGACTCCGATGCCGGACGCGATTATGCGGCCTCTGTCACGGCGATCATGTGCGGCGAAGCCTACCTGCAGTCTTCGCGCATTGCCGAGCTGTGCGAGCCGCTGGCGCCCGCGACCGAGCCCACGCAGAAGAACCTGTCGGAGACGAATCTCGGCTCTAACGTCATGCCCGGAGCCGCCTGCCCCGGCTGGTACATCAACCGCGAGCCGTTCCTTGACGTGATTCGCATGCACCGCGCGTCGGTTAACAACATCAACAAGGCGAATGTACCAACCGCGCTCTACGAAGCCAGCAAGCAGTGCTGGGACGAAGCCCTGGTCCATGGCGAGAAATTCGGATATCGCAATAGCCAGGTCACGGTGCTCGCTCCCACTGGCACGATCGGCTTCATGATGGATTGCGACACCACCGGCGTCGAGCCCGACCTCGCTCTGGTGAAGTACAAGAAGCTGGTCGGCGGCGGCATGATCAAGATCGTCAACAACACCGTGCCGACAGCGCTGTTCAAACTCGGCTACACGCACGAGCAGGCCGACGCTATCGTTAGTTACATCGACGCCACGGGAACGATCGAGGGTGCGCCTCACATCAAGGACGATCACCTTGCTGTGTTCGATTGCTCCTTCAAGCCGGCAAAGGGCACGCGCTCGATCCACTACATGGGCCACCTGCGGATGATGGCTGCGGCGCAGCCGTTCATCTCCGGCGCGATCTCGAAGACGGTCAATCTGCCCAACAACGCTTCGGTCGAAGACATTATGGAGGCGTACCTGCAAGCCTGGAAGCTCGGCCTGAAGGCGGTCGCCATCTACCGCGACGGTTGCAAGCAGTCGCAGCCGCTGTCGGCGGCGGGAACTGCCACGGCACTCTCCAAGAAAGAAGACGCGCCTCGCGCCTCATCTGCTCCGCAGGAAGAAGAAAATCTCAACGCTCCGCCGCGTGCCGTGCGTCACAAGCTGCAAGAAGAGCGTGCGTCGATCACGCACAAATTCAACGTCGGCGGCCATGAGGGCTACATCACCGTCGGCCTCTATCCTGACGGCAGCCCCGGGGAACTGTTCATTACCATGGCGAAAGAAGGATCTACCGTCAGTGGCCTGATGGACAGCTTCGCGCTCGCCGTCTCCATTGCCTTGCAGCACGGGGTGCCGTTGAAGCTTTACTGCGAGAAGTTTGCCCACACACGCTTCGAACCGCAGGGCTGGACGAATAACCCGGAAATCGGCTTCGCCAAGTCGATCATGGATTACATCTTCCGCTGGCTACAGTTGCGTTTCCTGACCGGACAGCAGCAGATGCTGTTCGAGAACCTGCGCTTGAAGGCAGGCGGCGGCACGCACTCGACACCGGCCGCAGAAGGCATCGGCGATCTGCACGGAACTGCCGAGTCGGGCGGACGCAATCCCGAGCCGCGCCCCGGATCGGTGCACGCCGCCGATGCGCTCTCCTCAATCGTCGAGATGGGCGACGCGCCCAGTTGCCACTACTGCGGCGCGATCATGACGCGCAACGGCAGTTGCTATCGCTGCATGTCATGCGGCTCGACCAGTGGATGTTCATAGCGCGCTTCACCAATTTAACTACCTTCTTCTCTCACTCAGGAACGGCTCCTGCTTCGGCGGGGGCCGCTTTTTTGTGCTGAACATTACGTTTGTTGGAAGCTTCCTTAACCATATCTGCGAAAAAGCCTGCTGCTCTCCATCACCGTAGAAAGAAAAAGCGTATGATTCCCCGCGCCGTTCACAATAGCTCCACAGGAGAGAGCAAAAATGAAGAAACTGTTAGGGTTACTGGGCACGCTGGCGATTCTGGTTCCAGTTGCATGGGCACAAGAGCACTACACCGAAGGTCCGGTCTGGCGCATCCAGTTGATCCGGGTGAAGCCCACCAAGATGGATGCCTACCTCACCAGCCTGCGGCAGTCGACCAAGCCGTTCATCGAAGAAGAGAAGAAGCAGGGCGTGGTCACCGACTACAAAGTCTTCCTGAAGCAAACCAAGAACAGTCCGGAAGATTGGGACATCTGCGTGGCCATCCAGTACAAGAACTGGGCCGCGCTCGACGGAGCCGCCGCCAAGGGCGAGGCTGTGCGCGACAAGATCCTGGGCGGGAAGTCGCAGGCGCAGGATCTCAATGAAAAGCGGGGCGAGATTCGCGAGATCATCAGCTCGGAGCTGTTGCAGGAGATTGTGCTGAAGTGAACCTAACTGCAGAAGTTTTTTGCGCCCGGACGCGAGTCTTGAGTAAGTAAGAAAGGGCGCCGTGCGGCGCCCTTTTAAAATTCTCTACGGACCAGCGTCGTTACTGCGGGTTCGTCTTATTTTCGACCTTCTGCGCTCCTTCGTCGGTCTTCTGGGCCGCTTTGTGGGTGTCCTTCTTGACCTTGTGGCCGGCCTTTTTGGCCGTCTTTTTGGTCGCGTTCCCTGTGTCCTTGGCGGCCTGCTTGGTCTCCTGGCCAGCGTCCTTCATATCCTGCTTCGCCGAGTCCTGCGCGAACGACGGTACGCCCAGCAGCAGCACCAGCGACAAACCTACCCATGTCAGCAAACGTTTCACATTTTTCTCCTGGAATAAAAACTTTGGTCGGACTAACTTCAAGTCTAGGGACCGCCGACCGGGCAGTGCATCCGGCGAACTCTGTAGAGTGAGTCGCGGAATTATCTATTGCGTCGCGAAGTGCAGTGGTGTCGCGTGCGCTTGGCGTGGGGAGCCTAGCTCTCCATCACTTTCAGAGTCGGGCTCACGATCAGTTCGGGCTCTGTGGCGCGTTGAACGTCCTCGACGGTGAGGCCTGGGGCAATCTCGGCTAGTATGAGTCCGGTCGGAGTGACTTCCATGTACGCCATCTCGGTCACGATCGTATTGACCACGCGAACGCCGGTAAGCGGAAGGGTGCACTGTCGTAGTATTTTCGGCTGCCCGTCGCGCGTGGTGTGCTCCATGGCGACGACAACGCGCCGGGCGCCGGCGACCAGGTCCATCGCGCCGCCCATACCCTTGACCATCTTGCCGGGGATCATCCAGTTCGCGAGGTTGCCGTGCTCGTCGACTTCCATGGCCCCGAGCACGCTCAGATCGATGTGGCCTCCGCGAATCATGGCAAAAGAGTCAGCGCTCGAAAAATACGCTGTCCCCTGGATTTCGCTCACCGTTTCCTTGCCGGCATTGATCAGGTCGGCGTCTTCTTGCCCTTCGAGCGGGTATGGTCCGATCCCGAGCATGCCGTTCTCGCTCTGCAACACCACGTGCATTCCGGGCGGAACACAGTTCGCCACCAGCGTCGGCAAGCCGATGCCCAGGTTGACGTAGAACCCATCGCGCAGCTCTCGCGCGATGCGCTTCACGATGCGGTCGCGTTTTTCCGTGTCCTTGGGAGCCTTGCCGACGGCGGAGATCGTTGGTCGTTGGTCGTTGGTCGTTGGCGCGGAGGTCGTCGGTCTTCGGTCGTCGGTCGTCGGCATGTTTGGTTCAGTTCTCAGAGCTCAGTTTGGCGCGGGAGAGGCCCGTCTGTCTTCCGGGTCCTGCCTACTCGCTACTGGCCGCTAGCTGCCAGCCACTAGCCCGCTTTTCTCACCGTTCGTCGCTCGATCCGTTTTTCATACACAACTCCTTGAAAAATTCGATTCACGAACACACTCGGCGTGTGCACCGAATCCGGTTCGAGTTCGCCGACGTCCACCAGGTGCTCGACCTCCGCGATTGTGACTTTCGCGGCGGTCGCCATCACCGGATTGAAATTGCGCGCGGTCTTGCGGTACACCAGATTGCCCCAGCGATCGCCTTTCCACGCCTTGATGAAGGCAAAGTCGGCTTTCAGCGCGCGTTCCATCACGTACATGCGGCCATCGAATTCCCGCGTCTCTTTTTCCTCGGCGACGATCGTGCCTACGCCTGTCGGCGTGAAGAATGCCGGAATACCCGCGCCGCCAGCGCGAATCCGCTCCGAAAATGTTCCCTGCGGCACCAGATCCAGTTGGACCGTACCCTTCAACACCATCTCTTCCAGCAATTTGTTTTCTCCAACGTAGGTGCCGATGTGGCGACGGATCTGGCCATTGGCGAGCAGCAGGCCCATACCGAAGCCGTCCACTCCAGCGTTGTTGCTGATTGTGGTGAGATTCCGCACGCCCTTGTGTGCCAGCGCCCGAATCAGGTTCTCGGGCATGCCGCATAGTCCGAATCCGCCCACCATGATCGTGGCGCCGTCACATACGTCCTGAATCGCCTCTTCTGCACTGCCAACGACCTTATTCATGTCAGGAAGATTGTAGGGGTTACAGTTTCTAACTTTCAAGGTTTGCCAATCAACTGTCGAGCTGCGAGTCGAAAGTCGCGAATAGAAATCTCGGTCCTTCACAACCCTCACCGCTTGCCTTTCTCCGTGACTCTGTGTCTCTGTGGTGAAAAAGTTTTTGCCGGTTTTTCCTTCTTCAACTCATGCGCTCGCTCAAACTCGGCTGCGAGCTCGCGCGAATCGAGATTCTCGCGAATGTGTGCCAGGCGCTGTTCCAGTTTGAGCAGCACCTTGGCGATGTTCGCTTTATTGGTGATGGCAATGTCCCGCCACATCGAGTACGGGCTTGAAGAAATACGCGTCATCTCACGTAAAGCGCGGCCGCCTGCCTCGAGAAGCGGCGCTCCGCCGAACTCGTCGACCAACGAGGCCGCCAGTGCCGTCGAGATCATCTGTGGCAAATGGCTGATCCAGGCGCAAAGTTGGTCGTGCTCTTCTGCCGGAAGAATCGCGATTCGTGCGCCCAATTTCTCCACCCATTCGAGGAACTCGCCGCTAAGCCCGCTGTAGACATCCTGCGCCGGAAACGGAGTGACAAACCACGCCGCCCCCTCGAACAGATCGGCATCGGCAAATTCCACGCCCGACTGCTCCTTGCCTGCCATCGGATGCCCGGCAAGAAAGCGCTGTCCCACGGCTTTGCCGAAAACGTTCCCGGCACGCGCTGCCACCGCCGCCTTGGTGCTGCCCACATCGGTGAGCAGAGTTTTCGCGGAGAGAGCAGGGCCGAGGCGCTCGATCAGGTCGAGAATGGAGATCACCGGTGTGGCCAGAACAATGACCGAGCTGCCGCGAACCGCGTCTACGGGATTCGTCAAGCCAGCATCGATTGCTCCTTTCTCCTGCGCTCGTTCCAGAACGGGGGCGCGATCGCAACCCACGATGTGCCCGCGAAATTTGCGCTTCTTGAGCGCGAGGCCGAGTGAGCCGCCGATAAGCCCGGTGCCGATGATCGTGATCTGGCGAATGGACAAGGGAATTTAGTAATTGGGTAATTTGGTAATTGTGTAATTTGAAAACCGGCAGTCTGGATTCCTAAATCCTTATCCCACAATCTCGATACAGAAGTAGGACCTAACACCTAACACCAGAGACCTGACACCTGAGACCCGACACCTGACCCGCCCTACCGAAGCGTCCGCCCTACCGCGGGCGCGATCACCCGCAGCTCTTTCATCAGCGTGGCGAACTGTTCAGGGAACATCGACTGCGCGCCATCCGACAAGGCTTTATCCGGATTGCTGTGTACTTCGATCAGCAAAGCGTCTGCACCGGCCGCCACCGAGGCGCGCGCCATTGGCGCTACCTTATCGCGGCGGCCCGTCCCGTGCGACGGGTCGGCCGTCATGGGCAGATGCGAAAGCTTGTGCACGATCGGGATTGCGGAAATGTCCATGGTATTGCGCGTGTAGGTTTCAAAGGTCCGGATGCCGCGCTCGCACAAAATTACCTCGTAATTGCCGCCCGCCATGATGTATTCGGCCGAGAGCAGCAGTTCCTCGATGGTGGCGGCAATCCCGCGCTTCAAAAGCACGGGCTTGCGAACCTTCCCGAGTTCGCGCAGCAAATTAAAATTCTGCATATTGCGTGCGCCCACCTGAAAAATATCCACGTAGGGAAGCATCAGCGGAATCTGGGAAATCTCCATCACCTCGCTGATCACGAGCAGCCCATGCTTGTCGCCCGCCTCGCGCAGGAGCTTGAGTCCCTCTTCGCCCATCCCTTGGAAAGAATAAGGTGAAGAGCGCGGCTTGAACGCGCCGCCACGCAGCACGCGCGCTCCCGCGTCGGCGACCTGCTTCGCCACAAGGAAAATCTGGTCGCGCGATTCGACCGAGCAGGGCCCTGCCATGACAACGACTTCTTTGCCCCCGATCTCCACATCGTTAGCCAAACGCACCACCGTGCCCTCGGGCCGGAACGATTTCCCGGCCAGCTTGTAAGGCGAGGAAATCCGGTGCACCTCCTGCACACCGGGCAGCACTTCAAAGAGCGCAATGTCCACTTCCGGGCGCGCGCCAACCGCGCCCAGAACAGTCTGACGGGCGCCGGTTGAACGATGCACCTCAAAGCCCAGCGTAACCAGGTGGTCGATGACCGCCTGGATCTGGTCTTCGGTCGCGGAATCCTGCATGGCAACAATCATAGAAATGCAGCGGCTTGCTGCGTGCCCCTGGCACTAGCTGGCATCGGTACACTCGACAGTCAGCCGTTCGACGCTGAGAACAATTTTGAAGACTATTTCTTAGCAAAAGCGAGAAAACAAGTTGTCATGGCTCGGTCCCCAGCCGTCCTGCGTCGAAATGGGGGTTTACTTCTTGCGTTTTCCTCCCTCGACCATCTCATCCTTCTGAATATTGCGCATGACGTCCATAATCCGTTCATAAATCTGAATCAAGTGTCGATGCTGCAATGGGCCGCGATTTTGATCCTGAACCTGAGTTAGCACGATCCGTTCACGATCGGGCTCATAGATCGGAAGATCGCTCTGCCGTTTCAGGCGCCCGATTTCCTGCGCGGCCTGAGCCCGCTCATTCAGGATTGCCACCAGCCTCTGGTCAATCTCGTCAATTTTCTTACGCCAGTCTGCGATGTCCATAAAATACGCTGGTGGCCGATAGGCGGTAGCTGCCGGTTGACGACAGAAACTGCCGACTGCGTTTTCCTCGCTTGCCACTTCCCAACAGCAATTCCGCATGTTGCAGCGGGGACCTAAGCGCCAAGAGCATCCAGTGACAAGCCACCAGCCACCAGCTACGAGCTGCCTGCCAGCAACCGCCCCACAAATTCTGCCACACTCTGCGCTTCGTTCCTCGGGTTCCGTTCGATGATGTCCACGATCGCGCTCCCGACGACTGCGGCATCCGCATAACCGCCGACCGCCGCGAATTGCTCCGCAGTAGAAATGCCAAAGCCTACCGCAATCGGCAGTTTCGTGCGCTTGCGCAGTCGTCGCACCAGGGACTGCGCGTCTTCCGGCAATTGCTTGCGCGCTCCAGTGACGCCGGTACGCGATACCGCATAAACGAAGCCGTTCGAAGCTGCCGCAATGCGTTTCAGCCGATCGTCTGGACTGGTCGGTGCTACCAGAAAAATGGGTGCCAGTTCATTCTTTTCCATCTCGTCGAGATACGATCCTGCCTCCTCTACAGGAAGGTCAGTTACCAGCACTCCGTCTATGCCCGCCAGGCGCGCAATCTTACAGAATTTCTCGAGACCCATCCGCAGAATGGGATTGAGATAGGTGAACACAATCAAACCCACCGACTGCGATTGCTCCCGGATTTCGGCAGCCAACTTCAAAACCTGGTCGAGCGAAGTCCCGTGTTTGAGGGCGCGTTCACTGGCCCGCTGAATCACCGGGCCGTCCGCCACCGGGTCACTGAACGGAACCCCGAGTTCGATGACGGCAGCCCCCGCGCGAATCATTGCCAAAACGATGTCACGCGTGGTGGCAAGATCAGGATCGCCGCATGTGACATAGGCGACGAGTTCGGGTTTGCGTTCGAAGCGAAAGGGCATAGGTGAGATTTCAGATTTTAGATTGTCGATTTCAGATTGAAGACCTCAAATTGTCGACTTTATTTTTGTGAACCGGTGGTGTCGGGCTGAGCAGTCAATCTGAAATCTGAAATGTAAGATCGGCCTGCACCCGCGAACGGCTCAATCCAGCTTCAGATTCTCTCGTAAAATTCCGATGTCCTTGTCGCCACGCCCCGAAACGTTCACCAGCACGATCTCCGACTTCTTCATCTTCGGCGCGCGCTTGATGACTTCGGCCACTGCGTGCGCCGATTCGAGAGCCGGGATGATACCTTCCGTGCGGGCGAGCACGGTTGTGGCCTCCAATGCCTCCTTGTCGGACGCGGGAAGATACTCGGCGCGCCCCGTGTCCTTCAGCCAGGCGTGCTCGGGCCCGATCGACGGATAGTCAAGGCCCGCCGAAATCGAGTGTGTCGTGGAAATCTGCCCCGAGCCATCCTGAAGAACATAGGAGTAAGTGCCCTGCAGAACACCGGGAGAGCCCCCGCGAAACCGTGCTGCATGTTCGCCAAGTTGCTCGCCGCGTCCGCCAGCCTCGACACCGACGAGGCGAACTTTCTTGTCTTTGATGAAGTCGTAGAAAATCCCGATGGAGTTCGATCCGCCGCCCACGCACGCAATGATCGTGCTGGGAAGCTTGCCTTCAGCTTTCAGAATCTGGGCGCGCGCCTCTCGCCCGATGATGCGATGAAAATCGCGCACCATGGTCGGATACGGGTGCGCCCCCAGCACACTCCCGAGCAGGTAGTGCGTGGTTCGCACGTTGGTGACCCAGTCGCGCATGGCTTCGTTGATCGCGTCTTTCAATGTCCGCGAGCCGGAAGTGACGCCCCGCACCTCGGCCCCCAGCAGGCGCATGCGGAAAACGTTGAGCTCCTGGCGGCGCATGTCCTCGGTGCCCATGTACACCACGCAGTCAAAACCCAGCAGCGCGCACACTGTGGCGGTGGCGACGCCGTGTTGGCCAGCGCCGGTTTCTGCGATCACGCGATGCTTGCCCATGCGCTCCACCAGCAGCCCCTGTCCCAGGCAGTTGTTGATCTTGTGTGCGCCGGTGTGGAGCAGGTCTTCGCGCTTCAGGTAAATCTTCGCACCGCCGAGTTTTTCGGTCAGGCGGCGCGCGAAAAACAGCGGCGTGGGCCGACCGGCGAACGTCCGCAGCAGCAGGTTCAGGCGCTTCTGAAACTTCGGATCGCGCTTCGCCGTGTCGTACTCTCGCTCCAGCTCTTCGAGCGCCGCCATGAGAGTCTCTGGAACGTAACGGCCTCCGTAGACACCGAAGCGCCCCGGCTGCGCGGATTGGTTCCTGGCACCAGATCGTGAGATCGGTCGAACCCTGGGCATTGCGGAGCTGATCTTTGCAGTCGCCATCGGAATCTGTATTCTCTTTTCCTAGAAAATCTTGTCCGCCTGCCGTGCAGCCTGCACGAAGGCTCGGATCTTTCCCGGGTCTTTCTTGCCCGGACGGGCCTCAACGCCGGAAGAAACGTCGACGCCAAAGGGCCGAAACATCTTGATTGCCTCTCCGACGTTGAGCTGCGTCAAGCCTCCCGCCACGATTACGGGGATTTGCAGGCTCACCGTCTGCACCATGTCGCGAGTTGCGGCCCAATCAAAAGTGGTCCCGGTTCCACCCATCTTGCCATTGCTTTGAGCATCCAGCAGCAGAGCGAAACCCTGCTCGCGGCATCGATTGGTGATGAAGAAGCCTTCTTTTAGGGAATTTCCAGGAATCGCCGGAATGATTTTCGCCGCACCGAAGCCGCGATCAGCGTCGCCCTCAAACCGGCGAACATAATTCAAGGCAGTTTCCCCATAGAGTTGAATCGCGGTCAAGCCGGTTTGCGAAACGATTTCCGACATGTGCTCCGAACTTGCATCGACGAACACTCCAACCTTCTCGACTTTCCCTGGCAATTCCCCAATCATCTCTCGAACCGCTGCCACTTCCACCTTGCGCGGGCTCTTGTCATAAAAGACGAACCCCAGCGCATCCGCCCCTGCGTCCACTGCCGTGAGCGCGTCCTCGAGATTCGTGATCCCGCAAATCTTCACCCAAGTCATAGGAAGCTGTCAGCTATCAGCGTTCAGTCTTCAGCAAAGGCAAACCCAAACTGTTTAACTGCTGGGCACCGCCGCAGCTCCGAGCAGCCTGCGCAACGCACTCCCCGGAAACGCCGCCTTCATCAGCGACTCGCCGATCAGAAACGCCTCGTAGCCCACCGAGCGCAGCTCCGCAATGTCGCTGGGAGAAGAGATGCCGCTCTCTGCTACCGCCAGAATCCCGCGCGGAAATTTCTTCGCGACCCGGAATGCGGTATTCAAGTCGACGCGAAACGTTTTCAGGTCCCGCGAATTGATGCCGATCAAGTCGCAGCCCACATCGAGGGCGCGTTGCAATTCGTCCTCGTCGTGTGCCTCGCACAGCACGTCCAGCTTCTGCTCACGCGCCCGTGACGCGAGCTGCTTCAGTTCAGCCGGCTCTAGCGCCGCCACAATCAGCAGGATCGCATCCGCCCGGTGTGCCCGGGCTTCAACGATTTGCACCTCATCCACGATGAAATCCTTGCGCAAGCAGGGAAGCGCGGTGCTCTCCGAAGCAATCTCGAGATTCCTAAGCGAGCCTTGAAAAAACTCCGGCTCCGTCAACACGGAAAGCGCCGCCGCACCTCCACCTTCCAGTTCATGAGCAAGGGCGGCGGGGTCAAAACTCGCACGAATCAAGCCCTTCGACGGAGAAGCCTTCTTCAGTTCAGCGATGATGGCAACACCCTTCGCTGCGACCGAGGCAAGATTATTGCGGAATCCCCGCGGCTGGTGCGCAGCCGCCTGCCGCTCGAGTGCGCGCACGTCGGCAGCCCTTCGTCTTTTGGCAAGACGATGGCGGGTGGCGGCGACAATCTGATCGAGCGTGGCGGCCATAAGGAAGGCTTAATTATACGGGAGGCCGCGTAGATGCTCGTTACTTCGCGCTTCCGGCTTGCCCTCCAGCTGCCGCCTTCTGCTCGTTAATCCACGTCGTCACGCGCTCGTCGAGCACGTCGAGCGGCAGAGCGCCGCCATTGAGAACTTCATCGTGAAAGGCTCGAACATCGTATCGTCCGCCAAGTTCTTTCTGCGCAAGCTGGCGTAGCCGAAGAATGTCCAGCTGCCCGAGCTTGTAGCCGAGAGCCTGCCCGGGCGCCGCGACGTAGCGGTCCGTTTCCGATTGAATGTCGGGTTCGTCTTCGGAGGAATGCGTATGAAAGTAGTCGACCATCTGTGCCCGCGTCCAATGTTTGTAGTGAACGCCCGTGTCGAGCACCAGGCGCACCGCGCGCAGAAGTTCGTCCGAAAGACGCCCAAAGTCCGAATACGGATCCTGGTAGAAGCCGACTTCTTTCCCGAGGCTTTCCGAATAAAGGGCCCAGCCTTCCACATAAGCGTTGTACCCGGCCTGTTGGCGAAAGCTGGGCAGCCCGGGCAAGGTTTGCGCGATCGAAATCTGCATGTGATGACCCGGAATTCCCTCGTGATACGCCGTGGATTCACAACTCAACAGGCTGCGGTGTTGATAGTCTCCCGTATTCACCTTCACCGTGCCAGACCGTGAACCGTCCGGCGTGCCCGGCACGTACTCTGCTGAAGGCGCATCCTTTTCGCGAAATTCCTCCACTGCCTGCACCTCCACCTGCGTTGGCGGAAGCAAGCCGAACAGTTTGGGAAGCTCCGGCTTCATCTGCGCGATGTAGCGGCGGTAGGTTTCGAGAATCTGATCACGCGAAGCAGGGACGAGTTTCGGATTCGTTTTCAGCGAGGCGCGAAACGATTTCAGATCCGAGAAACCCAGCTTCTTCGCGATGATCAATTGCTCGCCCTCGATACGCTCCACTTCCTTCAACCCGATCTGATGGATCGTTTCCGGATCCATGCTAGTTGTGGTCTGCTGCCGGACCGCGAAACGGTAGAGTGCATCGCCGTTCGGAAGCGCCCAGAGCCCTTCCTGGGTGCGCCCGTTGGGCGAATAGTTCTGCGCAAGAAAGCGCGACAGCTTGTGGTAGGCAGGTCGAACTTCGCCGTCAATCGTCGTGAGGATCGCGCCGTGCAAGCGCTTCCGATCCGCTGCGGAGATCGAATCCGGAAAGCGTCTGAGCGGCTGGGCAAACGTGTTGGCCTCCCCCGCCGGACCCGCGATGTCGTCGCATTGCGTCACGGTTTTCTCGAGCAGATAACGCGGCGGCAGGAGCTTGTCCTTCAGGCCTTGTTGGAGCACTTCGATGATCTGGTCGAGTGCGCGCGGCAAGGCATGCAGGCGCGCGAGATAGTCTTCGTATTGCCGCGTAGTGTTGAACGGGATGATGGTCAGCGCCTCGGCGAACGCAAGATGCGCTCCATCCTGCTGATCAATCGGCATCTCGAAAAGCTTGAGATCGATCGCCTCGATGCGCTCTTTCAGGTTGCGCACCATCAGAACCCGGTTGAGCTTTTCCTGTTCCGGAAACCCAATTGTGTCGATCGCTGAGAACCGAGCCACCCACTGCTCGAGATCCTGCTTCTCCGCCAGGTTGTGCTCCAGCGAATAGTCACTCCAGCGGTCGTTATAGCGGTAATCGCCAAGCAGGGTAGCGAGTTCCGGGGACTCGCGCAGCTCATATTCCCATTCTTCCGCGAGCAGTTGGTCGAGTTGGTGACGTCGATCAGCAAGAGATGCCACGTCGCCGACAGCCGCAAACCCAGGCTTGGCCACAAACGCCGCCCCAACCAGTAGCAAGGCAAGCACCCGCATTGTCATAGTCGATTCGTACACTCCGGCTGAAATGTGTGAGGGGGAACGAGTGGGCGCGGAAGCGTTACTTTTATCTATTGTACTTTGTCGCGCGTGTGGGCGTTCACGGATCCTTGTACCCCTCGAACGGAAACATAGTTCGAGCCTCTTCCGAGGTAATCTTTGCGCCGACTAGCCCCGCCGCCTTTTCCATCACTGGATCGCGGCCCGCGGCCAGATCGGCGGCGCTAGGAAGAATTTTAATATCGGGTTCCACGCCGACGTGTTCCAGGCTTTTGCCGTCGGACATGATCAAGTCTCCCACAGTGATCTCGGCGCCGTAGAAAAGGCCGGCATCCAGGAACACTTCGTGCGCGTATCCCTTGGCCTCCATTACCATCCCAGAACTGTGATCCCCGATGACAAAGCCGCGCTTCTCAATCTGCACCACGCGTGCGAAAATCTCGGCTGCCGATGCCGAAGCGCTGTCGACCAGAACAACCAGCCTGCCAGTAAAGGCATCGTGATGACGGCCTTTAATGAGTTCGGGCTTCGTTGAGTCGCGGCCAACGCGATCGTCCATCTTCAAATCGTTCTCAAAAATCCCACCCAACAGACGATCGACGGTGTCGACGAAGCCACCTGGATTGTCTCGAAGGTCCAGAATGACGCCTTTGTGCTTCTTCATATTCGCGAGAATCTCATCGGCATCTGTGGCCGAAAACGCGAATACCGGAAACTGGACGACGAGCAACGAGTCTCCCTTCTCGAAGTACCGGGGCCGTAGCGAGTGACGTTCGTCGCCGATCTCGCGCGCTAGGTGATTGGCGCCGTCATGCAGTGTGTACTTGACTACCGGAGACAAGTGTTGCTTCGCCATCACGTCGACATCGCGCGATTGGCCGCCGTCGCTGGCAAGCGTCAGCCGCAGTCCGGGTTGCGGTCGCAAAATCTCGTACAGGTAAGGAATCCTCCGGATCGTCCTTCGGTTTACCGGGTGCCCATTGATGGCTAAAACCTCATCGCCTGCCTTGAGTCCTTTCTTTTCCGCGTCGCTGCCGGGGCGGACGCGCAGCAGGTAGCAGCGGTCTCCCACCATCCGCATCTTGAAGCCAAAATCCTGACGATAATTGCGAGGCGGAGGAATAAAGGCGGTGTGGGAGTCGCCGAGCGCATCGAGCAAGGCGGCGATTTCCGACACCGCCATGTCGAGCGAGTCGGCCTTTTCGATGTTCTCCCTTGCCTGGCGCACACGTGCGTCCCAATCAAGACCATGAAATTTCGCGTCGTAGTAGAACTTCTGAACATCGGATGCTACGTCCCGCAGCATTCCCTGGGCGTGGTCCCGGTCGAACTTGGTGTACTGCTGGGCGCGCGCCGAAGTAGACAATAGAAGGAAACAGCCCAGGACAACGAAAACTAGCGCCAGCTTGCCTGTCGGGGGGAGCACGACATCCTCATGGGCATTAGTTCCTCGAAAAAAGTTACTGGACGCTTCGGTGCCAGCCACGTCCCAAGCCCCCACGTTCAACGCACGTCGCTCACCGTATACAAATCCGAAAACCGCAACCGGTAGTCGAATGCAAAGCTTGTGCTCAAAACGACGCAGTCGGTCCCCATCGGCGGCGAAGGAAAGCGGCAAAACCTTAACCGCGACCTCACGTCCAAGCCGCTCATCGCGCGCGCGATAGACCTCGCCCATGCCTCCCGCACCGATCAGGGCCACAATTTCATACGGACCGAGCTTCGTCCCCGCTCTGAGAGTCATAGGCAGCCGGATTATACGACTAGTCCCGTGCAACAACGGGGCCGTCTGACGCATCAGGTACAGCAACGGCCCAGGAAACCAGAAATTTGCTATAGTTGGCGAAATCTTTTGGGGGTAGCAGTTATGAAGCATCCGGCCCTCCTGCTCGCTGCGAGTCTCTTCGTTTCCGTTCTCTGTTTAGCCCAAAAATCCGACGAAGGCGTACACGCTCCAGATGGCGGCACGGTCGAGATGTTCATGAGCATCCTTCTGCCTCCCGTCCCCAATGCGCCATTCACCAGCATGGTTACCGCCGAGTGGACCAAGGTTCTCGAGGACGGAAGCACCCTCACTGTCCAGAACCGTCGCCTGGTCGTGCGCGACACTGCCGGACGAATTTTCCAGGAACGTCGGCGCCTGATTCCCAAAGACTCCCAGCAAGAGCCCGATCTGCTCCGCACCGAAATCAGTGACCCCATCAAACATCAGAAGTACTTCTGCCGGGTGGCCACGAAGATCTGCACCCTCGAGGACTACGTCGGTCCCGATGTCGCTTCCGCCCAGCCCGTTGGCACCCAGGAAGATGACTACGGCACGCTGATCCGCGAAGATCTCGGCAAGAACTACGTTGACGGTGTAGAGACCATCGGCACCAGGGAGACGCGAACCCTGAACGCCGGCGCGATTGGCAACGACCACGTCCTCTCTATTGTGAAAGAAATCTGGTATTCGCCAAAACTCGGCATCAATGTTTCTGTCAAGCGCGTCGACCCGCGCCACGGCACGCAGATCATCACCGTGACAGAAATTAACCAGGGAGAGCCTAGCCCCAGGTACTTCAGCCTGCCAGCCGGATACACCGTGGTCGACCATCGTTCAAAGACAGGCGACCGTTCGCAGGTGGCGGCCGGCGAGCACCGCTAGGGTTCCACCCGTCGTCGACTGGTCGGACACAGCCCGCCGTTGAGATCGAATAATCGTCGATGGAGCGACGGCGTCCGCGCCCACAAGCCTGACGTGAACTTCAGCTCCGGGAACGCAATGTTGGGGATGCTTTACTTGTGCGGGCGGGCGCGCAGACGCAGCGGGTAGCCGTCCTCTTTCGGCAACAATCCATTCACCCGAACGACTTTTACTGAGTCGTCCACATCCGACTCCCGCAGGTAGCCCATCGCCCCGGGGGTATTGACCACAAATTTCTTCACGTCCGCGGGAGTTTGCAAAATAGTCGGCGAACTGGCCGTCTCACCCTTGAAGACCTGGTACAGAAAATACTTGTCGAGCGTCGCGTCATCCATCTTGTAGATCACGCGCAGGATGGTCTGCCGCTCGGGGCTGCCCCGGCGCATCGAGGTGAGAACCACCCGCCGGCCATTCGGCCATAGGTGCTTCTCGCCAAGAAACACGCGGCGTAGTTGAGTGAGGCTGAGATTCGTGGTGGGGTTCTTCCGGTTAACGACGATGGCCAGACCTTCCCAGGGGGTGCGGGCCGCGGCGCCCGAAGTGGCGAAGGCCTCTACGGATACGACGTTTCCGCACACACCCTGGCTGGCGGGAAGCACGAGAGCCACCAGCAGAACCACCATCCCCACACCCTTCACCGACACCTCCAACGTCAGGCAATCGTGAAAACGCTGAAAAGTAGGGGAGGGCTGTTTTGAAGCGAAAGACTGGTAACTATTTTAGACGATTCGGGTCGCGGCTTGTCCCCGTCCGTTTGGAGGAGAGCGAAAATCACAAACAGGGCTGGCGCAGGAACACGATCCCTGCGTGGTTTCCGCGGGTTCCCATTCTATGGGTTCCGGATTCGTGATCAGGAAGCCGGGACGCCCACGCGCAACAAAATCCCGCTTCCGCTTTGCACGCGCAGGTTGCCTGCATCGCTGGCCAGCACGATCTCCCCGATTGGAGCAGTCCGGCCGGCGTGAACGATCCGCACATTTTCCACGCCGAAAACACCGCACGCATCTGATGAGAACACCCACAGAGCCTGGGGATTCGCATTGCCGGCGATCTCGCCGCGGCATCGCGCCACCGGGCTCGCCGTAACCGGAACCAGTACACCGTCGGCGAGCGCCTCGCCTACGCGATCCGAACCATGCATCACCGCACCGCCATCTCCGTAGGCAACTTCACCGCCGACCAGTAGTCGCGTATTCCAGGTCCAGGGAGTCCCACGATCCGGCCCCGTTTTCGGTGTTTGTGCATCCTCGACCTCCATAAGCGATGCCAGGGCGCGTAGGTTGGTTTGAATGGCGATGGTGTTATTACGATAACGCAGCGTATCGAAGCGCATCGTTACCGTGGCCACGTTTGCGTCGGTCTGGACCTTCACCACCTCGCCTAAAATCTTCGCACCGGCGGGAATCTTCTTACCTGAAGCGAGAGGCACGTCCTGCATGAGACGGGCGGAAATCTTCTGTCCGGGCCGTACCTTTCCTGAATCGAGGGAGTGGTTAAGCTGTGCCGCAAGAATGGTCCCAGCGGGGATTGCATCTTGGGCAAAGGCCAAAGTGGATGACAAAAGCAGGCAGGCGAGAAACGGCTTCATACAATACCTCCGTTGCCGTGTGAGGCCCTGAACCAGACGGGTACTGCGGTGTCAGGGAGTGTAGCGTCATGAACGGGTCGCAAGCAATTTGCTGCGTCACCCGCCCGCATCTCCTCTATTGCTTGGACGCACGGATCACAACTTAGGGTTTTCTGGCCTTAGAACTGGCGCCTTCGTGATGTGGGCGACACGTTTCGTCGCAGAAGTCGAATGAGGATTCTGGCAGGAGAATCCAGGCTCCGCCAAGTCTTGAAGCGTCAACAATATGATTGGTGCCGAAGAAGGGACTCGAACCCCCACACCCTTGCGGGTACATGGACCTGAACCATGCGCGTCTGCCAATTCCGCCACTTCGGCGATGGACTGCGTAGCTTGGCGCCTCTCACGAGGCGCCTGACAGGAAGAACAAAGCTCTATTCTACAGACGGTGCGCCGACTGTCAAACGTTCGACCGGCCACACGCATAGCGAGGAGCGAAATGCTCTATCCGCGCACGCGAGGAACCACAGTACAATCGGCAGAGGCCATCAGTTTGCGGATGTTGTTATGTCGAACTCATCGAAGCTGCCGCCGGAGGTGGTCAGTCGCCTGCGTGACTTAGCGCACGACCTCAGCAATTCCATCGAAACCATCATGCAGGCCTCGTACCTGCTGGGGCAGATTGAACTCGACCCGCAGGGACGCAAATGGGTCGAACTCATCGAGGAAGCCGCGCAAGACGCGGCCCACATGAACCGCGAATTGCGCGAAGTCCTTCGGTCCTAGCTAGCCACCGTACTCTCGAGCAACAGGTGAGAGTCGACTAGATGCCGGGTTCACCGGTCCCCCAAATGACCATTGAACACTGACCACTGGCCACTGCCTTTCTACCCTTCCAGCTTTGCGTTCATGGAAATCTTCGCGTTGAGCACCTTCGATACCGGGCAGCCCTTCTCCGCCGCTTCCGCATATTTCTGAAACGTCGCGGCATCCGCTCCCGGAACCTTGCCAACAACATCAAGATGGCTCGATGTGATCGTCCAACCGGAATCCAGCTTCTCAAGCGTGAGCGTGACGTTCGTATTGATGCTTTCGGGGGTAAGATTGGCCCCGCCCAACTGCGCCGAAAGCGCCATCGAGAAACATGCCGCGTGCGCTGCCGCGATCAGTTCCTCAGGGTTGGTTCCCGGAGCATTCTCAAAGCGTGTCGTAAAGGAATAAGGAGTATTCGAGAGAACTCCGCCTGGAGCCGAAATGCTACCCTTGCCGTCTTTGAGGCCGCCCTTCCAAACCGCGCTTGCTTTTCGCTGCATAGTTTTTCCTCATGAAAATTATGGATTGGATGCCGCAGCGACATTGTAGACGCTGAACTGGAAAGGTGTCTTGCAGGGCAAGCGTGATGCACCCGTGCGAGGACAAGGCTAGCGCGTGGCTTGGCCTGTCGCCGTTCCGCTTCGGCCGAGCCCAAAACAGGGAAACGACAAAAACCTGTACCGCGCCTGCCTGTTCCTTCGCAAGCTATGCCTGCGACCGGTTCGCAACAATCCAGCGAAATCCGTAGTCTTCGGGCAAGCCATTCGCCGCAGCGGGCGCTGTTTTCAGTAGAAATCGGAACAGCTAAGGTAGAAACCACACTGCGGACACGTCAGTTTGCAGCGAAACTCCGTCAGCATCGAAGAGCAGTTCGGGCACACACTCGAACAATCACGCAACGCACGCTGAGCCTGCTGTGTCGTTACTGACGCCGTTGTTTCCGGGGCCGCCGGATCCGGCTCGCATGAACTAGGCAGACTTGGAAACCCCGCTGGGGATCACCGTCACCTTCTCCAGGGTTGGAACCGCCTTTTCCTCGCGCGCGGAAACAGCCGGCAAATTACTGCTCCAGCAATCTGCGACAATGTGCCAGGCGCCAAGTCGGCGCCACACCTTTAGGTATTTGCCGCGATCTGTTACCGCGCCGCCGCTTTCGCCGACAATCGAAACCGTGTACCGGCCCATTTCCATCGCCATGTCGCCGCTGGAATCGATGCGTGACGTCTCCAGGCGCAGATCCTGATATCCCAACTCGCCAAACTCGCGCAACTTTCGTTCGATCGGCTTGTTCCCGATCACCGATTCGGAATGAGGCGCCATGAAGGTGCCGTCGGAAGCGAACAGCACAGCCACCTGGTCATAGTTGCCAGTGTTGAAGTTCATGCTGAAATCTTGAGTGAGCCCGCGAATCGTGGACTCAACGTCCGCGGTAGAACCAGATCCCCCGACGGGGCTGGAGTAAGGCCGATACATCGAACTACCTCCTGGGGAGAAGGCCAGATGCGTTCCTTGCCCTGTCATTGCACTGCAGGGAATCTAAGACGCACCCACATTTAGTGCGGGAATTGTAGCTCAAATCCGCGAATCGGACACGCGAACTTTCGAACAAAATTTTTTAGAGCGTCAGATCTTTTCAATCCAGATACTTCGGAGGTTGGAACCCGGTAGTTTGAGCCCTTTTGTGTCCTGGGTGTAGGGGTTCTCGTTCAAACGCTGTAGGCAGAACGATGGTACGCTAGAGTAGGTATCTGGCTGTGGGCCGTCGCGGCAGGCAGCCAAAGCCGCCTTTGACCATGGCTACGGACAACAATCTCGATCTGTCACCCCCGGAAGAGCTCACTCGGCCTCTCTGGAAGTCGTTGATCCGTAACTTCCGCGATCGCTTTTTGCCCGACCAACTGCCGCCGCTCTACATCACCTCGCGGCCCGTCAACCTCGGGATGCTTCTCGGCGACTTCCTGGACCTGCCCTGGTATCGCACCGTTTTCACCAACCTCGGGGACGTCATCTCGCCGGAAACCCAGGCCCCTTTGCAACTGGAGTCGCGACCAGTCGATGTGGGCGAGTTAATCGGTGACACGATGGCGCGCCCGTGGTGGAGTTCTCTCCTGCGGAACCTCGCCGATAGCGTCGCCCCTGACAAACTGCCTCCGTTGGAAATCACCTGGGAGCCGGCTAACCCCATCATCCCGTCCCAGACCCTGCTGCTCACCATGTGGTCCAACGTAATCAGCGGACCAAAGATCTTCCTGCCCGACAAGGAAAAGCCAGTAATCACCGCTGCTTCTCCGGGCCTGAGCCTGCCGGAACCCGCGACACCCGATCCCTCCACCGTTGCCTTCGTCTACGATCTTGAACGCGACATGCTGAAAGATCTGCGCAAGTCTCGCCGCCGCGAGCGTCTTCTGATCGCCTTGTTTGCCGTCGAAGTCATCGTGCTCCTCGGCGGGTTCTTCCTCCACCACTAAGGCTTCAGTTCCTCCGATCCAGCCTGCGCGCCCGTTCAACGCTCGCCCATCCCAGATCACCGCGACGATCCGCGTTTGGATTTCTGCCGCCTGCACGCTATGCTTCCCCGGCAATCAATCAATGCTTTGCCAGGCTTCCCCATGTTTTTGAGAGTCATGATGACCCTGCTTGTCCTAACCACGTCTTCGTTCGCTGTCGAACGCTCCCACGCGCGCTCCATGGTCATTACGCGCGATGGCATTGTCGCCACCAGTCACGTGCAAGCGTCTGTCGCGGGCGCTCAGATCCTTGCCAGGGGTGGCTCTGCGGTCGACGCCGCCATCGCCGCCAACGCGGCGCTCGGCGTCACCGAGCCCATGATGAACGGCATCGGCGGCGATTTGTTCGCCATCTATTGGGACGCCAAAACCGGCAAGCTCTACGGACTGAACTCAAGTGGCTGGGCCCCCCGCGGCTTGACCCTGGACCGGCTGAAAGCAAAAGGCGCGTCCACCATGCCCGAATCCGGTATCGACACTGTCACGGTTCCCGGCGCCGTCGCCGGCTGGGACGCTCTGCATGAGCGCTTCGGCAAACTCCCATGGAAAGAAATCCTCAATCCCGCCATCTACTATGCTGAGCACGGCTATCCCGTCCCGGAAATGATTCACGGATTCTGGCAGGCTGGAGTCGACACCATCTCGTCGGACCCGGAAAGTCGTCGAATTTATTTACCGAACGGCAACCCTCCCGAACTCGGCCAGATTTTCCGCAACCCCGACGTTGCCAAGGCCCTGCGACTGATTGCGGATCAAGGGCCGTCCACTTACTACAACGGAGAGATTGCTCGCGCCATCCTGGCGACATCGCGCGAACTGGGCGGGACGATGACACCCGAAGATCTCTCGGAGTTTGCTCCCGAATGGGTGGATCCGATCTTCACTGCGTACCGAGGCTGGACTGTCTACGAACTCCCGCCCAACGGGCAAGGCATGGCGGCTCTGGAAATGCTGAATATCATGGAAACGTCCGCGGCCTCTCCCGAGGGTCCCTCCAGCGTCACCGAGTTACACAAGAAAATCGAGGCCATGAAGCTGGCCTATGCCGATCTGCATCGCTACGACGCCGACCCGCGCTTCGCGCGGATCCCGGTGTCTGGGTTGATCTCGAAAGAGTATGCGCGGGAACGCGCCGGTTTGATCAACCCGGATCAAGCGAAGTGCGAACCGGCAGCAGGGAAGCCGCCGGCCAGCGAGACCACCTACCTTACCGTGGTGGACCGCGACGGCAACATCGTGTCACTGATTCAGAGCAACTACGATGAGTTCGGTTCAGGTATCACCGTGCGCGGCATGGGTTTCGTGCTGCAGAACCGCGGCGCGTTATTTTCTCTCGATCCGGCATCGCCCAATGTCCTTGCGCCCCGCAAACGTCCGTTCCATACCATCATTCCTGCTTTCATGGAAAAGGGTGACCAGCACATCGGGTTCGGCATCATGGGCGGAGCCAATCAACCGTTGGCGCACGCCCAATTTGTCTCCAACGTCGTGGATTACGGGATGAACATCCAGGCCGCCCTCGAGAATCCGCGTTTCACCGTCAGCCCGAAAGGCGGCTGCAACATCGTGATCGAATCCCGCGTAAAGCCCGAGGTTCGCGACAGGCTCACCTCGATGGGGCACATCTTCTGGGTGGATCGCGAATATTCGACCAGCATGGGCCGTGGCCAGGCGGTGATGCACGACTCAAAAACCGGCGTCAACTACGGCGCCTCGGACCCGCGCGCCGACGGTTCCGCGGAGCCCGAACCGCCGCGCTTCAGCCCAAACGCCGGACCCTAGCCGCACGAGTGCGTTCTGTCCACAGTCTTGCCCAATAAGCAACGGGACAGCGTTTCGCCGTAGCACCCAACCCTGTCCGCATCTACAAGGGTGACCGCGAAACCAGCTGTCCCGCCTGCCCCGCACGCAGAGACGAGAAGAACGCGGGGCAAACCTGTAATTTTTGTGTGCTGCCGTGGAGCGCCAACCCCGAGGGTTGTGCGCCTCGCTCGGGTGAGTAGCCGCAGAAGAGTCGTAACCTCTCCCTCGGCATTTAACGGCTGACAATGCAACGTCCCCAACTCTCTCGAGTATGCCATCCACCCAGGCTTCGGGGGATGTAAAGAAATGTCAAGGCAGGTTACGAAAGATGCATCGCCTTACGATGTAATTTCCGCGCCGGCCAAAGATATTTTCTAACTCTCTGATTCTCTTGGTTGTCGATCCCGATTTGCGCGTCTCCCGCTCATCGGTGTAAACACATCTACCAGTCTTCGAATCTTCCAGGGACTTTGAAACAGGAGGCAACGTGCGATCCGTTTTCTATCTCTTCATCTGTGTAGTTCTCATTGCTGTGGCTCTACGGGCAGGCAATGCAGGCCAGGGTGCCTCGAAGAGCGACACCGCCGCTGCGAAAGCGAACCCGGCCTTTCGCATCTTCAACCCCGATACCATGGCCAAACCAACCGTCGGATATTCCCAGGTCGCCGAGGTGACGGATGGCAAATTGGTGTACATTGCCGGACAGGTCGCGCTTGACCGCGCCGGCAATCTGGTCGGCAAGGATGATTTCCGCGCGCAGGCGCAGCAGGTTTTCGAAAACCTGAAAGCTGCCGTGGAGGCTGCTGGCGGAGACTTTCATTCCGTGATCAAGCTCAACTACTACTGTGCTGAAAGCGTCGATCCGGCGCTAATCCCGGCAGTCCGTGAAATCCGCGACAAGTATGTCAACACGGCAAATCCTCCGACCAGTACCTTCGTCGTCGTGAAGCGTTTGGTGCGACCGGAATGGATGATCGAAGTCGACGCGGTCGCCGTCGTCAAAAAGTAGCCGCCAACACGACGTAGCCGTCCCGAAGTGAAGTCGGTACCCGGACGACATTCTGCCTCCTCACGCGCCGTCGCGGATCGTGAAATAATCAGCCTATGCGGTATCTCGTGCGGGCAAGACTGAAGCCGGGTGGGGAAAAGAAACTCCTTCAAGCGATCACCGACGAAACTCTCGGCCAGGGCTCCATCGCTGAAGGCGAATATCTTCGCAACATGCAGGACGCGCGCCTCTTTCCCGATGGGACCGCGCGATGGGTCGAGGTCTGCTACTGCCCCAGCCCCCTCCAGGAAGAACGTCCTTACTGGGAGAAGCACTTCGATCTCACCCAGATTCAGGACGCCCATGACCGCAGCCGCTGCCGCGATCAGAATGGAGAAGAACCCTGGGCTTGTGGTCAATGCGATTGTACGGAGCGTCTCGAGAAGAAACTGGCAAAGACTGGAAGCTCATTCCTCCAGCAGTTGAAGCGCTCGTCGTAAGACCTTCACGCTGCGCATCCGACCGCGGCTAAGCCGCAGCAATTCTCCGGATGAGGTCTTCCTGCTCAGCCTTGCTCTCAGCGCCGATCGTGAACGCGTCCAGCACTCCCAGCGACAAAGCGTACTTGAGTGCCTCATCCTGGCGCGTTCGCAAGTCGCCCTCCCCGAGAATCTTCATGCCCACGATTCCTTTGCCAGCCGCCTTCATCTGGCGCAACACTCCGACCACCGTCTCGGGATCGGCGTCCATGTGTGAGCCGATCGGATTGATTCGCACCAGGTCAACCTCCACCCAACTCGACGCGGCCGCCGCACGCAAAGCCTCAATGCTGTGGCACGAACAGCCGTGGGTGCGAATGATGCCCTTTTGCTTGGCCTCTTCCAGTACGTCCATCACCTCGCGATACCGCTGGGTCCAATCGCCTTCGGTCAGGCAATGCATCAGACAGACGTCCAGATACTCAGTTCCCAACTCCTTGCGAAACCGGTCAAGATCGGCGCGCATCGTGGCCGCGTCCCGTGCCCAACTCTTGGTCAGGACCGTGACCTTGTCGCGCGGTACGTGCTTCAATGCTTCGGCCACGTGCGGATGGCTGCCGTAGGAATCGGCAGCGTCGAAGAAGCGGAGACCGTGTTCGTATCCGTTCAGAAGGAGCTCGGAGAGTCCCTTCACGCCCAGTGCTGTCTGATGGGAGTGGTGTCCGGAGCCCACAGTTCCGGTCCCCATCGCGAGCCGGCTCGTCTTGATTCCGGTTTTTCCAAGCGTGACGGTATCGGCTGCGCTGATTTTGTGCGGCAAGCCGGGTAGCGCCTGTAAAGTGCCTGCCCAACCCTTAGTTGCCAACCACGCTGTGCCGATCGACCAGGCCGTATGTTGCAGAAATTCCCGGCGTTTCATACATCCCGGCCCTCCCTGGGCTTGCTCCTTTAGACGCCGCCTGGGACCTTTGGTTTGGCTGCTTTTCGTTGGTGTCAGCGGGTTTTCGCATCCACCCGCGACAGCCCGCATCGAATGGATGTAAGCTTTTTTCGACGCTGCTACGGTTGTCATCCGTGGCTCGATCAAGGACCAACAGATTGCGGGCACGAATCGCTGTCTTCGTTGTTATCGTTCAATTCATTCTTTTTCTGACCCACTGGTTCATTTACGACACCTGGGTCACCTTTCGGGCCATCCCCGATCCTCCTGGCATCACGGGACTCGGCGCTTTCGTCGCAATTTTGTCGGTCAGCTTCATCGCTGCCTCCCTGCTCGCTTCCCGATATTTCAATCCGTTTGTCCGCTTCCTTTACCGGATCGCGGCGGTATGGCTAGGCGCCGTGAATTTCCTGTTTCTGGCGGCGTGCGCGTGCTGGACTGTCTTTTTGGCGGGAGCCCTCGTCGGGTGGCGCCCCGAGCAACGCGTCCTCGCGGGCACAAGCTTTGCATTGGCGCTATTGGCGACACTTCTAGGCCTGGTAAACGCCCGTTGGATCCGCACACGGAGGATCCACGTCAAATTGCCGAACCTGCCGGCCTCCTGGCGCGGACGCGTAGCCGCACTGGTTTCCGACGTCCACCTCGGGCACGTCAATGGACTTCGTTTCATGCGACGCATCGTCGCCCGCCTGACGCAACTGAAACCGGACGTGGTGTTTATCACCGGGGACCTCTACGACGGCACTCAAGTCGACGCCGGCAAGCTGGCGGCTCCCTGGAAAGAATTCTCCGCTCCCCTCGGCTCCTACTTTGTTACCGGCAATCACGAGGAGTTTTCCGATCCCTCCCGGTACCTCGAGGCTGTCGAACAGTCGGGTGTGCGCGTCCTGCAGAACGAAAAGGTGACCATCGATGGGCTGCAGGTGGTCGGTGTGCACCATCACGAAACCACAAACCCCGATCGTTTCCGCTCCATCTTGCGCGCCGCGGCCATCGTGCGCGAGCAGGCCAGCATCTTGCTTTCCCATGCGCCTCATGCGCTTCCGATCGCGGAGGAAGCGGGCATTTCGCTGCAGCTTTCCGGCCACACACACGGCGGCCAGTTCTTCCCCTTCACCTGGTTTACCCGCCGTATCTTCAAAGCCTATACCTACGGACTTCAGCGCTTCCGCAACATGCTGGTCTATACCACCACCGGCGCGGGAACCTGGGGCCCGCCCCTGCGCCTCGGCACAAACCCGGAAATTGTTCTGATTGAATTCGCCTAGCCGGCGCCGCGCCTGAAACACGAAGGACACGCAAACAATACGAAGGGAAGTGTTCTGTTTCTTCCTTCGTGATCCTTCGTGTCTTTTGTGGTTTTATGCTTTGGCTCTCTGTCGATCCGCCCAGGAGGGAAAACTCAAGGTGATTTGTTATCAGTCGCGAGCGTGCTGATTAGAGCGGCAGGGTTTTGTGTTGCGGGCATTGCGCCGCGCGCCTCGCAGCCTCTGCACGAGCATGAAGTAGGCTTCGCGTGCCATCCCCGGTTCCTCGATGTGCGTCAGAAACAGCCCACGCACGAACCCGGGCGTTACCCGTCCTTCCAGATACCCTTCGTAAAGATCACATCCCAGCAGATATCCCGATTGGCGGGTGACGTACTCAAATTTGGCTCCGCTGCTGCGAATGCCTTCATCAAGCGAACCTCGTACGCGTTCACACTGCGTCACATCGGTTTCCAGCAGGCGGTGCAGCAACAGGAAATCAATGGCCCTGATGGACTCCGCAAACCCTAGCCCCGTTTGCCGCTCGACGTCCTCTCGCGTCGCCTCGCTCAGATCGCGCAAATCGCTCTCCCGCACTGCTGGACGCGCCGGATACAACACGCGTGACCCGAAATACGCCAAAGCATTTTCGATCGCACGCCCGTAAAAGAAATCCGCGGGTTCGTCCGACGCTTCCTCTCGGGCAGTCACGCGCGCGGGCAATCCACGGCAAGCATGATGCAAAAAGCGCGTGGCCTCCTCCGAAGCATTCAGCATCTGAAAATCTTGCATGTAGAACGCGTTCACCTGTGGCACATAGGCGCAACCGCGCTCTTCCACCCGCTGCAACATCGCTTCGCGCTCCTCGTCACTGACGCCCTTGCGCGATAGCAGCCGCCGCAGCAGTCCGTCCGACGACCGGTAGTAAACCTCCGGCAGCAAGTCCACCAGGAACTTCGGTTGCGTGGTGTTATGCGGCGAGTAACGGTTGATCCCGAGAAAGCGCACCAGGCCATCGATCAGGTTGTAGACGGTAGGACCAAGGTCGGGTGTATCCGACTCTTCCCGCTTCCAGCGGTCCAGGCATAGCCGGTAGTTCTCATACTTCTCGAGCGGCGTGGCATTGAACACGCATATGACGTCTTCTGCCACTCGCACGGCTTCCACGCGGTCGTGCCGCTCGCCCGCCGCGCGCCAGTAAAGCGCATCGACGTTTTGCAGCAAGGTCAGAACTCGCTCTTCCGGCAAGACCGCCTGCACTTCGCGCGGCAGATGCGCCGGCGCCAAATGCGATTCCCCGAACAGTACCAGGATCGCCGCCGATGGATGCCTCTGTCGAATCTCGGCAATTTTCTCTGCCGCGTGCCGATCGCGTGCTCCGATCTTGCGCAGATCCTCGCGCGGCATGCAGTCCAGCCCATAGATCGCGTCACCATGCTCGCGTGCCGTCACCAGCAGTTCATAGAACGGTTCCCAGTCGTAGCCCCAATCGAGCTGGAAGCGCATGCGCTCGCGCAGTTCGCTTTCGTCGATCTCCCGCCGCCACCACTCATCGAGAATGTGCTGGTCGCGCGCGAAAATCGTCTCCACTCCCAGCACCACCGGACGGTCCCCGGCCATTGCTCGCTGCTCGAGCAGCGCTGCCGCAAAACGCTGGCATGCCGGGAGCGCGTGATAGTCGCCAATCAACGCCAGATCCGCCGACCCCACGGCCTCTTGCACTTGGTTCGCCTGTAGAACACATTGGTAGGACCGGTAGGCCGCGCTGAAGTCCTTGAGATACTTCCTCCGCCCATTGTGATCGTTGGCGCGGATTTCCCGCTCCACTCCCTCCAGCGCATGCAACTGCGCCGCCGTGCGCCGCGACCGCAAATGGGACGTATTCGCCATTACCTCTCCGAAGTCAGCTGCCTTGACTCCGCTTCCAAGCCTCCCTATGCTCGAAACCCGGGCCAGCCGCCCAAGGAGTTTCTTTGCCGAATCACCCGCCGCAGAACCTCACGATCGCGACGACCGGGGCCAGCGGCTCTATTTTTCTCAAACAGCTCTTGCTCACCGTCGAACGCGACGCGCGCGTCAAGACCGTCAACTTCATCGCTTCCGATGGCGGACTTCGCGTTCTCGCCGAAGAACTCGGCCTCCGCGGTCGTAACAACCTCGTTCACCAGTTGCTCGGCAAATCCTCCCGAAAAATCCAGCTCCAGGCCAATGCCGACATTGGCGCCAACGTGGCCAGTGGCTCCTATCCCGTCGACGCGATGGTCGTGATTCCGTGCAGCGTCGGTACGCTCGCCCGCATTGCCAACGGCATAGCTACCCACCTTATCGACCGTGCCGCCGATGTCGCCCTCAAGGAACGACGCCCGTTGGTGCTCTGCGTTCGCGAGACTCCGCTCAACAAAATCCACATCCGCAACATGTACCGTGCCGCCGACGCCGGAGCTACCGTCTTCCCTTTGATTCCGACCTTTTACAATCGGCCCGCTAGCTTCGATGCCATGGCCGCCGAGTTCGCAAATCGGGTGCTTTCCCATCTGGGCCTGCCACAGGCCCGTGCGTATCGCTGGAAGTCCTGAGGCATCAGCAGGTTAAGGGGCTACAGGATTCCCTGTGGGGAGAGTTCCAGTCTAGGCAGGAGAAAGGTCAATCGCCAGATAGCCGCCGGACATGTCCCTATGGTGAGCATGTCCCTATGGGGAGAGAAGATAGGGCCGGTAGCTATGCACCGGCCCACTTGTTTTGCCATTCCTCAAGCGTTCGCTACCGTTCAGTGCGCGGCCACCGCCACGCTCCGTACCGCCAATGAAATCTTCGGCGGGTGCAGCAGCGTGTTGTGGATCAGGCAATGGTGTACCGCATCTTCCACACCCTTCTGCTGCGCCTCGCTGACCGAAACCGGCACCTCCACCTCGATTCTGAAATTGTCCACACGCGCCGGATTCTTCTCTTTGTCCGCCATAACGCGCACGCGCGTGCCCTCGGTCGCCAACTGATGTTTGCGCAGGTACTGTGACGCGTAAAATGCGGCGCACGCTCCCAGCGATGCCAGCAGAAGCTCCGGGGGTGTCATCCCTTCGTCATACCCCCCGTTTTCCCGCGGCTGATCCGACACAATCGAATGTTCGCGAGCCTTGATTTCGAATTGCACCGCTCCAAGATGTTCAATCACGACTTCCATGAGGCCCTCCTATGAATGAAACTCTTTCATCCGCGGGTCAAAGCTGCATCTAACTGCTCCCGCATCAGTTCCCGCGCCCGATGCAGCCGCGACTTCATCGCTGCCAGCGAAATGCCCAGTCGCCGCGCTACTTCATCCCCGGGCATTTCGTCGATGTCCCGCAGCCGATACACCTCGCGATACAACGGCGGCAGTTGCCGCATCGAGCCGTCCAGCAATGCCTTCATCTCACGGGCGGCCACCTGCAGTTCTATCGTTGGTTCTTCGTCCGCGATCTCCCGGCCTTCCGCTTCCAGGGCCGACAACTGCATCAGCGGCATCAATGCTTCCCGTTCCTTCAACTGCCAGCACACCCGTTTTGCAATCTGTGCCAGCCACGGCCGGAATGCCGCCGAGTCCCGCAACTGATCCAGATGCCGGTAAGCGTTCAGCAACGCCTCGATCAGCACGTCCTCCGCATCCTGACGATTCCCGCAGACGCGAATCATCTGCCGATACACCGTGTCCCTGTGCTGGTTCGCCAGGTTTTCGAACTTGTTCACGCCTTCATTCTTGCATCGATCGTCGCCTCACGGGCAGCAGCATTTCGTGTCGTCTCGATTTGTCGAGGCCTCTCCGCACGCTCGTGGTCCGTTCCACGGCATCTTGCCCAGCAAAACTCCCATCGGACAGAAGTCCGTCAATCCGGCGAATGTCAGTCCGAGCCCGATAAATCCTGCCAGATACACCCACCAGGAACTGACCAGCACACTCAGTGCCACACCGACTGCGACGATCAGCCCCGCCGCCAGCCGCACTTGTCTCTCCAGCGACCAGCGCGTCGTCAAGCTGGCGACCACCGGGAATCCTGCCTCGGTCCACGCGTCCGTTCCGCCCTCCAGCACCGCAACGCCCGTGCGGCAAGGCTCAAGCAGCACCGTCGCCATGCGCGCCCTCTTCCCGCTCTTGCAGATGAGCACGACCTCGCCTTTGCCAAGATCCTTTGTCCGCGCCTCAATCTGTTCCAGCGGGATGTTGATTGCACCCGGAATGTGACCCGTGCCATACTCCGACCCCGACCGTACATCTACCAGCCTGATCGGCGCGCCTTCCTCTAGGTGTCGCCTCAGGGCCGAGACATTCATCACTGCGCTCAAAGAATTTCCTCCTCAACAGGGAAGAGTGGCACTTTCGGCAGAAAGATTCTTACCTTACCGCGATATTTCTCGCTCGTCGGTTTCATTATGGGAATCCCTCACGCCCCCAAACGCCTCCTGGCTCCGTTACCCTGGGGGTGCACCCCCCTTCCGCGCGGATGGTATCTTTGTCATGCCGCACCCACTTGCATGGATATCCTCAGCTCCCTTTTTGAGCAGCATTTCCATCGTGCGCCCGCCCGCGTGGTCGCGCTTCAGGGCGAGCTTGGTGGATCGGGCCGAAAAATCGTTCGCCTCTCCGACGATGGCGACAGCGCCATTGGCATCCTCCACGACGTCCGCGAAGAAAACGCCGCCTTCCTCGCCTTCTCCCGCCACTTTCGCCGCCACGGTCTGCCCGTCCCCGAGGTTTACGCCGCAGCCCTGGACCAGGGTGCCTATCTCGAACAGGATCTCGGCGATACGTCGCTGTTTGAATTTCTCTCGAGCCACCGCTCCGGCGAGACCATCGCTCCGGAGGTGGTTCAGGCCTATCGCAAGGTGGTGGAAGTCCTCCCACGCTTTCAGATCGAGGCCGGCCGCGGCCTCGACTACAGCGTCTGCTATCCGCGCGGGCGTTTCGACCGCCAGTCCATCGCCTGGGATCTCAACTATTTCAAGTACTATTTCCTGCGTCTGGCCGGCATCCCCTTCAACGAACAGGCACTCGAAGATGACTTTGACCGCCTGACCGAACTCCTCCTCAGTGCCCCTCAGGATTACTTCCTCTACCGCGACTTCCAGTCCCGCAACGTGATGTTGAAAGACGGTCAGCCCTACTTTCTGGATTACCAGGGTGGCCGCAAGGGCGCGCTGCAATATGACATCGCGTCGCTGCTCTACGATGCCAAAGCCGATCTCCCGCCCGAACTGCGTCAGCAACTGCTCGATCACTATCTCGATCAACTCCCACGCTATATCCCGTTCGAGCGCGAGGCGTTCCTCCGCTACTACTACGGATTTGTCTACGTGCGTATCATGCAGGCGCTGGGCGCCTACGGATTCCGCGGCTTCTATGAGCGCAAGGCCCACTTCCTGCAAAGCGTTCCTTACGCGCTCAAAAACCTGCGCTGGCTGCTGCACAATGTGCGCCTGCCGATCGCGCTCCCCACTCTGCTCGACGCCTTCAACAGCATGCTCGCTTCGGAAAAGCTGCAAAGCCTGGCCTCGAGTGCCGAGAATCTCACCGTGCGGATCTTCAGCTTTTCCTTCCACCGCGGCTGGCCCAAGGACGAGACCGGTAACGGCGGCGGCTTTGTCTTCGACGGTCGCAGCTTGCCCAACCCCGGCCGCGAAGAACGCTTCAAAGCCCTCACCGGTCGCGATGCCCCCGTGATCGAATATCTCAACCAGCAGGAAAGCGTCCATCAATTCCTCGCCAGCGTCCTGTCGCTGGTCGATGCCAGCATGAGCGAATATCAGCGCCGCGGCTTCAAGAATTTGATGGTCTCCTTTGGCTGCACTGGCGGTCAGCACCGCTCGGTCTATCTCGCCGAGCAGTTGGCGAAACGTTTGCGCGGTCGCACTGGTGTCGATGTCATCGTGCATCACCGCGAGCTGGAGAGTCGCGTCGAATGAAAGCGATGATCCTGGCTGCCGGCCTGGGCACCCGCCTTCGCCCTCTCACCAACGACCGTCCCAAGGCCCTGGTCGAAATTGCCGGCCAGACTCTCCTCGAAATCACGTTAGAGCGCTTGCGTACCTTCGGAATTCACGAAGTCGTCATCAACGTCCACCACTTTGCCGAGCAGGTTATGGACTACCTGCGCGTTCACAGAGATTTCGACATGGAGATTGTCATTTCGAGCGAGGATGTCCTGCTCGATACGGGCGGAGGCTTGAAGAAAGCGGCATGGTTTTTTCTGGAGCGGCCGGGGTCATCTGACGAGCCCTTCATCCTTCACAATGTCGACGTGCTCAGCACCATCGATCTGCGGCGCATGGTCGACTACCACCGCGAGCATGGCGCCCTTGCAACGCTCGCCGTGCAGAAACGTAAGACCTCCCGCTACCTGCTGTTCGATCGGTCCCTGAATCTTTGCGGCCGTCGCAGCGGCGAAGAGGGCAAGCCGGAACTGATTCGCACCACTTCGCAGTTCGAAGCGCTCGCCTTCTCCGGCATCCACGTGATTTCGCCTCGCCTCCTGACCTTGCTCACTGAGGACGGCGCCTTCTCAATCATCACGTCTTATCTGCGGCTGGCAGGGTCTGGCGAGGCCATCCAAGCCTGCCGTGCCGACGACTACTATTGGCGTGATCTTGGCAAACTCGAAAACCTCACGCAGGCCGAACAGGACCTACGAAACAACTTTCGCTAGCGAACGCTCCTCGTGAAGTCCAGCCGCCGTCTGGCTGGCCACCTCAGGCCAACGGGTCAGTATTCAGTTTTCAAAGGCGAGATACAGAGGACACGGAGAATCGACAAAAAAGATTTTCTCGGTATCTCTGTGCCTCTGTGGTGAAAGGCCTTTCCTATTGACTCTCCCGGCACACACTTTCGTGCCGGTTGACGCGCGCGCCCCTTCCGTACTAGTCTGCGATTACACCGGAAAGGAGGTGGTCTGATGACAAGTTCAGATGGCAGTAGTAGATGGTGCAAAAGACCAGGTGAGGTGGCTGCGACTTAGAGCGGTCGCTCTAAGCGGGGCTTTCCAGCCGCAAGGCCGGAGAGCTACAGCCCGCACACTCCCGGTGAGTTAGGGTTGTGATCCGCCCAGCATTTACGTCGTGCTGGGACCCGGAGTTGCCGAAGAGGCCACGTAGAGTGACCACCTCTTGGTCAATCCCAACAGTACCACCGGCGGCCCGCGTGCCTAACCGTGCGCGGGTCGTTTTATTTTTTAGGCATTCGCCTTCCTCGAATCCACCAACTCCTGGAGTTGTCATCCCGAACGACGCGAGGGATCTGCAGTTGCGTGGCGCTACGAAACCGCAGATTGCTCGCACCAAAAGCCAGGCTCGCCGATAAGAACTTTTCACGACCAGAGGACACGGAGGAAATCAATTCTCTGTGGTTCCTCTGTGCCCTCTGTGGTGAAGATTTTTGCCTTAAGCCGTCATCGACGCGGGCTCCACGACGGTCTGCGCGCCCTCGACCTCCCGCCTGCGGCTCCAGAAGTAAATCGCAAAGACGACCGTCACCAGCGGCAGCACCGCCCCGAACTCGTCGATAAACCAAGCCGTCTTGCCGCGATTGGCTGTCAGCGGTGTGAAAATCGCCTGCACATACAGATTGTGGCTGGCATGCAGGATCGCGCCCGTCCACAGGCTCCCCGACTTCAGCCGCAGCCACGCAAACACCACCGCGATCGCCACTACCATCACCGTGAAGCAGGTCAGCCCGTACCAGGCCGGAGCGCCGTTGTTGTAGTCGCCCCAGATGAGAATCGGATAATGCCAGCACGCCCACACGATCCCGCTGAGGAGCGCTGTCGTCGTAAAGCTGAAACTCTTCGCAAGCTGCGGCACCAGAAATCCACGCCAGCCGATCTCCTCTCCCAGCGCGCGTCCCATGCTGCCAATCAATCCGTAGCTGCCGATCAGCAGGACGTAGGTCACGGTCGATGCCAGCGGAGAAATGTGCAACCCCATCCGCCCCACGAGCCCCTGCATGAACTCGCGGTTGGGAAAGCCGCCCAGTCCGCTGATCCACACGATCGCGTACGCGATCGCCGCATAGACGAGCGGTACATACCAGCTCATCAGCGCGTAGTGCCGCGCCGGCCACTTCCATCCCAGCTCGGAAGCCTTGCGCCCATTCAGCCACAACGTCGTAAACGCCGCCAGCGCCGGACACCACATGATCCCGGTCACGTAAATCCCACCACCTCCGCCGAGCGTGTGGGCTCGCAGCATCAGTAAATAAAAAACCGAGCTGAACAGGAACACGAGCCCCACGTACATCAAAGCCTGACTATGCGAACAGCGCGTGTGCGCCATAGACGCTCCTTCGCAGAAAACACGTCAAAACAGGAAAAACTCTCACCACAGAGGCACCCTTCGACTTCGCTCTGGGCAGGCTCCGACACAGAGAAGTGCTTGGGATTTTGTAGCTGAATGCAACCCACCCTTCCCGGGACCCTTCGTGATATTGGGCTTCAGGTTCATGCTTTCACCTTCAAAACCGCGAAGTGGCAGCCTCGCAAGTCGCTGGCTAGCAGAGTCAGTCGTTCATTGCATGAAGTCGCTCAATCTGAGTTGTCGCGGCACATGACCGATTCAAGGCTTCCTCTGTGTCTCTGTGGCCCTGTGGTGAAAAGCTTTTAGCGCGGCCCCACCTTCTCAAATCCCTTCAAGATCACTTCCTCGGTCTCGCGTGCCAGCTCAAGCGACGCCAACTCCTCCCGACGAAGCCAGCGCACCTCGCTCGCATCGTCGCCAGCCGCCAACTCCCCGGCAACGCGTCGGCACAGAAAATCAATCAGCACATAGTGATACTTCATCCGGCCCTGTTCGTCCGGAAGCACCCGCTCGAAGACGCCCAGCAGTTCACCCGGTTCCACGGCCAACCCGGTCTCTTCGAGCGCTTCGCGCACCACCGCCTTGCGCAGCGTCTCGCCTACTTCGAGCACGCCACCGGGAATTGACCACTTCCCCTCCAACGGCGGATGCCCGCGCTTGACCAACACAACGCGACGTTCCTCGATGATGATGGCTCCAACACCGACAAGCGGTGTCTCTGGATATTCGCGTTTCATGGTTTGCTATCAGCCATCCGCGATCAGCCACTAGCGTTACTCAGCGCTCAGTACTCTACTCCATAGCCGCCGTGCCACGCTCTCGCTACAATAGACTGCATGGCTCTTGAGGAATATGGCCGCAAGCGGCGCTTCGACGCGACTCCAGAACCTCCGCCCAAGATTGAAAAGAAATCCGGTCACCGCTTCGTCGTGCAGAAGCATCGCGCCTCGCACCTGCACTACGACTTCCGCCTTGAACTCGATGGCGTGCTGAAGTCCTGGGCCGTGCCCAGAGGGCCATCCCTTGATCCCGCCGACAAGCGCCTCGCCATGCAGGTAGAAGATCATCCCGTCTCCTACTTCGACTTCGAAGGCAACATCCCCGCCGACAACTACGGCGCCGGATCTGTCATGGTCTGGGACGTCGGCACATGGGAGCCGCTGGGCACCACCGCGGTGAACGGAAAATATCCTCCCGCGACTGACGAAGAAGCTCGCGCCATGCTCGCCAAAGGCGATCTCAAGTTCCGTCTTAAAGGCAAGCGCCTGAACGGCGACTTCGCCCTCGTCAAGATGAAAGGCCGCCGCGCCGGGAGTAAGGGCAACGAGTGGCTGCTCATCAAAAAGCACGACGAGCACGAAGTCGAAGACTACGATATCGACCACTACGACAGTTCAGTCCTCACCAAACGCAGTATGGATGAGATCGCCGGCGACGAAGCCTCCGCCGAGTGGCGCAGCCGCCCGGCCGGACGCGGCAAGGTCAAAGCCCCGTGGCTCGCTGACGCGATCAAAAGATTCGACGAAAAGAAGGCTGCAGAGAACAAGACAGCTCCTTCCCCGGCAAAGAAAAAAACCACCGCCAAGACAAAACCTACTGAGATCCGCGCTGTGCCGGAAAAAAAAACGCTAAAACTGAAGCGCAAGTCAGCCTGACCGCACCCCCAATTCCAGCTACGGCTCCCAGAACGACAGGGAAGGGCAGGACTTCTCCCCCGCCGAACCCGAGAGCCGCCGCGGATTCCGTGAAGCCCTCCGTGTCCTCTGTGCCCTCTGCATCCTCTGTGGTTAAAAAGCCTTCTTCGCATTCACCGGCTTCTCCCAAAGACCTTCCCGGTGCCGTCCGCACGCCTATGCCTGCGGCGATCTCGCCAATGCTCGCGACGTCGATCGACGCGCCCTTCGACAGTCCCGACTGGTGCTTCGAAATCAAATGGGACGGCTACCGCGCCATCGCCTTTATCAGCAAGGGCGCTCTGCGCCTGGTCTCGCGCAACCAGAACGATCTCACCGCCCAATACGCCGACCTCGACGACCTGCCGGAATACGTCAACGCCGAGACCGTCATCCTCGACGGCGAAATCGTTGCGCTCGACGAGCAGGGCCGCTCCTCCTTCAGCCTGATGCAACAACGCACCGGCTTCCGTGATCGTGTCCGGCGCTTCGCTCCCCGCCCGGAAATCTCCATCCTTTACTACGCCTTCGACCTGCTTTATCTCGACGGCTACGACCTCCGCCGCGTTCCACTGGAAGCGCGCAAGCAATTGCTGGCCTCGATCGTCACCCCAAACGATGGCCTCCGCCTCTCCGATCATTTCCCTGAAAACGGCAAGGCGCTCTTCGATGCCGCGCGACGCCAGGGTCTCGAAGGCATTCTCGCCAAGAAACGCGACAGCCTCTACGAAGAGCGCCGCAGCCGCGAATGGCTCAAAATCAAAATCACCCATCGCTTGGAAGCCGTCATCGGCGGCTACACCGAGCCCGAAGGCAGCCGCGCATTCTTTGGCTCCATCGTGCTCGGCCTTTACGACAAAGACGGCAAGCTGATTCACGTCGGACAGGCCGGAAGCGGCTTCGACCACAAAACCCTGGCGCAAGTCTGGAAACTGCTCTCGAAGCTCGACACCAAAGAAAGCCCCTTTGACGGTCCCGTCGAAGCTCTGCGCAAAGTCCACTGGATCAAGCCCAAACTCGTCGCCGAAATTCAGTTCAGCGAGTGGACCCACTCCACCGGCGAAGGCGGTCCCAAACTGCGAGCCCCCGTGTTCATCGGCCTGCGCGACGACAAAGATCCGAAGGAATGTACGTTTGATCAGGCGTAGGGTGACGTCTCAGGTCTCAGGATTTGGACATCGGCTTTGTGGAACGTTAGCAAGTTCAGCGTCTTTACTTCCCTCGTTCAATTTCGAACACTCGTTTGTGACAGAGGTCACGAGTTCGTAGCATGAGGAAACCCTATTCTGCTCTCTGGAGATTGCAATGAGCAGTCACAAAGACCTCGTCGTGTGGAAGAAAGCAATGCGGTTCGTCCTCAACACGTACCGATATACAAAATTCTTCCCACGTGAAGAAACCTACGGTTTGGCCGCCCAAAT
>Ga0307478_10000573_pt1 | contig 37034 bp, 24 predicted proteins | sample atmos_gasesECM4C_2_FD_203713 | JGI IMG/M metagenome (GOLD analysis project Ga0307478, IMG submission 203713) | Hardwood forest soil microbial communities from Morgan-Monroe State Forest, Indiana, United States - atmos_gasesECM4C_05 | ecosystem: Environmental > Terrestrial > Soil > Temperate...
GACGACCTCGTCGGCGCAACCGCCGAAGGCGTTCATGACGGGAAACGCGGGTCGCCACCGCAGACTTCTGGAAGCACTCCGATATAACGCCACGCGGCCTGTTTCCCCGTGGCGAGCTAGTGCGTTTTGCTCCACTCTTTCTCTGGCGACAAAAGTTCCCGCCCGACCGCAAACTTCTCTCTAGCGACGTGCTGAGAATACAAGACGCGTGCTTCTGCTTGAACACCAAGCTCGCTAGAGCTCAACACCACGTGAGACCCTACTGGCCACGCGTGCTGCTTCGCGACACGAACGCCGCGAGGCGTCACGTTTTCCCTACTGCTCTTTCCTTGACCGGAAGCTGATCTGGGTTGGCCAGTTCGACCACAGCTCTTTTTGGGATCCCCGCACGGAATCGGCCCGAGGGCCCAGCCATACACGCAAACTCTCTGTAGCCGTAGCTCCTATGGGAGGCTGCGACAGCGTCCCGACAAGGACAGGGGAGCCATTATTCTGCCGCAATACTCTTTTGGAGGTCTTGCCGAAGATGGCGTTGGGTGCGGTGTCGTTGGTAGACTGGCGTGCGCTCTACAGGAGCCTGGATGAAACTGATTCGATTTGGCGAAGTTGGCAGGGAAAAGCCGGGCGTGCTGCTCGGGGATGGCGCGCGGGTGGATGTTTCGGAGTTTGGCGCGGACTATGACGAAGAGTTTTTTGCCGGCGGGGGGATTGGCAAGTTGAGGAATTGGATCACGGCGAAGGGGAGTACCATGCCGCGGGTGTCATCGGCAGTGCGATGGGGGGCGCCGATTTGCCGGCCCAGCAAGATGGTATGCATAGGGCTGAACTTCCGGGACCACGCGGAAGAGAGCGGGATGGAAATTCCCAAGGAACCGGTGATTTTTTTCAAGGCGACTTCTTCGCTGGCGGGGCCGAATGACACGGTGGTGATTCCGAAGAACGCGACGAAGCTGGACTGGGAAGTGGAGTTGGCAATCGTGATGGAGAAGAAGACGAGCTACGTCAGCCGAGAAGGTGCGATGAATTACGTCGCGGGTTTTGCGCTGCACAATGACTATTCTGAGCGCAGCTTCCAATTGGAACGAGGAGGGCAGTGGGTGAAGGGAAAGAGCGCGGATACGTTCGCGCCGCTGGGGCCGTTCCTGGCGACGAAAGACGAAATTCAAGATTTCAACCGGTTGGGAATGTGGCTGAAGGTGAATGGAGAATTCCGGCAAAGAGGCTCAACTTCGAAGATGATTTGTGATGTGCCAGGATTGGTCGCTTACGTAAGCGAATTCATGACGCTGTTGCCGGGAGACGTGATCAGTACAGGAACGCCGCCGGGCGTAGGATTGGGGATGAAGCCGCCACAGTATCTGAAGGCGGGCGACGTGGTGGAGCTGGGGATCGAAGGTTTGGGAGAGTCGCGGCAGCAAGTGGTGGACCACCAGTAAAGGATACCAGGGCTGATGCGGGAAGAGATTCCAATGACCGGGGCTGCTTCTAACAAGACTAAAGGAATTTCGGCCGAGACTCTTGCCATCCCACAGAAAGCTGGCTTCTTCTCCGGAAACTTCCGCTGGGTCATCTGCGCCCTGCTGCTTTTCGGGACCACTAAAAATTACATGGATCGCTGGGTCATCTCGGCTCTAAAGACCACGCTGCAACATGATCTCGGCTGGAGCGAAATCAACTACAGCAATCTGGTCTTCGCATTTCAAGCGGCTTACGCTGTCGGCATGCTGGTTGTCGGTGGATTTATCGACCGCATAGGCACGCGTTTGGGTTACGCGATTGTGATGATTTTTTGGAGCCTCGCTTCCATGGCTCACGCGGTGGGAAGCTCGTTCTCCAGTTTCGTGCTGGCGCGCATGGCGCTGGGTTTTGGAGAGTCGGGAGTATTTCCGGCAAGCATTAAAGCCGTTGCCGAATGGTTTCCCGCCAAAGAGCGGGCACTGGCCACAGGTATTTTCAACGCCGGAACGAATGTTGGAGTGATTGTAGCCGGGCTGTCCGTGCCATGGATCGCAGTGCATCTGGGCTGGCGCTGGACTTTTGTGATTATTGGCTCGCTAGGTTTCGCCTGGCTCGCCTTGTGGCTCTTGCTGTATCAGAAACCAGAGGACCATCCGCGCTGTTCCAAGTCCGAGCTCGCCTACATCCGGGGCGATCGGCCGCAGCCCGTAGAGAAGATTAAATGGTTGAGTCTTTTTCCATTCCGGCAGACTTGGGCATTTGCGAGCGGAAAATTCCTGACCGACCCCATCTGGTGGTTTTATCTTTTTTGGGTGCCCGACTTTCTCGAACGCCAGCACGGGTTGCACTTGGCCCAGATTGGGGTTCCGATCGTTGTGATTTATCTCATCTCCGATTTCGGCAGTGTCGCTGGAGGATGGTTGCCATCGTTTTTGATCCGCCGGGGCGCTTCCCTGAACGCCGGACGCAAGACCGCCATGCTCATCTGCGCGGTCAGCATTACTCCCATCGCATTTGCTCACCGAGTGTCGGGATTGTGGCCGGCGGTACTGCTGATTGGTCTCGCGGCCGCCGGCCATCAAGGCTTCTCGGCGAATCTCTACACGCTGACTTCCGATTTGTTTCCGACACGAGCCGTGGGCTCGGTCGTGGGGATAGGCGGGATGGCAGGAGCAGTTGGCGGGATGTTCATCGCAAAAATCGTGGGGTATGTCTTGCAATGGACGGGCAGCTACATGGTGCCCTTTTTCATAGCGGCCTCGGCGTATCTTGTCGCGCTGCTGGTGATCCACGCGCTGAGCCCACGGCTGGAGCCTGCGCAAGTTGGATTGGAGTGAAGCGACGAACGCCAACAAAAGCTTTTCGAGGCTTTAAAGCCAACCCAAGGGTGCGCCAGTCAATTCAAAAGGGCGGTCCCACGGCCAACGCGAAACCCATGGCCAGTGCCGCAGCGGGGAGACGGCGTTGTGCTCAGTGATAAAGTTCAGCCGATCTGTCCGCTCCACCTGTGCAGAGTGTGTTGGAAAGATGAACTGGGGTTTGGCTACCGGTCACGACAACTTTTCCGTTTGGAAGCAGCGTCGCGGTATGCGATGTCCGTGATAGCAACATGCTTCCAGTTAGAGAGAAAGTTCCCGTACCCGGATCAAAAAGCTCCGCGACGAAATTGCCGCCGCCGGCAATAAGAACCTTTCCGCTCGGCAATAAGGTCGCTATGTGTTGAGAGTGCGCCGCGTCCATGCTCCCAGTCGGGGCGAACATCCCGGTTATGGGGTTGTAGATCTCCGCCGTCGAGAGGGCGGCACCGGATTGCTCAAACCCGCCAGCGATTAGTACGGCTCCGCTGGGCAGGAGCGTTGCCGTGTGATTCCTGCGGGCTGTTCCCATGCTGGCGGTTGAAGCAAAGGTGCCCGCCGCCGGATCATAAAGTTCCGCCGTAAGTAAGACGGTGTTCGCTGAGCCTGTTCCCCCCACGACTAGGACCTTTCCGTTCGGGAGCAGCGTGGCGGTGTGAAAGGAGCGGGGTCCCGACATTGCGCCGGTCGCCGCAAACGTACCCATTGCGGGATCATATACCTCAGAGATGTCCGTGCCGCTCACCCCTCCGGTGATTAATACTTTTCCGCTTGGCAGCAAAGTCGCGGTGTGTGATTCGTGCACGGCCAGCATAATGCCTGTCGCTGTGAAGGTGGCGGTTGCTGGGTCGAAGATCTCCGCTGCCTGTGGCACGTTAGTATTGGTATCTGCAGTTCCTCCTGCCACCAGCACCTTGCCGTCTTTTAGCAGGGTGGCGGTGTGAGAGAAGCGAGGTAATGCCATTGAGGCGGTCGCCGCAAAGGCGCCCATTGCCGGATCGAAAATGTCTACGTGATTGGTCGGGACCGCAAGGCAAAAAGACTGACTACCTCTGTAGAAAAACCTGTAACTGGCGATCCCCCCGGCGATCAGCGCTTCCCCGGTGTTTAGGAGCGTCGCTGTATGGGCAAAGCGCGGAGTGGTCATACTCCCGGTCGCGAAGAAGCCGGATGGCACGATGGTGAGCGTTGCTGACGCGCTTTCGGTCGGATCGGCCACGCTAATGGCAACGAGGTGGAAGGTGCCCGGCGTCGCTGGCGCTACATAGTTGCCATCGGCGTCTACTGTGCCGCCTGCTGCTCCTTCCTCTACGCTCCAGGTCACCGCTGCGTTACTTGTCCCCGTAACCGGGGCAACGAAAGTTCGCAAGCCGCTTGCTCCCAGAGTGACTGTCGTTGGGAATATCGAGATCGCGACAGGCGGAACGGTGATGGTCGCGGTGCCGGTAATCGAGGCCGAAAGGGTGTCGGTTGCCGTCGTGGATTGCCTGCCGGCAGTGTTTAGGGTGACAGCGAAGGTTCCCGTTCCCATGGTCAGCTGGGCGTTCGGGGGCAGGACTGCCTGGCCATCGGTGCTGGTGAAGTGTATGGTGCCGGAGTAGGTCGTGGCCGTGTTGCCGAACTGGTCCTGCGCCGTCACAGTAAGACTGATTGCTGTTCCAGCATTGGAGCTCGCTGGGGCGGTGAGGGAAAGTTGAGAAGCCGTGGCGGCGCTGACCAGGATTGAGTTCGAGGTGCCCGGTGCCAGCGTTCCAGCAGTGTCGGAAACTGAAATGAGTTGGCCGAGTGCGGTCTTGAGTGTGACGGAGAAGGTTCCCGAACCGTTTGTTAAAGGAGAGTTCGCAGGAAGCACAGCCTGGGCGTCCGAGCTGGCGAAATGAACCGTTCCTGCGTAAGTGGTGACCAAGGCGTTCGCGGCGTCGAGCGCCGTGACGGTGATGTTGAATGCTGTTCCAGCGACCTGCGAAGTGCTAGCTACGGTGACGGAAAAGTGCGTGGCTACAAGCGGCGGTGGACTCGCCGAACCGCACCCGTTGAGGAGGCTGAGACTATAAATTGCGATTAGGGCTAACAGGGTTTTTCTCATGATCTCCTCAAGTTGGCATTCGCCATACACAAGCGCGATTCGCGGCCTCGCGAGGGCATTGCTTCGTTGGCGGTTGGGAGTTGCCGACGAGGGCGCTACGATTGCCGAACTGCTCCAATCGCGATAGTCCAAAGAATTCCGCGTGAGGCGCAAGCTAGTGCTGGTTTGAAAAGGAGGCAATGAAGAGGATGTAGGTTGTGGGTTAGTTTTTGGTGAGGGGCAAGACCGCTGAAAATGAATGGTTTATAGACTATGGAAGAAAGAAGAAAGAGAATTTCACAACATAACGGCGCCGAAGCTGCTAAAATTCGGAACCACAAACGCTTGCCGACAATCAATGGCCACTCTTCCCCCCATCCCGCCCGGAATTTGCTTTGGCCCATTCGAGCTGGATGTGGCGGCGCGCGAACTTCGCAAGGGCGGGATCCTTGTAAAGCTGCAACCACAGCCGTTTCAACTCTTACAGCTTCTCGCAGCGCGTGCCGGGACATTAGTAACTCGCGAAGAAATCCAGCGGTGCTTGTGGAGCGAATCGACGTTCGTGGATTTCGAGCATGGCATCAATTTCTCGATTAACCAGATCCGCGGCGCCCTGGCGGATAATGCCGAGAAGCCGCGATACATCGAGACTTTGCCGCGCCGGGGTTATCGATTCATCGCCGCGGTGCACGCTGCTTCAGGCGGTGGGAAGGCCGCCCAAATTGCGAAAACGAGCGAGGAAACCACACCGGCGCGGATGGAGTTGGGCTCTCCCCCCAACGCCGTCCCCGAATCCAGCCGGACCCGCAAATGGGCCTGGCTTTCGATCGCCGCCGCCGGCATTTTCTGCGCTATGGCGGTGCTGCCGCTGTATCAGCGTCTGTATGGGCGTTCCCTTCGTACCGGGCAAATTGAGCAACTAACCCGTACCGGGAGTATGGATGGTTTTCAGCCGCTCACGACAGATGGCTCCCGCATTTTTTTCCTCGAACGCGAAGGCGATCACTGGAACAATATGCAGATTGCAGCGGCGGGAGGCGAGAGCTCTCCGTTTCCTTTGCCGTTTCACAATACTGTAATTCTCGACATTTCTCCCGATCATTCTGAATTATTGATCGCGCCCTTCATTTCCCGGACCGGTAATTTGCCCTTATGGGTCGTGCCGCTGGTGAGAGGAGCGCCGCGAAGAATCGGCAACTTGTCTGCGGATCATGCCACTTTCTCCCCGGACGGACAGCAACTCGCGCTCTCGAAATACGACGGAATCTATGTGGCGGATCGTGATGGCTCAAATCTCCATAGAATCGCGGCCTCCTCCGGAGGCAGTGGGAGGGCTGCGTGGTCTCCGGATGGCAAACTCCTACGCTATACCCAATGGGATGTAGCGACGCAAAGGGGACTTATCTGGGAAGTGTCCGTGCGGGACGGAAAGATGCGGCCTCTTTTTCCTGGTTGGAAGAGCTCGCTGGGTGAGTGGAACGGCCGGTGGACAGCCGATGGCGCTTATTACATTTTTTCCTCGATACAGGATGTTAACAGCGGCCGGGGCGACTTGTGGGCGCTGCGCGAATCTCCAAGGTTTTTCCCATGGCTGCACAGCCATCCCATGCAATTGACCTCCGGACCGATCGGCTACGACGATCCCATCCCGTCAAGAGATCCTCGAATCATTTATGCAGCTGGCGGAACGGGACAACTTAATACGGTGGTCGTTGATAGATCTTCCCGTCTGGCGAAGCCGTTTCTGCCGGAGATAGGTGCCAGAGAACTGGCATTTTCGCCGGGCGGAGATTCGGTTGTATTTGCAGGCGAAAATTCGTTGTGGCGCAGCAAGCCGAATGGAAGCGAACGCTATCAACTTGTGAAAAACCTCATTTCCGATCCCGTTCTATTTCCGCGTTGGAGCCCGGATGCCAAGAAACTCCTTTTTCAAGGCAGAATGGATGGCATTTATATCATGCCCGCGGAAGGGGGGACTCCCCAGTTGATCCTGGCACCCGATCAGCAAGCGTCTTCACCAGACTGGGGACCAGACGGCCAGCACTTCGTTTTCTCCGCTGTGGAACAAAAGGCCGATCATTCCGGTTTGCAACCATCCCTATATTTCCGCGATCTGCAAAGCGAACATTCGACCAAAATTCCAGATTCCGAAGGCCTCGCCGAGGTTCGCTGGTCTCCAGACGGACGTTTTCTGGCCGCCATCACAGAAGGTTCGTCCCTGCTGAAACTCTATGACATAAAAAAGAAGCAATGGATGGAAATCGCTCGGGGAAAATTGATGGCTATGCCTGCGTGGGCGGCTGATTCCAGGCATTTTTTTAGCCAGGACATTCTCGAGCCTGGCGAGCCCATCTATCGATTTCTGGCAGAACATCCGGCCAAAGAGAGGTTCTATAGCTTTGAAGACCTTCTGCATACGGATGTACTGCGATGCGGTTTTGAGGGGTTTGCTCCCGATGGCTCCCTGCTGGTCAAGCTCTCCCGCGGCGGCTCCAACGTCTACCGAATTCAGTTTGAACTTCCCTGATGGAATAGCAAAATAACGGGTCTGGTCGAAACAATTTAATAGGTACAGCGTCGCGCCGGCCCATTCCCGAAATCTCGAGCAACTTCACCGATTTCCTCGGCGAACAAGTTCTCCTGAGAAACAACGGCACAGAGCCCAGGTGGCCATTCTCAAGAAAATTTATTAACTCGTATAGTTCCAGCGCAACTTTTTCATGGCGATACGAAGGCCCTTCTCTCCTTGTAGAGTTCGCGGCCAACCCATCTGAGGTCACGGTTTGTCGGCTTCGAGGCTCTCGCGCTTCTTCAACCTGTTAGCCTCAATCAGTTTTTGGTAGTGAGCCAGAGCTTGTTGGGCCTCCAGCAAGCGGTCGACGCGACGGTAGGCCTGGCTCAATTGAAAGTAAGTGGCTTCACGATCAGGAGAAAGCTTTTTTGCAGCTTCGAGACTCTCGATGGCGCCAGCAACGTCTCCTTGCTGAAGAAGCGCGCGGCCAAGTTCGAATCGCGCCATTTCATAATCGGGCTTGTCGTGGACCACTTCCCGCAGCAGCGCCACCGCCTGGTCCGCCTGACCTTGCATGAGCAAGCTGTAGCCGAGATGGTACCTGGCGACCGTGTCGTTGGAGTGTATCTCCAGCTCGGAGCGAAACTCAGCAGCAGCCGATGCGAAATCGCTTTGACGCAAATGGATGAGGCCCATGAAGTAGTGGGCACCGACAAGGCGCGGATCGATCTGCAATGCCGTTTTCAACTCGGCGATACCTCCCGCAAAGTCTCCCTGCTGCGCATAAGCCTGTCCGAGAAGCAGGTGAACCGCGGGATTGTTTGCGTTTTGCTTGAGCATCCGGAGGAAAATATCTTGTGCAATTTCCGGCTGCCGCGTTCGAACAAGTGCCGTACCCCAAGCGAAGAGCAGCCCTGGATCGTCTGGGGGAGACTTCAAAAATGGCTGCAGAACCTCAGCGGTCTTGGCGAAGTTGTCCGTCGCGAAATAACTTAGCCCGAGAAGCTGGCGGGCAAAGGCATCCTCGGGAGCCGCAGCAAGATGGCGCTCCAGAGGCGGGATGGCTTCGGAATAAAGTTCGGCGCGATAGGCGGCGAGGCCCCAATTGCGGTCGAGGCCAGTGAGCGCGGGCTTCCAGCCGGCAGCTTGCTTGAAGTAAGCCGAGGCATCCGAGAAATTGGAGGCTTTGGCACGAATGACGCCGAGGTCGTTATAAGAGCTGGCAAGAATTTCCGACGCGAAAGCGCGATATTCCTTGGCGGCCTTGGATTCCGCGGCTGGCTGGGGCGCCGAAGAAGGCGGGGCTGCCGGATTTTCCTGGACCCCCGCCTGCACCATCGCTTCTGTGGATTTCTGCTGGTCGTCGGCGCGGGATTCCAGCAGACCGGCAATACGGTCGGAAGTGTGGCTATCACCGTCGGAAGGGGCTGCGGGCTCGTCGAAAATGTGCTGTGCGTCATAGCGAAACTTTGCTTCGCGATAATGCTGGGAATTCGCGAGTGCTTTTTGGGCTTCCTCCATGCGGCCGAGACGGCGCAGAACCTGTCCAAGCAAGTAATATGCGCGACTGACGTCGCGTGGAACTTCCTGAGGGTCGCGCACGAGACGAATGTATTTTTCAAGGGCTTGGACAGCCAGGGAAAGACGCTTCGTTTCGTTGTACATTTCGCCGAGATAGAGATAGGGAAATGATTCTTCAGGACGCAGGCGCCGGGCATGGAGAAGAGCGGCTTCGGCAGCAGGGAAATCACGCAACGCGACGGCGGAGATGCCGAGAAGGAGGAGGGCATTGTAATCTTCGGGATGGACCTTCAACTCGCGCTCGAATTCCTGGCGGGCTTGCGGGTAGGCTTCTTCACCACGGAATTCGAGGATGGAGTAGCCGAGCAGGCCGTGAGCGTGTGGGTATTTTGGATCGAGCTGAATGGCTTTGCGGAATTCGGCGACGGCGGATTCTGGAAAATGGGCGATAGAGTAGGCGCGGCCGATCAATACATGCAACGCCGCGGAGTCCCCCATAGTCGCTTGGAGATGCTGAAACCATTTCTGCGCATCATTGGAGCGCTTGGCTTTTAGGTAAGCAATGCCAAGAAAATAGGACGTTTCGAAATCCTCTTCCAGCGCGACAGAGGCCTGCAAATCGCGGATGGCAGCGTCAAAATCTCCACGATAAAGATCAATTCGCCCCAACACGTCTTGGGCGCCCGAGTGACGCGGGTACTTGGCGATGACGGACTGCGCGAGCTCGTGAGCTCTCTTGACATCGCCAGCGCGGAACCAGGCCACGGACGCATCCACAGCGATGTCTGGATCGTCGGGGGCGAATTTAAGGGCCTCCTCCAGTTCACGAGTGGCTTCCTCAAAGCGAGATTCGGAGACGGAAAGATTGGCGAGTTGACGGAGGCCAAGAGCGATGGTCTGGTCGTAGTGACGTTCGGCTTCCGGAATGTTTTCGGCCGCGAGGGCAGACTTGGCGGATGCGAAGTAGCGTTTGAGGAGCGTGGCCGGATCGCCGGTGGAGTGCGCAGGCCAAGCCAGGAGCACGGATAAGACCAGGAGGATTGCGGCTCGGGAAAAACGGCCAAGGAATCGAATGCCACACGAGAATGTCGCGGCAAAAACGTATCCGCGATCGCGAGCACTCGGGAGCGAGTGCTCCTTGTGAATCGCGGGAAATCCGAATTGGCGCTTAATGGGCACCGTTCGTGGCTCCACCCGCTGGCGGCGGGAGAGGCGTGGCGTTGCGAAGGCCCGAGCCTTCGACAATCGTATAAATGGCGTCGGCAGCAATGTTTTCAAGCGTTTCGACCTTGCCGCTGGGCCAGCGGATTTCGACGGATTCCATTTTCTTGGCCGTCCCGAGTCCAAAATGGAGTCGCAAATCGTTTTGTGAGAGGTAACTTCCTCCGCCCCGAACTTCGCTGAACTGCTTGACGCCTGCCGCCCGGATTGTTACTCGAGCACCGATCGCGGCGCGATTGCTCTTTGTGCCGATGAGCTTGAATAGGGCGCGATGGAATCCGCTCGCATTCACATTCTTCAGCAACGAGGGAGCTTCGCCGACGTTGAGTAGAAGAACATCAACGTTGCCGGTGTTGAATACGTCACCGAAGGCCGCGCCGCGCCGCGACTTCAATGGCAGATCCTGGAGGCCTGCAAGCTTGGAAACTTCATCAAACGTGCCGTCGCGATTGTTGCGATGCAGAAGAAGTGGTTCGCGAAAGCGGGGACCGGTCTCCAGGGTGTCGATCTGCGGATAGACGTGCCCGTTGGCGACGAGAAGGTCGAGCCAGGTGTCATTGTCCATGTCGAAGAAAGCCGTGCCCCACCCGACGTAGGGATAGCTGGGCTGACCGACGCCGGACGTCCAACTGACGTCATCAAATCCTTCCGGGCCCCTGTTGCGAAAGAGCGAGTTGGGCTGCTCTTCGAAGTGCGTCACGAAGAAGCTCAGGCGCCCGCTATGGTCGTAGTCGCCCCAGTCGACGCCCATGTTGCCGAGCTCCATGCCTTCGCCGCTCAGGGCCACACCGCTGAGCATGCCCACGTCGGTGAAGGTGCCGTTGTGATTGTTGTGGTAGAGGTAGTTGGGGACAGAATCGTTGGCGACCAGGAGGTCGGGCCAGCCATCGTCGTCGTAATCGACCCACATTACTCCGAGGCCGTAGTAGCCGATGTCATCGTGGACGCCGGCTTTGACCGAGACTTCCTCGAAGGTGCCGTCGCCGCGATTGTGATAGAGAAAATCGCTTTCGCCTTCAAGTCCCCAGGGGCCGCATTGCACTAGAATACCCTTGAAGCGGCAGAATTTGTTGCTGCCAAATTGCGGGAGATTGTTCATGTCCAGATGGGAATAGCGGGAAACGAAGAGATCGACGAAGCCGTCGCGGTCGTAGTCGCCCCAGGCTGCGCCGGTCATGAACCCGCTGCCGCCAACGCCAGCTTTCTCAGTGACGTCCTCAAACTTGCAGTTTCCTAGGCCGTGGTAGAGGGCGCTGCCGCCGAACCCGGTCACCAAGAGGTCGAGCTTGCCGTCGTTGTCGTAGTCGGCGACAGCCACCCCCATGCCCCAACCGCGGTGCGTCAGCCCCGCTTCCTTGGTGATGTCCTTGAACGTGCCGTCGGGTTCTTGGTGATAAAGCGTGACGAGCGGGTCACCGCCCGCACGCGCACGTTCGACGGTCGAGCCGTTGACTAGAACCACGTCGAGACGCCCATCGTCATCACAGTCGAAGAGGCCGACGCCACCGCTGGTGGAGTCAATAACGTAGTGCGCTTCCGGGGCGGCGATATGCACGGCACTGAGACCAACGTCCTTGGCGATGTCTTTGAAGGTCGGGATGGGCGGAAGGCCGCTGCGGTCCTTCTTGGCGGGGGCGGGTAGCTTGGGCAGAGGGACGCTGGTGCTACCCATTTGCCGGCTGGGAGCTTGTGATTGAGAGGCAGCGCTGAACAGGAGGAAAGGGATGAAAGCGCAAAGGATGAAGGTAAAGCGCCGCGAGCGGGTCCTGAACATGTCTTAATTGTATCCCAAAGAGATTTGCTGCCTAAGTAGCCGATGTGTGGCCCGGGCCACCTAAACGCATGTTGAGAGGGCGCGCTAAAAAGGAAACGTCCCGCCAAGCCCGAGCGGCTTGGCGGGACTCTGAAGAAGCAGGTTCTGCTAGTACGATCAGAAGGTGAACTTCAGACCATACTGCAGCTGGCGCCAACCGTTCTCGCGAGTGGCCGTCGCGAGTCCGAAATTGCTGCCCGTACTATAGGTCGTATTGATGATGGACGCGGCACACAGTGCTTCGCCATCGGTGCCCGTAGGACTGAATAGATGCGTCGTACCGTTGCATCCGGTTGTGCCAGCGCTGACCGGATAAATGGGGTTGCCGCTCTTGTCGGCATAGAGAGCGGAGGCCGCGGATCCCACCGTCCGCGCCGGTGAGTTAAAGGAATAGCTGCATAGGCCGTTACCACAAATGGCATTTGCCGAATACTGCGGATGATTGAAAAGGTTGAAGAAATCGAGCTGGAACTGCATCTTCACCCGCTCGGTGACCTTGAAGTTCTTCCGCAAGGAAAAGTCCACGTCGCTGTTGCCGGGACCTTGGCATATGCCCACTCCGGCATTGCCATCTTGTCCGATCTGAATCCCGTTCACCGAGAAGGCATTGGGATTTAACCACTGCCGTCCGTTGCCAGTACCGCTCGAACGGCAGGACTGGCCCGCCACGAGATTCGGCCGTTGCCTACCGCTGTCTCCGATACCGGCAAAATCGTTCCCGATCACCGGCGTCATCGAAGGACCGGAAGACAAGTTTACGATGGAGCTGAGTTCCCAATCTCCCGCCGCAGTGCGAACGAACGAATTCTGTTTCGCCAGCGAAGGCAGATTGTAAATGAAGTTGGCCACAAAAATGTGCGGCCGATTGAGGAAATCTGGTCCTCGCCCGGCTCGTGGATTGTAGTTGTCCACGTTAATGTACGGAGAGTCGATTAACACGGTGTCGGAAATCAGCTTCGACCAGGTGTAGGCAACCTGGAACTGGGAGTTGCGCGAAAAACGCGTCTTAAACGAAGATTGCAACGCGTTGTAGTTCGACTGTCCAGAGCGAGTGTAGTACGTGATGGGGTTGTCCAGGGTAAGCGGCCCGAAGGGACGAAGCGCGGTGCGGGCAGTTACGTTTGTAACGTTGGCTCCGCATGGGTCACCTGTGGCGGTCCCGGTCCCCGGGCAGCCGGCGTCTTGGAAATACGCCACGCGGTTCCCCGGCGCTACGGCATTAACATCATTGTGCATAAGCAAGTGAATGCCGCGGTTGCCAACATACCCCACATCCAACACCGTGTCCTTCCAGAGTTCCCTCTGAACGCCCAAGTTGAATTGCCAACTGTTAGGCACTTGATTGCTAATTTCGTTCCCGATGCTGGGGAATCCCAAGCCGGTGCTAAAACAATTCGCGCTCGGCGGCGTGCCACAAGCCGGAGGTGTGGTCAAGCTGTCGAGGAAGCGTCCGTTGGTTGAGCTGAAGTTGCCAATGAATGGCGGGTTCGAGCCCGAGATCTGCAGGGTGTAGAGGCGATCGCGCTCGAAGAATTGCCCGCCACCGGCGCGGATCGCCCATTTGCCTTGCCCGGTCGGATCGTAAGCAAAGCTCAGGCGCGGGGCAATCATATGATTATTATCGGGCCACAAGGCGTTATTCGGTCCGGCCACTCCGCCGGAACCCGCAGGACAGGGGTTCGACCCCAAGCCGGGAGCATACAGCAAGCCGTTGCAGGCGGTGCGCCCGAGAGCCGCATTGTACGCCGATGGATTGAATACCGTGTACTTGTTATCGGCGAGATACGGATTCGGCAGGAAAGACCACCGGAAGCCGTACACCACAGTGAGTTTTGGAGTCAACCGGAAAGTATCGCCGGCATAAAACTCGTAATTGTGCCAGCGATCATGCCCGGTATAGATGGTGTTACTCTCCCCCATGCCAAAGGCCATGCCTTCCATCAAGATGTCCGCAGGATTGTACCCGGTGGTGTTGCCGGTGCTGCCATTAGGACAAGCCGCGCTGACACCTCCGTTGCATCCGTTGTAGCCGGTCGGTCCTCCAAAAGCCCCATATTCAGTATTCGATTGCTGTTCATCCTTGTTATTTCGACTGATCGATGCGCCAAACTTAAAAGTATGGCGGTTCTTAACCATGGAAAAGTCGTCCTGCCAGGTGAACAGGTCCTGCTCGTTGGCCCACGGCGCAATGGTCCACACGCTAGGAAGATTCGTGGCGCCCTGGAACCACACGCTCGGGCCCTTGTCCCCGTATTTCTTTCCGGAAATTGGGAAGAAGTACGGTATGGCGGTGTTCAGTTGCTGCTCCAGAGGCACATTCGTGGGGCTGATGGTGATCTGGTTCTGGGAGTAGCTGAATTGGAAGTCATTGACCATGCTGGAGCCGATAGTCTTGCTGAGCCGGCCAACGATAATCCTTCCCGGCTGTTTCCAGGATTCGTCAATCACCCCTAACGCATTGTTCCCCCATCCGAACCCACCGGAAGGCGGACCGAGTTGCCAGGCATCATGCGTATAACGCATCATCAGCGTCAAGGTCTTGGTCAGGTTGATGTCGCCGCGGGCATGCTCCTCGCGCCAAGGCGTGGGCAGATTCTCGGATTGGATCCAGTTCTGCGATGCGCACGGATCTGAATTTGTTGGCATCGGGAACATGGCCATAAATGGGGTGCTAATGTTCGTGGGGATTTGATTGGCGGTCGGAAGCGTGGAGCCGAAGCTCGTATTGCCCACCGCACCCGCCGGATTATGGAGCGCCCCTACCTGTTGTCCAGCGCTGTTGGTGGTTACCGGGAAGCCGATTTTGTTGAAGACCACTGCGCCGCTCCCGGCGGCTGGTGGAGTCACCCCTGCGGCAAGCGGGCAAGCGGCGAGGGCCGAATAGTCACCGGTCCGCTCGGCAGCGGTTGGAACACGGGCGGAAAACGTCTGAGCTCCAATAACCCTGTTCCATTCCTGGTTCCAGAAAAAGAAGATCTTGTCCTTTTTGACTGGCCCGCCGATGTTATAACCCCAGTTGTTTTCACGGAGCTTGTTCTTTCTGCAGGTAGTGCCGGCGGACAGACAACCAACCTTCACTTCCGTGTCGTAGGCGTCCAGGGCGTCGTTCCGGCCGGAATAGAAAGCACCACCATGAAAGGCGTTCGTCCCGCTCTTGGTGATGATGGTGACCTGCCCACCCGCCGAGAGGCCGAACTCCGGCCCAAAGCTGTTGGTCTCGATCTTGAATTCCTCAATCGTATCCACCGAAGGATATATAAGGATGGTGCGCTGAGACCCAGTGTCGTTGTTATTGGCGCCGTCCACCAGCCACTGGTTGCCGTTCGACGGACCGCCGCTGATAGATACGTCTGAAGCGCCCTTTAGCCCCTTGTTGGTGATGCTGAAGGCCTCGGCGGGCGCTACGCCCGGAACCAGGGTCAAAAGTTCCATGAAGTTGCGGCCATTCAAAGGCAACTCCGAGACCTGCCCACTTTGAATCAAGCCGCTGAGTTCGCCGTTGTTGGTTTCCACGGCGATCGGGGAAGCTTCGACGGTAATCTGTTCACTGATCGCACCCACTTTGAGGCCGACGTTGACCGTTAAACTGTCGTTGGCGTGCAGGATGATTCCGGTCTGCTCGGAACTCTTGAATCCGGAGTGCGTAGCGCGAATCTTATATTGACCGATCGGGAGGTCGGGGAAAATGTATAGCCCGTCCGCGCCGGCGATGGCTGTCCGACTAAACGAAGTGTCCACGTTCGTGATAGTAACTTCGGCGCCCGCGATCGCCGCTCCCTGCTCATCCGTTACGGTGCCGCGAACCGCCGCCGTGGTGACTTGTGCATGGGCGGCGAAAGCACTACTCAGAACGAGCACCAGAACCGCGAGCAGCGAAATGATTACTCGTGATTTGCGGATTGATTCTTTGCTACTTGAAAATCGAATCTTCATCACCTTTACCCCTCGAGGAGATTTACGCAAAAAAGAACACGCCGTCCGCCTAGAAATGAAATGTTCCCGGACAGGTTCCTTCTTCCACCCCAATCGAAACCTGGAAAAAGCTGCAACCCCGAAAGCACTACCTGAGGTAATGCTTTTCTACTAGGGCGGTATTTAGACCCAATCGAGCAAGCTTGTCAAGCAGAAATAATGATATTCTAAAGAAAATCAACGATATAGTTCGACTCCCAAGAAAAGAGGGTGGGAGCCTCCTGCCTTGCTGAGCGCTGAAATGTCATCTCCGTATAAATGTAGAATTAGGCCCCTCCCAAGGCATGACCTTCCCCTGACAACCTGCGTCCAAGGCTCACCGGTTAACTTCCAAATTAAACTAGAATCGCGGCTTACGGGACGCCAGGTGAACCCGGCAAGCCCCACTCTCGCTTCTGGGGACACTATTTCCCATATCCTGATTTTGGAAGAAGCGCGGAGAACCTGTCGATGACCTCACCGCCTCGAAACAAGGCGGGCGCTCGCAGCTAGGTTCGGGTCACCTTAAAGACCATTGCAGAACTTGACTTCACCTGCTAACAGAGCAGGCGCGTTGACATCCCGTTCCATTCGCTCCTAACATGAGCGACCATGGCTGGGGCAGATGCGCTAATCGGGACGACAATTTCGCATTATCGAGTGACGGAGAAGCTCGGTGGCGGCGGAATGGGCGTGGTCTATAAGGCGGAAGACACCCGCTTGCATCGGTTTGTGGCGTTGAAATTTTTGCCCGCTGAAGTGGCTTGCGACGCGCAAGCGCTGGCGCGATTTAAGAGGGAAGCACAAGCAGCATCCGCGCTGAATCACCCGAACATCTGCACAATCCATGACATTGGAGAAGAGAATGGCCGGGCGTTTATCGCCATGGAGTTCCTGGACGGGCACACGCTGAAATACGAAATCAGCGGACGGCCGATGGAGCTGGACCGGGTGCTGGAGATCGGGATGGAGGTGAGCGACGCGCTGGAAGCGGCGCATTCGGAAGGGATCGTGCACCGCGATATCAAACCGACAAACATCTTCATAACTAAACGGGGACACGCGAAGATTCTGGATTTTGGGCTGGCGAAGGTGGGAAGGCAGAAAGGTGGAGCGGAAACGCTGGCCACGTTGGATATGGAGGAAGAATATCTGACGAGTCCGGGGACCGCACTGGGGACGGTGTCGTACATGTCGCCGGAGCAGGTGAAGGGGAAAGAACTGGACGCCCGGACGGACCTGTTCTCGTTCGGCGTGGTGTTGTACGAAATGGCGACAGGCGCGCTACCGTTTCGGGGCGACACCTCGGGAATGATCTTCAATGCGATTCTGGAAAAGCCGCCATCGCCGGCGGTGCGATTGAATCCGGATATACCCGTGAAGCTGGAAGAAATTATCAACAAGTGCCTGGAGAAGGACCGGGAGATACGCTGCCAGTCTGCGCCGGAACTTCGGGCGGATTTGAAGCGACTGAAAAGAGACACGGATTCAAATCCCGTCGCGGGGCAGTCGTCAGGATCGACGAGTGCTGACAGAGCGGAGCGGAGTGGGCCAAGCAGCGGCAGGGTTAGCGAATCCTCGGGAAGGGCGAGCGCCGCGCCTGTCGAGAGTGCGCCGATAGCGTCGACGGCGAGAACCGAGGCAAGTGGGGGAAAGCGGAAAATCATTTATGTCGGGATAGCAATTGTGCTGGCGGTGGTTGCAGGAACAATAGCGATCAGGAGGTTGGGGAAAAGAAGCGGGGCGGAGATTGATGCCCGGAAGATGACATTGCAGCAGATCACGGACCACGGTCGGGCGGCAACGTTTGCAGCGATTTCGCCGGATGGGCGGCTGGTGGCCTACGCCAAGAGAGAAGCGAATCGAAGCCTGCGGGTGAAACAGATTGCGACGGGGAGCGAGGTCACGGTCGTGCCGCAACAGCTGGGGTTCTATCTGGGGGCGACGTTTACGCCAGACGGCAACTATTTATATTACGTGCATACGGATCCGGGAAACGCCAACAACTACAACGTGTACGCGGTGCCGTCCATGGGAGGAGGGTCGCGGGCGGTGGTGACGGATGTAGCCGGCGCGGTGTCGTTTTCTCCAGACGGAAAGAGGATGGTGTACACGCGCGCAGTACTGCAGAAAAAGTCCATGCAACTGCTGATGTCGAACGCGGACGGGAGCCAGGAGAAGACGCTTTACGAAGCGGCAGAAAATGCCTTCATGTCCGTGCCAAGTTGGTCGGGTGATGGAGAGCGGATCGCGATCGTTACGAGGGAAGTGGGGAAGGATACGCAGTTGCGCGTGTTGACAGTGGCGGGAAAAGAAGAGAGGCGCTTGAGGGCACCGGCGTTTTCCTTCGATGTCGCGTGGCGCGCCGAGGGCACGGGGCTGTTCGTGTCGGGGTCGGAAAAAGTGACGGATCAGAACACGCAAATCTGGTTTGTGCCATACCCGCAGGGGCAAGCCGTTAGGTTAAGCAATGACCTGGACGGATACAACAGCGTAAGCGTGACGGCCGATGGGAACTCGCTGGTGACCTCACGAATGCGGCAGTTAACAACGATTTTTGTGGGGAACTCGCCGGCGGTGTTGAATGGCAAGTTGCAGTGGGAATTGGAAGGGATCTCAAGCGAGCAGACAGCGGGGGCAAACGGCTTAGCGTGGACACCTAGCGGAAAGCTACTGGAACTGGATTCGAGCTACCGGTTGTATATCCGGGAGAGCGACGGTGGCGGGCGCACACGGCTGGGAGAAGGGAGCGAAGGAATTTTCGAGGCGCAAGGGTGCGGAAGCGACGAGACCGTGGTGGTGACGCAGGTCGCGGGAGACCAGCGCGTTAGCGTTAATGTGTGGAGAATGAATACGGCAACGGGGGAGAGCAAGCAACTGACGAATATCAAATCCGCGGTATCGATTTCCTGCACGCTAGATGGGAAATGGGTGGTGTATCAGGATGGCGAGAACGCGACGATTTACAAGGTGCCAAGCGAAGGTGGACCACCGACGAAACTGCTGGGCGGAAATGTAACGAATCCGGTAGTATCGCCGGACGGGAAATTTCTACTGTACGGAGAAACAGAGGGGCAAGGGGCGAGTCAAAAGTTCTACCTGGTTGTCGCGAAGTTGGAAGGAGGAGCGCCGGTAAAGAAATTCCTGATGCCGATGGATATGGGAAATGTGAATGGAGGGCCAGGGCTGGGGTGGGCGCCGAACGGGCAGGGACTGACGTTTCTGAACACGTCCGGGAATTCGCAACACCTGATGATGCAGCCGATGGCGGGAGGCAAGCCGGTGCAGTTGACGCATTTCGACACGGAGCCTGCGCTGCTGGTGGCGTACGCATGGTCGCAGGATGGGAAGAAGATCGCCTTGACACGAACGAGGTATAACGCGAGGGATATCGTGATGTTCACGGGATTGAAGTGAGCAAAGAAATTAGAGCAAGGAAGAAAAGACGAGCTAACCGATGGCGGTGCGGGAAGGCGACGTATTGTAGAATGTTTAAGTATTGAATCTGTGATTATACCGAGGTGTCGACGCAACTTCGCGAACCATGACTCTCGCGGAACTGTCTCGGGTCGTTTTGTCGGTTCCGGTCGAGGCCAAACCGGGCGATCCTGTCGCCATCGTAGTGACGAGAAAACTGTAATGGCTGAAGGTTCGCGCCACGAGCTTCACGTACCACGACCGATGCCGGGCGGAGGCTGAAGAATCTCCGGTACCTTCCACCGTTTCAGGCCAATGCGGATTGCGCCGAATAAGCAGACGGAGGAAGAGGGCCCTGCCCCGATAACCGCACCGAGATGCCGGAGCTGCATTACCGCTGGGGTTTCTCGCTCTGACGCGACGGGGAACCGCGAAGTCCTCAGGCCGGGCCGGACTTCGGTGAATTCTGCATGACACGGAGCTGCACCAAGTAGCACTATATCCACAGGACGTTAGGGCCCTAACTGCGCCGGTTCCAAGAACGGAAAAATTGGTTCACGACTGCGGCCGTATTCTCCTAGCTTGTTCGACAACTCTTGCGTCGCCGCCGCCGACAAGTGCTGCTGGCGTCTAAGGACCGGTCGGAACGCGTGCGCGGATGCGAGGTGCAAGCCTAGAATGCCGCCTGAACAAGAAAAAACCGCGGATCACCGTCCCACCGGAATTACGGTCAGCCATATTCTGGATCATGAGCTACGGCAGGTGCAAAACAGCCGAGTGGAGCGGCTTGCGGCTGGAGAGAACAGCCACAAGCCAGTCGACAATTTGATCGGGTTGGCTTTTTCCGGGGGCGGCATCCGAAGCGCCACGTTTAATCTTGGGGTTCTTCAGGGACTCGCGCAGCTGGGCTTGCTGCACAAATTCGATTATCTTTCCACGGTTTCTGGAGGTGGCTACATCGGAAGCTGGCTGATGGCTTGGATGCATCATCAGAAGATCGGCATCCGGGAAGTGGAAAAGAGACTGGCACCAACAGCGTACCTGGCTGGGCGAGTCGCAGAACCCTCTGAGGTGCGCTTCCTTCGCAATTACAGCAACTATCTGACACCCCGGACAGGCATTTTAAGCGCGGACTTCTGGGCCTTCGTGGCCAGCTATCTGCGAAACACTCTCCTCAATCTGATTATCCTTCTACTGTTATTGCTGAGTTTGCTGTTGCTGCCGCGAGGCATCGTCTATCTTCCGCACTTTCTCGACCGCTTCGACCATTCGGGATATGTTTTTGCCTGGCTGACCGCTAAAACGCCGACCGAGACTGGTTTTGCGCAGTACTGGGCGGTTGTGGTCGGCTTGGCTTGCGGGTTGGTCGGCGTCGTTGGCATGGGCTTGAATCTCTGTTGGGTAAACCCGCCAAAGGAATCAAAGATCTGCTGGATTGCCAAGCCTTGGGCCATCCAAGTGTTCATCCTGGTTCCGCTGTTTCTTTCGGCGGCTTTGTTCAGTTATGGCCTGGACCAGATTTTCCGCTACGACTTGCCACCGGATAACCTCCTCCTGTCGGTTATGTCAATCAGTTTGGGTGCGTACTTCTCTTTTTGGGCGGCTGCCTGCTTGGCGCGATGGCTGGCACGGCTTGTGATCTGGCGGGGTTCGGATGGTGGACCGTCAAGCAGGGTGATCCTGCCGACCGCGTTTCTAGCCGGAGCGCTGGGTGGTCTGCTGCTTTTGCCGTACGCACAGAGTGTGAATGGACAACCAACTCCTCACACGGTTATGGGGGTGTGGGAAGTGGTGAGCTTCGGAGCACCCATCCTCGTCGCGTTCATGCTGGTGACTGGGGCGGTCCATATCGGCCTCATGGGCCGCCAGTTCCTCGACGCGTACCGGGAATGGTGGGCGCGGCTCGGAGGGTGGCTAGCCGTCTATGCGGGCGGGTGGGCACTGCTCTTTCTCTTGGTTGCCTACATGCCCGTTTGGCTGAACGCTTTTATGGTTCATGAATATGCAAAGCATCACTATCGATTCACGGTCAGCGGCGTGCTACTGTGGGCCGCTTCGACCGCGTACGGTGTGTTGTTTGGCAAAAGTTCGGCAACTCCATTAAGAATTCCAGATGCCCCGTGGAAGGAAAAAATACCAGCTCTCGCTGCGCGCGCGACCCCCTATATCTTTATCCTGGGATTGCTCGCGGGGTTATCCATATTTTCGGCGCGGGTGGCGGCTATTTTCTACGGCGAGCCCTTCAGGCTGAGCGCGGCCAGCGATTACGTAAGTCTCAAGGTCTCTTTCCTCTGGATAGTTTTCGCAGCTGTCGCGCTCCTGTTTTCCTGGCGTGTAGACATCAATGCATTCTCGACACACCTGCTATACCGGAACCGTTTGGTGCGGTGTTATCTGGGCGCCTCGGTCCCCGGCCGCCGGGCCCAGCCATTCACTGGATTTTCCGCTGAAGACGACTTGCCGCTCTCCGCGCTGCAAATCCCTTTGACCAACTCCGGCCCGGAATCAAAAGCGCGTCCCGTGGTGTTGTTAAATGCCAGCGTGAATGTGACTCGTGGGAAAGAACTCGCGCTGCAAACGCGCAAAGCGCGGTCCTTTATGTTCACTCCGGCTCATTCAGGGTACACGCGGCCGCTGCCGGGAAGCCCCGAACAGCAGAGCCAGTTTTCGGAGACGGCTTTGGCGGGGGTCGAAAAACCGGGCACCGAGAAAGGAATAAGTCTGGGGACGGCCATGGCGATCTCCGGTGCTGCAGCCAGCCCCAACATGGGCTCTCATTCTGAATCCGCGCTCGCCTTCCTGATGACCCTGTTTGACGTTCGCCTCGGGTGGTGGCTCGGAAATCCAGGGAAGAGCAAGTGGCTGCGAGGCAGCCCGGATCTGGGTTTCTTGTGTCTTTTGAAAGAACTCTTCGGCGCCGCGAGCGATGAGAGCGAATACGTCTACTTGTCTGACGGGGGCCACTTCGAGAACCTGGCAGTCTACGAACTCGTGCGCCGTCGTTGCAAACTGATCGTTGCTTGTGATGCTTCGTGCGATCCGGGTTACACTTTCGCGGATCTTCACAATGCTATGGAACGCTGCCGGACCGATTTTGGCGTGGAGATCATCCGGGTGACGCAACACCTGGTGCCACAAAATGGGCGCGTCGACCGCCACTTTGACCTCTGCAGAATCCGCTACACCCCTGGCAAGGAGAGCGATGATGGCCTGCTTGTGTATCTCAAGCCGGCGGTGAAAGAAAGCGACCCGGAGGATCTGCTTGGATACTGCAGATCTAACCAGGCCTTTCCCCATGACACCACGGCGGACCAGTGGTTCGACGAAGAGCGCTTCGAGAACTATCGCAACCTCGGCTACGTCAGTGCCCTCGCGGTGGAAAAGGAATTGGGAGCTAAGATCGCGAACGTGCTCGGTTGAGAGAAACATTCTATTGATTGGCGACCGCAGGGGGCGAGAGGAGGCGGCATAAGCGTTTCCCGTCCCAGCCTCCCCTCTTGACCGAAGGAAACATTTGGTGGGGCATTTAAAGGAAGGTTTCCACGAGATCGTCAGTGAGACTTTCTGGAGGGTTTTCCTACCGCCTAAGGTGATTCGGCCGTCGCTGCACTGGAAGAAGCAAAACACCTCTTGCTCGCACGCCCCTCAATGAGCATTCTGATCGACGAATGTATCGATGAGCGATTCCGGAACTCTTTGCCCGGTTACGATTGCCAAACAGCCCGCTACGCTGGACTGGCAGTGCCAATGAAGGAGCTTGGCGCGTTCTCCAGCCCATCTACTATGGTCTCTAGCTAGTGGATTCCGCCTTCGGCGATACCGAGTGAGACCTCGCGTTGAAAGTCCTCATAGAGATCTGTAAAAGTCGCAAGCAGATTGTACGCCGCCATATTGCGCAATAAGGGCACGGACAGGAACGCGGGCGAACTGATTTAGCATCGGCAATACAGCTACACGGCAACAACCGGGAATCTTAAGAACTTGAAAATTCGTTTTGGCTTTGGCGGCGGCACAGGAATTGATCGACAGACAGCCGGTTGTTCCGCAGCGCGGCAAGAGGACCCGAGCCCCCGGCTGAGTCAAAAAAATATTGACAAAATGCTTTCGCCGGGCTTATAAATTTGCCCGCTTGGCCTTCGAGTGAGAATGGGGCCGCACAAATCCCCCCGTAAATGCGGCTCGTTTCGAGAGAAGAGTGCTATGCCTTCTCGTCTGAAGATCGGTGGTAACGTCACGGCCACCGCCTCAAGTCTTAATGTGCATTGGAACAAGTCGCGATATCCACCTCAACCCGCGAAATCGGGTGCGTTCGTGGCTGCGGATCTGGTTTTCTTCGGCGAGGGGAACGGGAAATTTGATGCCGTGGCCGCCAAGACAAGCAAGCTAGGTGCAGCAGCGGGTCCCGTAGCCTATCTCGCGGAGGGACGCGAGTTTATCGTCAAGGCGTTCGGGAAACGTGCCGGATCGAAGCATCACGGCGAGTGGCAACTGCTTAGGTGGCGTCCATACGTGTGATAACCCTGTTGGCGATGCGTTTATCGCCTTTGCGCTTCCCCAGTAAGGCGAAGAATAAGATTAGCGGTGGAACCGTGCATGCCACGGTAGTCACTCCTGGCATATGTTGCGAGTGGCAAGAGATACCTCGTCAACGCTTCGGTGCGGCAATTTCGCACCGCGACTCGTGGGCCACCTGGCAATTTGTTTTCCCTTTGCCGGTCACCTACACCCTGCTTACTCAATCAACTTAAGACCAATGGAGGTTGAACGTCATGTTTCGCGAAATCAGAAGAATCCACGGCTTCGTCGCAATACTAATGCTGTTGTTTTTGAGTTCGCGTCCAAGCAGGCCCCAAACACACAGTACGTTTCAGCAGGGTGATGAGGGCTGGCAACTCGTATGGTCGGATGAATTTAGCGGAGCCGCGGGCTCGTTGCCGGATTCCAGCAAATGGACCTACGACACGGGCGGCGGTGGATGGGGGAACAATGAGGAAGAGGTGTACTGCGCTGCCGGTTCTAACGTTAGCCCTTGCAGCACGGCCGCGCCCAATGCTTCTCTCGACGGTAATGGCAATCTGGTCATTTCGGCCATGAACACGAACGGCATCTGGACTTCGACGCGCATGAAGACTGAGAACATCGAGAATCTGCAGTACGGGCGCATCGAAGCCCGCATGAAGCTGCCCATGGGAGCTGGCATCTGGCCGGCGTTTTGGCTTCTTGGAGCTAACATCAATACCTCCGGCTGGCCACTCTGTGGCGAGATGGACGTCATGGAGTCAGTCCCCCAATACGGCCCATCCAAGACTTCCTCTACCATTCATGGGCCGTTTTCGGGCGGAAACGGGGTCGGCTCATCCTTTATTTTTCCCGATAGCGGCACAATAAGCGACTTTCATACGTATGGCGTTATCTGGTCTCCAAACGAAGCGCAGTTTTATAGAGACGACCCCAGCGCTCCATATTTCACCATCCGGAACACCAGCGATATACCTGGCGACTGGGTTTTCAACCATCCGTTCTTTCTCATCATGAATCTGGCGATGGGAGGTTATTTCCCCGGGTACACAAACAGCACGACGCCGAACCCCGCGGTAATGACAGTGGATTATGTGCGGATCTATCGCCGATCGCACGACCTGGTGGCAGGGCCGGTCTCCGTCAACGCGGGCGGGGATTCCGAGGGGAGTTTCTTCGCAGATACAAATTTCTTGGGCGGGAGTGCTGTATCCACTGAAGCTACGATAGACACTTCGCTTATTCCCGCGCCGGCACCTCCGCAAGCCGTTTATCAAAGCGCGCGCGAGGGCGAGTCGAAATACACGATTACAAACCTGGTCCCGTACGCACCGTATAAGGTGCAACTGCACTTCGCCGAAACTCAAGTCAATGAACCGGGGCAGCGGTTATTCGACGTAACGATCAATCAGCAAACTGTCCTCGACAACTTTGACATATTCGCTGCGGCTGGCGGCAAAAACAAGGCGATCACGGAAACTTTCAGCGCCAATGCCGATAATCAAGGTAACATCGTAGTCCATTTTGTCCCTCGTGGCGCCACGAAACCGCTGATCAACGGCTTCGTTGTCAGTCAGACCACCGATAATGAACCAACCAGTGGCCCGGTATTTCTCGACACGGGCGGTGGCGACGTGGGCAATTTTATTGCCGACACGGATTTTTCTGGAGGTAACCAGGCGAGCAGCTTCGCGACGGTTGACACCTCGCTGATCTCCAGTCCCGTTCCACCACAAGCGGTCTTCCAAAGTGAGCGTTGGGCGCCAAGCACTTATACGATTGGAGGTTTCACGCCCGGAACTGCGCATACGGTCACGCTGTACTTCAACGAGATCTACTGGAGCCAACCAAGCCAGCGACAATTTAACGTTCTGATCAATGGTTCGCAGGTGTTGACGAACTTCGACATCGTTGCAATGACTGGAGCAAAGAACAAGGCAATCGAGGAGCAGTTCCAAGGGACGGCTAACTCGGCCGGGCAGATCATAATCCAATTCATGCGGGGTGCCGCCGACCAGCCGAAGATCAGCGGCATCGCAGTGAATTGAGCTGGCCGAATTGCTGGTTGTACACCTGCTTCAGTCAGTTCATAGCGTAATGCAGAAGCTGAAAACACGACGGCCCGGAAATTCGAAAGAGCTTCCGGGCTGTTTTCCTTTCTCTCTCTATCTCAGACCTTAGTTAGACAACCACCGTTCATCTCCTCGAATCCCGTTGGGTTTTGCCCGGCATCCGCTCACAACGCGCCACCGGGGTGAGCGCTATCTCCGAGATGGCGCCGGCGCAGCTGGTGAAGCGGCTACAATGAAAGCTATGGCACTCAGAATCCCAAGTGGGCTCGCGGCTAGCTGCCGCAAGACCCCCCTGCGTGCGGCATGGCTCGAACGCCTGCCCGACGTGCTGCGAAACTTGGAGCACAGATGGTCGCTGACGCTCGATGCCCCGTTCGATGACGACGAGGTGAGTTGCTCGTATGTGGCTGCAGTCGTACGCGCAGACGGAACACCCGCGGTACTGAAGATCGCCATGCCGCATATGGAGGGAGAACACGAAATTCACGGGCTGCGTTTCTGGGACGGAGACCCGACTGTGCGACTACTCATGGCTGACGATGATCTGGGTGCCATGCTCTTGGAGCGTTGCGAGCCGGGGACGGTGCTGCGTACGCTGCCGGAACGCGAGCAGGACGTGGTGATTTCAGGTTTGCTGCGTCGTCTGTGGCGCGCACCATTAGCACCACATCCCTTTCGCCCTTTGTCTGCTTTGGCAGAGTATTGGAGTGCCGAGACGCTAGCGCAGGTCGAGCAGTGGCCCGATACGGGACTGGTCCGCGAAGGTTTGCGTCTCTTTAAGGAGTTGCCGCGCACTGAACCCACAGAGTTCGTGTTAGCTACAGACTTGCACGCCGGCAACATCCTTCGGGCGGAACGCCAGCCATGGCTCGTCATCGACCCAAAGCCCTTCGTCGGAGATCCTGCCTACGACGCGACGCAGCACCTGTTCAATTGTTCTGCGAGATTGCGGTCGCAGCCCGGCGGAATGATCCGAAGCTTTGCGGACCTGCTTGGCGTCGATCACGAACGCGTCCGGTTGTGGACGTTCGCTCGTGCAGCGGCGGAGCCGCGGGACGATTGGAGGAACGGCGATTTGCTGGCACTGGCTCGAGCAATTGCTCCGTAAGCTACGCACATCATCAAGGGTTCCAAAAGCTTGACTTGATGCATTTTCTGTTTCAGGAGACCAGAACCCCCCAACGTCTCTGCGGCTGATACCTTCCGCTTGTGCGAGGGTCTTTCCACTGCCGCGCCATTCATTCGTAACGTAACGCCTCCAGTGGGTCAACCTTCGCGGCACGCCGCACAGGCACCCAGCATGCCAATAGCGCTACTCCCACGAACAACGTTCCCACAACGATCAGCGTTGTGGGATCGCTAGGCTGCACGTCAAACAGAAAAGTTCTCAGGACTCGCGACAAAATAATCGCCAGCGCCACGCCTGCAAGCACACCACTCGCAATCAATCGAAATCCCTCGCCGAAGATCAGGTTCCGAATGGCCTTTTGTTCAGCACCAAGCGCGCTGCGAATTGCCAGCTCGCGTCGCCTCGAAGCCACCGAAAGCGAAAGTACGCCGTAAATTCCGACCAGCGTCAGCACGCTGCCCACAACCGAGAACCCAACGAGCAACTGCATCGCAAAGGTTCTTGACGCTAGCGAATCATCGCGAATCTGTTGCAAAGTCTTCGGGTTTTCGATGGCGGCGGTTGGATCGACGGCGCGCAACTCGCGCTCCACCGCGACCAGTACCGCCCGTGGGTCCGCCGCCGTGCGGATCACAAGATGTTTCGAAAACGCCGTCGCCTGCCACAACGATAGATAAATCTCGGGCGCCGCCGCCTGCGTCAAGTCGTCCGTACGACCATTCGAGACCTCGCCGACGATTTCCGTAGCTGGCTTGTCGCGCCCGTTCAGCCAAATCTTCCGTCCGATTGCATTGGCATGCGGAAAGTAGCGATCCGCAAATGCTTGGTTCACGATCGTTACGTTTGGATCCTTGCCCTCGTCGCTTGAACGGAACTCCCGCCCGCCGAGCATTGCCACGCCCATCAGCTTGAAATAGTCCTCCGTGACGGCGCGCAGCGGCAACGCCGTTTTTTCGCTCTCCTTGGTTGCTGGAGGCTGCCCTTCGATTTCCAAAGTCGCCGGCCAATTGTTGCCGGTAAGCGGCACTCCCCAAGCGAAAGCTGCGTATTGAACCCCGGGAATCGCCGAAACCCTTTGCAAAGCGTGCCGGTGAAAACTGGCCCACTCGGAATAGCTCCGCACTTCGGTAACACTCATCGTCAAGATGCGACCGGTGTTGTAGCCCGACGGGACCTTGGCAATTTTCACCATGGTTCGAATCAGTAGCCCCGCCCCTACCAGCAGCGCCAAAGTCAACGCCGTTTGCACCATGGTGACCCCGCGCAGAAGCCGCCGTTCCCCGAGTCCTGCCGTTCCTTTGGGTCCGGCGTTCTTCAGCACCTCCATCGGATCAAGCCGAAACGCCCGCAGCGCCGGAAAAACCCCCGCGAAAACCGCCGCCAGAACCGCTGCACCCAATCCCCAGGCCAGCACCCCCCACCCGGCCGTCACGACTTCGAGCCGCGGAATTGCATGTCCCGCAATCAACTTAAACAGTTTCACGACTCCGAACGCCAGCCCCACTCCGAACCCCCCACCCAGCAGCGCCAGTAACAGACTCTCCGTCGAAACCTGCCGCAACAGCGCCACGCGCCCCATCCCCATCGCGCTTCGCACCGCATATTCCTGTTGGCGCTGCAATCCGCGCACCAGCAGAAGAGCCGCCACGTTCCCGCAGGCAATCAACAGCACCAACGCCGCGGCGCCAAGCAGCGGTAGCAAAATTCTTCTGCCGTCTCGATTCATTTCATCCATCACGGCTTCCAACTGAGGCGTAAACCCTTCAAAGGTCTTCTCCGCTTGCGCTTCTCGTGCCGCCAGCACCGCCAACTCCTGCTGCCCCCGCCGCTGCGTCACTTCGTCGCGCAGCCTCGCCACGACGTTCCAGTATGGATCCTTCAAATACTTTGGGTCCGGCTCCGCGGGAACCCAAAAGTCCACGGTCGCGTTGACGTTATAATTCGGTTCCTTCGCTGCTCCCGGCGATGGCAGAAACCGCACTCCCGGTTCCATCACTCCAATGACCGTCGGCGGCACGTCCCACCGGCTGATGCGCACCGTCTTCCCGATAATCTGCGTATCGCCGCCGAACGTCCGTTGCCAAAACTCGTATCCTAGCAGGATCGCCTTCACCGACCCTTGCCCAAAATCCGAGTTCTCAAAGCCGCGCCCCAGCGCCGGCTTCAGGCCCATCAAAGGCAGGTAGTCCTTGGTCACCCACATGCCTTGCATGGACTGGCTGCCCTCATTGCGAATCAAAAAATTGAACGTCCAGTTGTACGCCGCAATTCCTGCAAATGACTTGGTTTCCTTTTGCCACTCCATCCACTGCTGCGCCGCCCAGCCGCGTGGGCTTTCTTGTTTTTGGCCGTCAGTTCGTGCAGTAGGGATGAGCACGAGCTGTTGCGGCCTTTTGTAGGGTGGCGGCGTCAAAAGCACGCCCTGAATCAAACTGAACACAGCCGTAGTCGCCCCAATTCCCAACGCTAGTGTCACCACGGCAATCAGGCTAAAGCCGGGTTGTTTCAACAGCATCCGAATCGCAAATCGCATGTCTCGCAGCATGTATCCCCCTCGCCGATTCCGTGAATCACCCCTTAAGGAAGCCCAATAAGAATAACGTTGCCTACCCTTCCGTCGTTCCCACGATCCTACTGGCTTTGACGAATAAACAGCATGGGGGTTAGAGGGGCTTGGACTTCCGGATAGCTCGTCATCTTCCCGAAACCACATAGGGGTGCCGGGCGGTTAATGCCAGCGAAAATCCTCCCTAGCCGGAAGCCCTGACACGCCGTACTACATTCGTTTAAAGCGCGAGAGGGATAATGCACATCTGGTTGCAAGACCTTCGCTACGCCTGCCGCGTGTTTCGCAAGACTGTGATGTTAACTCTGGTGATCTTATTGTCCTGCTGGTAGTTCCTCAAGTCTTCGCGCACTTCTAGCCGGCCAATGAGTGTCCTGAGAACGTCATCCCGGGCGTGGCGAATAAGGTTGTAAAAAAGATTGTAAAGTTGGGCGCGGTTTTTGCTTCGGTTCGAGGGATGACGGCAAGCAATGGCGATGACCGGTTTAGTTCGAAGTAAACCGAAGCGATCAACGTCCGTTGCGATCCCCTTCTCCCGCGTGCTCGTTGATGAAGTCACTCAGCTTGACAGGATCGAGCTGCACTTGCAGGACAACCGCTTCGTCGGGTTCAACGCTGACCACGAGCAGCTTCAGGTCCTTGCCGCTGGCTTGCGCGTAAATGTAGTCGTACTCGCCGCGGCGCCGCGAGAAGCTCTTGACCAACGGCTGCCAGCCGGAGGCGCTGGCGCGTGCCACCAGTTCGTCGAGGCGGCTGTCGAGTTCGGTGGCGTCCAGATGTTGCTCATTGAAAATGGCAGCTTTCAAGGTCTTCATCCCGGCTAGGTGCGAGCATTTGACTACCACTCCAGCAAAGGACATCAGGAACCGGTAATTGCGGTGCACGTGATACTCCACCTCGATCAGGTGCACAACCTTGCCGAAATCGTCGGCTTTGGCACCGGGCGCCAGGAAGAAAAGTCCGCAAAACGCGAACAATAGATCGGCAAGACGATGTGTTTTAGCCTTTGTCATCGGAGTTCTCCGCGGGCGCTTTCTTCTTCGGGCGCTCTTTTTCCTTGTCTTTGTCCTTTTTATCTCCGGGAATACCGAATTTGCCGTTGAGGAAACTCAGCTTGTCCAGGTCAACCGGGCCGACAATGTTCACGACCGTCAGCTCCTTTGGCTCGGCTACGAGTATGGCGATGCCCGCGATGTTGTTACTGGCATCCTTCATCACGTAGATTTCGTTGTTTTCGGCGTTGCGCTTGTCGCGACTCTCCACGATCTTGTTCCATCCGGGCGCGGCCAGTTGTGCGCGGATCTCCTCGACATCGGCGACGCTGTATTGGTTGGGCTCGTCGAATGCGAAGTTTTTGACGTAGATTCCCTTCAGCTTCCGAATGAACCCTTTCACCTGCGCGGCGTCCGGGTCGTCCTTGTCCATATCCAGAAACTTGGCGGCAAGCTGCAACATGTCGCCGTCAAGAGTGACATTGTTCACCTCAACAGCTTTTTTGCTGAGCTTTTCCAGATGATCCAGTTTCAAACGGGCGTTCTGTGCTCGCGCAGAGGGCGTCAGGCCCAGCAGGGCCAATCCCAGAAAAAAGGCGGCCAGTGATTTGCTCCTTGTTATCGTTTTCATGACATCTTCTCCTGACTCACGGGGCCTGCTGAGTTTGCACTCGCGCAAAAACGTGGTTGAGTTTGGCGTTGGCGATGCGCAACGCCAGGAGCGCCTGCTGTTTGGCGGCTTCTCCGGCCCGCCTTTCCTGCAAGCGTCGGTATTGCACAACGCCCAGCGCACCGCCTGCGGCCAGAACCGCCACCAGCACGCCCGCCAGGCCCGGACGGAACCTCAATTGACGAAAAAATCCGCGGATTCGGTCCACCTGGCCTGGCGTGGCTGCACCCTCTGCTTTCTGCCGGGCGACTCGTACCATCACTTCCTTTGTGAACCGTTCGCCCGGATCTTTCCGTTTCAGCGCTTCACGAAGTGCGTCTTCAGAGAGATGCATAGCGGGCCTCTTTCAATTTGCGTGTCAACTTCCCTCGCAGGTTTTCCAGCGCACGGTACAGCGTGCTCTTTACCGTATTCAAGGGCATGTTCAGCAGTTCCCCAATTTCGCTCAACTCCATCTCTTCTTGGAATCGCAGGACGACAACCATGCGTTCCTTTTCACGAAGCTCTGCCACCGTCTTGCGCAATCTCTCCGAGAGAAACGAATCGGCCGGCCGGCTTCCCGCCGCAAGCTCGTGTGTTTCGTCCAGCGGCGACTCGCGGCGGAAATATTTGCGGCGGCTGTGATCAATGCAGCGATGCACCGCCACTCGCCTCAGCCAGTGATGCAGGTGCGCAGCGGACTCAATCGCCGAGAGGTGCTGATACAGCTGCAAGAACACCTCCTGGCCGAGGTCCTCGGCGAGCGCACGGTCCGCCAGGTAATGCCAGCCGATACTGAACACCATGGCCTGATGCTCGCGCACGATCTCCGCAAAAGCCCCGGTATCTCCCTGACGGGCTTGCCGCAGCGCCGTTTCCATCCTGGCTTCAGGTTCCAAGCTCGAGGGCCCTTTCTACCAGAGCAGTACGCAGCAAAAGCGTGTGCGGATGCAAGTATTTAAGGGGGGAGGCGCACCGTCATAAAACAACTGGTACAAGGGAACTTCGAGAGCACGCGCCAGTTTTCCAGGGTTTCGATCGCCGGCACCGTGGGGCCGTTCTCGACGCGCACAGTAGCAAACCAGGTGCACTGCCCGATTGTTGGCGTGACCAGCGCGATGATTCCGCCGCAAGGATCATACTGCCAGAATCCCGAGGCCGTTGTGCGAGGTATTGCGATTACAACCTATCTTAGAACGGTGGCACTTGTAGGAAGCGGGAGTGGATGTCGCTCAAGGATACCTTTCCCCTCGCGTATAACGATCCACTGGTTGGCCGCGACCTCGTTGAACGTTTCCGTAGTGCCCTGCGGCCAGCGTATGGTGATGTCCACCTTGCTGAAGGATCCCAGGCCAAAATGAACCCGAAAGTCTCCCTGGGACATGAAGTACCCGCCGCTGCGCACTTCATCGATCTGCTTGCGTTGCCCGGAGGTCACAGTGATTCGCGCCCCGATCGCGTCGCGGCCGGACGCAGTCAGGGCCCGTACCAGCAGCGCATTCCCGCGGGGGCCGAAATTTTTCAGCAGCGAAGGAGGCTCAAAAAGATTGACGACCACAATCTCTTCGGATCCGTCGTTGTCGAGGTCTCCCACGGCAATTCCACGCGAGGAGTGCCTGGCGGTAACGCCTGGGCCCGCGGTGGAAGACATATCGAAGAACTGCCCGTCTCCGCGATTCCAGTACAACTGGCGCGGCTGGCGGAATTGTTCGCCGAGGTCATACTTTTCAACGAAGGGATAAACGTGTCCGGCGGCTACAAAAAGATCCTTCCAGCCGTCGTTGTCGACGTCAACAAAGGCCGTGCCCCATTTTACGTAGCGGGTTTGCACGGCTAGACCGGCGCGTGTGGTGACATCGCTGAACGTTCCATCACCCAGGTTGCGATACAAGGTATTCGTATCACTCGAGAAATTGGTCTTGAAGATGTCTAGGTATCCATCGCCGTCATAATCGGCGGCGGCCGCGCCCATGCCGGCTTGTTCCCTGCCATCCTCATTGACGGCTAGTCCCGCAGTGAGCCCCATCTCCTCGAACGTCCCGTTTCCTTTGTTGTGGAAGTAGAGACTTGGGCTGGAATCGCAAGCCACAAAAAAATCGGGCCATCCGTCGTTATCGAAGTCGCCCGTCAAGACGGTAAAGCCGTGATATTCGGGCGGCGTTTCGACACCGGCCTGTTTGCTGACGTCGGTGAAGTGGCCGTGCCTGTCGTTGTGATACAAGGTAATGGTTTCGCCCTTGAGACCACGCGGTCCACAGGGCACGGGAATGCCTTTCCACTTGCAGCCGCTGAGATCGCGCGGCCGGGGCGACTGCTGGGCGTCGAAGTCGATATAGTTGGCCACCACGAGGTCGAGCCACCCATCCCGGTCGTAGTCGATAAATGCGCAGCCCGTGCTCCAACGCGAGCCGGGACGGTCCAAACCGCGCTCGCGCGTTTCGTCGAGGAAGGTACCTTTTCCCGTGTTGTGGAGGAATACGTTGTGGCCCCACTGGGTGAGGAACAGGTCCACGTTTCCGTCGTTATCCGCGTCGCCGGCGCACACACCTTGCCCCCATCCAGTGTGCCCGATGCCGGCCTTCTCCGTGACATCCTCGAACCGAAGCCCGCCGAGATTGTGATACAGATGCGGCGTAAGAGTCGTTGAGTAAGGCTTCCACCGGTCGCCCTGCACAAAAAAAATGTCCGGCAGGCCATCGTTGTCGTAGTCGAAGATGGCCACGCCCGTGCCGGTATTTTCCACCACGGCGGTCTGGTCCAACTCGCCGGAGACCACCACAGCGCTCAGCCCCGCTTGCGCTGCGACATCCCGGAAATTGACGGCCGGTGCTTTCATTCCTGGAGGAAGGGGACGAACCGGCTGATCCTTCGCGCCAGAAGAGGTCATCTGCGCAAGGCCCTGGCGGGGTAGGAACACTGTAAAAACCAGGGCGAGGGCGGCAAATATCCCCCGGATGAAAAACCTACAATGCCTCGAAGGGCAGTGCATCAATGCGCCTTCTCGGGGTCGGGATGCGCGCCCTTCGCGCGGGCCACCGCGATCCGCCGCAGAGCCCGTTCAATGTCCGGGTCCGCGGGCTTCAACGCTTGGGCCAATCGCAGTTCCTTTTCTCCGTTCTCGATATCACCCTTCTTGCATTCCGTCAGGCCAAGTTTCTTGTGCAAATCCGCTTTGATGGCGCAGTCGCCGCATACTTTGATGGCTTCTTGGAACTGCAGGATCGCTTCGGGCCAGTTATGTGCCGCGCCGGCCGCCAGCGCATCATTGCCGAGAGTGCCTGCCTCATCGACGATGCGGCGTTTCTTCTGTACTTCGCTGTAGTGGGCCATGAGGCGCGCGGCCTCGTCCGGATCGGCTGGCTTGACGGCTCGCGCTAGGTTCCAAAGCGCCTGGCTATTGTCAGGCTCGATCGCTACCGCGTGTCTCCAGGCGGCAATGGCTGCTGCGATCTGCGACTCGTATTGCAGACTTTGCCCTAGCAAATTCCACGCGGTGGCGTTACGCGGCTGCAGCTTGACCACCTTCTGCAGCAATACAACAGCGCGATCGTAATGGTCGGCTTGCTTCTCAATAAGGGCCAGAAAATAGTAAGGTTCCGGCATCTGTGGAGCTAGCCGGCTGGCGAGTTCGAGGTCGGGTTTCGCCTCGGTGTTGCGACCGAGATCGAAGAGCACGCGGCCATGGTGGAGGTGGGCCAAGGCGGACCCGGGCGCCAACCGAACCGCTTCGCCGCTTTCGGTTAAGGCTCCCGTCAGATCGTAGCTCTCGGCTAGAGCCATCCCCAGGTCGAGATGCATGACCGCGGATTGCGGCGCAAGGGTAACGGCCTTGCGCAGCAGTGCCACGCCTTCGGCGCTCTTCCCCAGCCGAGCTTTCACCCTGCCCGCCGCCGCGAGAGCCGCCGGGTCCTCCGGTGCCAACTTCCTCGCTTGGTCGACTTCGCCTTCGGCTTCAGTAAGCTTTTGCTGTTTTGCCAGAATCAACCCGAGATTGAGGTGCCCCTGTTCGGTGTTCGGATCCTCTCTAACGGCCCGCCGAAACAGCTTTTCGGCCTCTTGGTTTTCGCCCTTATCGGCGCGAAGCCTACCGAGATCGACCAGCGCCGGGACCAGGTGGGGGTCCAGTCTGAGGGCTTCGCGAAACTCTTTTTCCGCCTCGGCCATCTTTGCGAGATCCATGAGCGTCGACCCAAGCGAGTTGTGCGCCATCGTCATTCCGGGCTTGTACTGCAGCGCTAGACGGAATTCGACAATCGCGGCGCTCAACTGGTGTGCACGTACCCGCGCTGCGCCTAGGTCGTAATGGGCCTGCGCGGAATACGGCTCCAGTCGGACCGCCTCTTCAAACGCGGCCAGCGCGCACACCAGGTTTCCTTGCTTGGAGAACCAGGCGCCGGTTTCGCTATAGGCCTTGGCGGTAGGGTTGTCGCGGAGAATTTGCTCGTCGTGCGCCGGCAACTGGCACTTTTCCGACATTTGCGCCGAAGATGCGGCAGAGGCGAAGGCGAGAACGATTCCAAGGCGCAACGTTGCCTTCATGGCGAATCGGCGGCAGTATACCGGATTCCTCCGCCGATGAACACCGCCTCTGCAATTGCGCGAAACGCTTGAGCATTCAGACTGGTGCGGCTGGACCATCAGCTAGAAAATCCGTCGATCCGGGAGTTTCCCGCCCACCGGCTTCACAGGCCGGAAGGATTCGAGGCGTGGCCTTTGAGCAAGCTGTCGACCAGATCGCCGAGCTCCTCGGCGGTGAACTCATTTCCTTCGAGATTGGCCGCCAGCTTGCCTCGACGATCGATGATCAGCGTGTGCAGAGAATGAATCAGCTGCCCTTCATCGGGGAAGAAGGCCACTCCAAATCTTTCACAGAATTTCTGAACTTCCGCGGGCGGGCCGGTCAAAAGGTGCCACCCCTTCGCGTCAATGTTCCACGTGCGCCCGTACTCGGCGAGTGTTTCCGGCTGGTCATGGACAGGGTCGAGGCTGATCGTCAACAAAATCAGGTTGCGGCCCATTTCGTCGGCAAAGCGCTTCTGCAGCCGTGCGAAGTTATTCGTCAGCCGGAGACAAAAATTAGGAAATGGGCAGCGCGTGTAAACAAAGGTGATGGCCACGACTTTTCCGGCGAATTGAGAACGAGTGACCTGCTCGCGATTTTGATCGGTGAGCGAAAAGTCCGGCGCCGGCTGCCCAACCTTCAGGAGGTGATCCGGCGAAAGGGACTGGTCCATCGCTCCGTCGAGCAGTCGCAATCGGCGCGCCGATAACGGATCAAGCTCCAAGCTGTCGAAATTTCGGATGCGCACGTTCTCCACGTAAGGATGCTCTTTATCGGCAACCAAAGAAAACTCGATCAACGTGCCGCGCGCCAGGCCGTCGAGTTCACCGGCGTCGCGCACCTCCATGGGCATGACCATCGCGTCCATGTAACCGGGTATGTCTTCGCACGACACGGTCATGGTGCGATGTTCTTTGTTGACTGCGAGGACCAAGCCTTTTGCGGAATACCTTTGTTGCCCGAGGGTGGGAAAAGGTGCGAGCAGCGCCACAAGCAAAAGCAGCGCGAATCGCCTAGGGCTGGCCGCTTCATAAAGCTTGAGAAAACTTCTGCTCATCAGCGTACCTTCAAGGCCTCGCTTGGCTGGCGTTGTTGCCTGCCTGCCTCTGAGACGCGGCTCGAGGAAAGGGAACCGTGGGCCGTTCCAGGCGTTTCACCTCCGTACGGTCTTCCCGGATTTCCAGAAATTGGTTTTTGGCCAAGTCTGTAAATACTTGCCGCGTGCCGCTCGACG
>Ga0307478_10000574_pt1 | contig 36995 bp, 26 predicted proteins | sample atmos_gasesECM4C_2_FD_203713 | JGI IMG/M metagenome (GOLD analysis project Ga0307478, IMG submission 203713) | Hardwood forest soil microbial communities from Morgan-Monroe State Forest, Indiana, United States - atmos_gasesECM4C_05 | ecosystem: Environmental > Terrestrial > Soil > Temperate...
CAGCCATCTGCCCGCTCACAGCCACCCAAAATGCGAAGCCAGAATATAAATGCATGCCAGAGTGAGCGCCGGACCTCCCCAGATCATGAGACTGGTCTGCCGGTCGACGCTGTAATTCTGGCCGCGGGTAGGTAACTGCAGCGCGGGCGCGTTCGACTTCTGCTGGAGGACGCGGGAGACGTCGACATCTTTCGCCGCCGGAGCCGATTCGCTTTCGGGCTGGTCCACAACGCGGATTTCGTTTTGTCCATGATGATCAGCCCACGTCACTGGGTTCGGAATGCCGGCCCTCAGAAGCGCGGCGGCGATCTTCGCCTGTTGCGTCATCGACTCAGAACCGTTCGCTTGCGTCTCGAGGGGAGTCAGTTGAATGACTTCATGAGAATTGCGCTTGGGCGCATCTGCACTCTTGGCGGGAGTCGGCGGCGGCACGCGCACGGGATTCTTCGTGACTACGCGGGCAGCGGAAAAGCGGTGTTCCTGGAGCCGCGAGAAGCCATGAAAGAAAAAGAAGAGACCAGCCATCGCACCCAGGGCGGCAAACACCATCAGAACGCCGGAAAACGTTACGGAAAATGGCAGAAAGGAACTCAAGCGGTTGCGTCCGGGCACGGTGCGTGGTGCACACCGACCTCGCCTTCGAGCATAGCGGGACGCAGAGAAGTGGGGCAGCAGAAAAGCGAAAATCGCGCTTACGTCAGTAACGTTACTTGTGGGGAAGAGGGCGGAGCGGCTTTCAGCTTTTTGTCTAGCGGGTGGCGAAGGTGCGTTCCTTCAGAATCTCCTCCACTGCTCTAATGGCAATATCCAGTTCTTCATCTTTCGTGTAGAAGTGCGGCGACATGCGTGCGCCCGCCTTCGGGCGCCAATCCACAAGAATTTCGCGTCTGATCAGTTCCGCACACACTTGTTGCGAATCCGGCATGTCAATCGAAACCGTGCCGCCCCGCTGATCCGGATCTCGCGGACTGTTCACGCGCCAGCCCCGCTGATCCGCCAGTTCGATCAACTTTGCCGTTTGCCGCCGAGACTTCTCCCGGATCTTGTCGACACCCACCTCAGCGATGATCCTGATGCCCGGGCGCGCGGCTTCGAGTGAGGGAATGTGCAGCGTGCCGTTCATGAACCGGTACGGCCCGTCTGTGTAATGGATCGGCCCAGTTTCGAACTCGAAGGGCTGCTGGTGGGCGTGCCATCCAGTGAAGCGCGGCTCGAGCTTTTGGCCGAGATCAGGGCGAACATAGAGGTACGCAACTCCGGGCCCGCCGCACAACCACTTCAGTACGCCGCCGCAGGCGAAGTCCACGTTAAGCGCCTGCACATCCACGGGAACCGAACCCAAGGATTGGAATGTATCCAACAAAACGTAGGCGCCCACTCGGTGCGCTTTCTCAATGATTGCCCGGGCATCCTGGACGAACGAACTGCGGAAGATGACATGCGAAACCGGCACGATGAGCGTCTGCTCGTCGATTGCGTCCAGCAACCGCTCCGTCGGAACCGTGACCCCATCATCGGTCTTCACCATGTGCACGCGCGCGCCGGTAGCCCGCTGCGCTTCCCAGAAATACATGACCGAGGGGAAATTCATGTCGCTGTAGACGACCTTGTTGCGCTTGCCCGAGAAGTCGAGGCAGGACGCGATGATGGCCTGACAGGTGGTGACGTTCTGATGGGTCGATACGCTGCCCGCAGGCGCATTCATCAACGCGCCAATGTCGTCTCCCACCTGGACCGCCAGCATCCACCAGCGTTCCTCCCACGCGCGCACGCCCCGCGTCGCCCAAGTGTCGGCATAACCCTTCAGCGCGTCATACACCCCGCGGGGCATTGCGCCCAGCGAATTGCTGATCAGATAGTTTGTGCGCTCGAGGATGGGGAATTCTGAGCGGTAGCGGAGCAGAGCGTCAGCCATGAAGATATTGTACGAGATCGCTCGCAGCGCGCAGCTCGTGGAGCCCGGCTATTTTCGCGTCTTCTTGATCACCCACCACGCCGCCGTCAGCAGCAACAGATACAGAACTCCGCTGACCAGATTCACCCGCGAGTCGTACCATCCTTTCAGAATCACGGCGCAGATCACCGTAAAGCCCACCACCGATCCGCCGACTCCCAGCGGGGAACGCAGCGGCAGTTCCTGCATTTCCGTTGAGTTCCTTCGCCGCCGAAAAGAGACGTGCGCGGCCAGCGATACAACCCAGGAAAGCATCATGCCGAAAAACGCCGCCCGCAGGATAAACTCAAACGCATTCGCGGGCGCCCACTTCTCCAGAACCAGCGCCACCACGATTCCGTAGGAAGAGGCCAGCACCGCCAGCTTGGGAGAACCGCGCGCATTCAGTTCCCCGAGCCGCGCCGGCGCCCATCCCGTTCGCGCCATGGAGAACAGCATGCGCGAGGATACATAGAGAGCCGCATTCGCTCCCGAAAGCGCCGCCGTCAACACTACGAAATTCATCAGGTGACTGGCTCCCGGAAGATTGACCGAGCGAAACACGGTGACAAACGGACTCTCGCTCACTCCGGCGCGATTCCACGGCATTACTCCGACTAGGACTGCAATCGCTCCCAGATACACCAGCGTCAGCAGCGCGAATGTAATCCGTGTGGCCTTTGCGATCTCATGGGGAGATCGCGCCTCCCCCGAAGAGACCGCCACGAACTCGATGCCGCCAAATGCGTAAATCGCAAATGTCATCGCCAGAAACGGAGCCAGGACCCCCAGCGGGAAAAATCCACCCTGCGCTGTGTACTGGGGCGCAACCCGTCCGCTAAATAACAGGGCGGCTCCGAGCACGACAAACGCGGCAATGGTCACCACCTTCACCATGGCGAACCAGAATTCGAAGCGCCCGTAATCGTGCACGTCCAGCAGATTCACCAGGAGAAGCAGGGCCGAGAAGAGTGCCACCCAAACGATGGCAGGTACTGTCGGAAACCAGTGCGCCATATAAACGGCCGAGGCCACCATCTCCGCGCCAATCGAGACCGCGATCGCCGCCCAGTATCCTCCACGCGACAAGAATCCAGCCCAATCATTGAGATAGAGGTCGCCATACACTCCGAACGATCCCGCGGCCGGATGCGCGCATGCCAACTCCCCCAGGGCACAAGCGACGGTGAAGTTGATGAAGGCGGCGAGTACGAAGCTGAGAATCACTGCCGGCCCGGCCAGCCCGATCGCAGTTGCCGAGCCCAGCAAAAGTCCGGTACCGATCGAACCTCCGACCGCCACCATGGCCATCTGCCCGGCTGTCAGCTTATGGTGAAGTCCTTGTTCTTCCTTTGCGTTGCAGACCTCTTGCATCCGGAACGTATACCAGAAAAGGAATCCAGCTCCCAACCGTGAGAGGGAGAATGACCTTCGTAACCGCGCCCGGCCGTTACTTCATTGCTGCCCATTTCCCCAACTCCTAGAATCACCTTGCAGGTTACTCCGCAGATTACCTACATGCCGGATCGAGCCGAAATCGCGAAACGTGTCGCGCAAGCGGAGAAGCTTCTGCAAAGAGGCAAGACCAGCGACGCCCTGGACGAATATCTCCAGGTCCTGCTCGAGGATCCGGAAAACGACAATGTGCGTTCCATGGCCGCCGACCTCTGCCTGTCGTTGAGCCGGACTGCAGAAGCGGTCTCGCTTCTGGGCGATCTGTTTGAGCGGCAGGTCGGGTTGGGTGATGCCACGCGGGCCAGCCTGACTTATAAAAAGCTGGCGCGTCATGGGAATCCCACCTGGCAGCAAAAATTCCGCTTCGGACAGTTACTCGAGCACTCGAATAAAAAGCTGGCCATCGGCACTTACGAGAACGCGCTCGATGACCTGTGGAAGCAGCGTAAAAAAGCGGAGTCTTTGCAGGTGCTGGGCCGCATCGTAACCCTCGAGCCGACCCAGGCGAATTACCTGCGCATGGCCGAGCTCTGTTCCGAACTCGGCGAGAACAAGCCTTCCGCCGCGGCGTTTTTGAAGACCGCGGAACTCGCCGAGGCCGCCGGGGCCGACGCGTCGCAATACTTCGAGAGCGCGTACGGCGAGGATCCCAGCGATCCCCGCATCGCCCTTGCCTACGGCAAAAGCCTGCTGGCGCAAGGACAGATCGGCGCAGCGATATTCATTTTCGAGCCGCACGTCACCGCCGGAAATCCGTCGCTCGAACTGCGCGATTATTACAGTCAGGCGCTGCTTGCGGCCAATCGCCTTGCCGAAGCCGAGCCCCTGGTTTGGCAACTCTTCGAGCAGAACCCGGGACGGTTGCAACAGGTCGTGACCTTGATCGGCCAGATGATCGACTCGCAGCAGGACGCCGAGGCCGTCGCCCTCGCCCGCAAACTGGAACTGTTCCAGCGCCGGCGCGGAGAACGCCGGGCCTTCGTCGCCATGATGCAGGACCTGGTGGGCAGCCACCGGTCCTCACCCGAGATGCTCGAGTTCCTCAGCGAGCTTTTCAATTCCTCCAATCGCGAGAACGATTACTGTCAGACCCTGCTGAAGCTCTTTGATCTCTACGTCAGCACGGGCAACTTTCAGAAGGCCGGGGAATGTCTCGATCGCGCCGCCGACGTCGATCCCTATGAACATGGCCATCAGAAGCGGCTCGAAATTCTGCGCGGCAAAATTCCCGATGATCGTTTCAAGGTCATCGCTTCGCGCCTGAGCCAGCTGAACAAGTCGGTTCCCGAAGCGGTGCGGCCGGAAGAGCCGACGCTTGGCGCCGCCGCCTTGCAGGACCTCATGCTGCAGGCCGAAATCCTGGTTCAGTACGGAATGCGCTCAAAAGCGGTGGAACGCCTGCATCGCATCCAGGAATTATTTCCCCGCGAAGAGGAGCGCAACGAAGACCTGCAGCGCCTCTACCTCGCTGCGGGAATCACTCCCCGCTATGCTGGTTCCGCGCCCGTTCCGACCCAGGCCGTGGCTCCGTCTGCCCCCGCTGCCGCCGTGCAGCCCATGACTGTTCCGGCGCCTGTGAACGGCGAGCAGGCCGACGTCAGCAGCTTCACGCGCGTCGCGGAAATCACCCGCAAGCTCTATCAGCAGAACAATGCGACCGCCGTGCTGGCCACCGCCGCGAATGAAATGGGCAGCCAGTGGAAGGTGACCCGCTGCGTCGCCGCCATGCGCAAGCCCGGCCTGCCGCCAACCGCGCTGCAGGAATATCATGCCGACGGAACCGCTAGCGGCGAGGCAGCAGCCCTTGCCGCTGTCGTCACCGCATGTCAAGATCTGGCAGTCAGCCGGGGTACGGTAAATCTGCCCGATACCCTCAGTGCTCCCGAGGCCCAGCCCGTGCGGCGCGCCCTCGCCGAACTGGGCGTGACTTCTCTGCTGGCCTTGCCACTCCTCGACGGCGAAGACCACATCGGCATCCTGGTCTTCATGCAAAATTCCGAGCGCAACTGGCATGCTTCCGAAATCGTGGTGCTGAAGACGCTCGCCGAGCAGGTCGTCATCGCCCTCAATAACGCGGGCTTGCGCCGCCTCGTGCGGAATCTCTCCGTTACAGACGAAAAATCTGGATTACTGAAGCGCGCCTCCTACCTCGATCTGGTGTTGGCCGAGGCGCAGCGCGCCACCCAACAAGCCACTCCTTTCACGATTCTGCTGATGCATTTCGGCAAGACCTCCGCCATGATCAAGGAATTCGGCGAGCCCGCGGTCGAAGCCGTGATGGAACAAATCGGTCAACTCTTCACCGCCAATATTCGCTCCAATGACCTCGCCTTCCGCTACGACACCACTACGGTTGCCATCATTCTCGGGGACACGGCGGAAAAGGAAGCTCTGCTGGCGGTCGAAAAGCTGCGCAAGCTGGTCGCGGACGTACGGCTGCCTGAAAAAGAGCAGTCCATCTCCTTCACCGCCGGGCTTGCCGAAGCCGTCATGCGAACCAACTACGACCCTGTCGACATCGTCACCGAGGTGATTAACCGCGCCGAGCAGGCCTTGCACGATGCCAACACGAAGAGCGCGGGAAGCGTGGTCTCGTTGGCTCCAAACCTCACCTCAGCAGCCGTAGCATAAGAGCTTCGAGCCACGACCTGCACAAACGCGATCTCATCCATACTCCCGTCCCTGTTCCTAGAACCTAGAGGCTAGCCAGGCTCTAGCGAACTCACCTCGGGACTGTCCTCGAAAAATCTTCCTATTTATCTAGCCTTCTGGGCGCGAACCCTTGCGCTCTCGATCTTTACCTAGAGCCCAGAGCCTAAAGCCGAGAGCCTCTCTTGACAGCCCCTCCAGTCGCCACTTACCATACATTCACCGACCGATCGGTCGGTTTTCGATCTGTTTCACCCTTCTGTTATTCTGATTCGACATTTCACAGGGGCGATTCCTGCCCTGTCTTGAACCGAGGAGTTCCCGTGGCTACCGTTTTCTACGAAAAAGACGCAAATCCCAACGCATTGAAGGGGAAGACTATCGCCATCCTGGGCTACGGGAGCCAGGGCCATGCGCAGGCTCAGAACCTGCGCGACAGCGGATACAAAGTTATCGTTGGCTTGGACCCGGAGCGGCCCTCGGCCCAGCAAGCCCGCGCCGACGGCATGGTTGTCGTCGCGCCCGCGGAGGCCGCGAAACGCGCAGACTGGATTCAGATTCTCACGCCCGACGAGACCCAGGGCGATCTCTATGATTCGGAGATCAAGCCCTACCTGCATCCCGGCAAGGTGCTCGGGGTCTCGCATGGTTTCAGCATTCATTTCAAGACCATCCAGCCTCCGAACGATGTTGACGTGCTCATGATCGCGCCCAAGAGTCCCGGACACCTTGTCCGGCGCGTCTACACGGAAGGCCGAGGAGTACCAGCATTGCTGGCGATCCATCAGGATGCAACCGGCCGGGCGCGCGAGTACGCGCTCTGCTATGCCTATGGCATCGGTTCGACGCGCGCCGGCGTGCTGCAGACCACGTTCAAGGAAGAAACCGAGAGCGACCTGTTTGGGGAGCAGGCGGTTCTGTGCGGCGGGCTCACCTCACTCATCAAGAAGGGATTCGAAACCCTGGTCGAAGCTGGGTATCAGCCGGAAGTCGCTTATTTCGAATGCCTTCACGAAATGAAGCTGATTGTTGACCTGATTTATGAAGGCGGCCTGGCGCGCATGCGCTACTCGATCTCGAACACCGCCGAGTACGGCGATCTCACTCGCGGGAACCAGGTGGTAGGCGACGAAACGCGCGCAAAGATGAAAGAGATCCTGGCGCGCATTCAGGACGGCACCTTCGCCCGCGAATGGATCGAAGAGAATAAAACCGGCGGTAAGAAATTTGCCGCTCTGCGCGAGGCGGAAAAGAAGCACCCCATCGAGGAAGTGGGCGCGAAGCTGCGCGCCATGATGTCGTGGCTGCAAGAGGACGCGAAGAAGGCGGGGCCGGCGCAGCAGGAAGAGGCCAAGGTCGTCAATGCCTAGGTGTCGCGAATCGTCAAATCTAGGTTGCTTTTTCGTAACTGACAAACACAATTTCAGATTGATGATTTCAGATTTCAGATTGTTTCCGGATCGCACACTGGCGAAGCAGTACCATCCGGCAATCTGAAATCTGAATCTGCAGTCTGAAATCAGTCTTCCCCGATTTCTCCTTTTCCCTCCCTTGTCGTAATCTTCTAACCCTATGGATCCCAAGCATCGCAGCCGCGGTATCACTGAGGGACGCGACCGTGCCCCGGCGCGCGCCATGTTCAAGGCTATCGGGTTTTCGGATGACGATCTCCGCAAGCCCATTATTGGCGTGGCCAACACCTGGATTGAAACCATGCCTTGCAACTTCCACCTGCGGCGTCTTTCCGCGAAGGTAAAGGAAGGCATTCGCGTGGCGGGTGGGACACCCATGGAGTTCAATACCATCGCGATCAGCGACGGCGAGACGATGGGCACCGAAGGCATGAAGGCTTCGCTGGTCAGCCGCGAGGTGATCGCCGACTCGATCGAACTGGTGTGCCGCGGCCAACTTTTCGATGCAGTCGTGTGCGTCGTCGGCTGCGACAAGACGATCCCCGCGGCTGCGATGGCACTTGCTCGAATGAATCTGCCTGGACTGGTGCTTTATGGCGGCACCATTGCGCCGGGTGTTTATCGCGGGAAGGATGTCACCATCCAGGATGTGTTCGAAGCGGTGGGCGCGAATGCTGCCGGCAAGATGACAGATGCCGAATTGCTGGAACTCGAAAATGTCGCCTGCCCTAATGCTGGAGCCTGCGGCGGTCAATATACAGCGAACACCATGTCGACGGTGATGGAGCTGATCGGGCTCTCGCCCATGGGTTTCAATGGCATCCCCGCGATGGATCCGCGCAAAGATGCCGTCGCCTTTCGTTGTGGCGAAGTCGTCATGAATCTGTTGGCGAAGGGCATTCTACCCAAGGACATCCTGACCCATTCGGCTTTTGAGAACGCGATTGCCGGCGTGGCCTGCACCGGCGGCTCAACGAATGCAGTGCTGCACTTACTCGCGATAGCGCGCGAGATGGGGGTTTCGCTGATGATCGAAGATTTCCAGAAGATCAGTGAGCGCACGCCCTTGCTCGCGAACTTGAAACCCGCGGGAAAATACGTGGCCGCCGACGTCGACAAGGCGGGCGGCATTCCCGTGATCGCCAAGCGTCTGCTCGATGCAAAGCTCGCTCATGGAGCGGCTCTCACCGTCACCGGAAAATCGTTCGCCGAGGAGGCCGGCGCCGCAGTCGAGACTCCCGGCCAAGCCGTGATTGCCCCCCTCGATCAGCCGTTGAAGACGACGGGCGGATTGGTCATCCTGCATGGCAACATCGCGCCGGAGGGTTGCGTGGCGAAGATCAGCGGCCATGAGCGGCTAACCCATCGCGGCCCGGCACGCATTTTCGAGTCGGAAGAAGCCGCCATGACAGCCGTCACCGGCAAACAGATCAAAGCGGGCGATGTGGTGGTGATCCGCAACGAGGGGCCGAAGGGCGGTCCCGGGATGCGCGAGATGCTGGGCGTCACGGCTGCGATCGTGGGTGAGGGACTGGGCGACGCGGTTGCCCTGCTCACGGATGGGCGCTTCAGCGGCGCAACGCGCGGGCTCATGATCGGCCACGTGTCACCCGAGGCTGCACTGGGTGGTCCGATTGCCGCACTCCACGAAGGCGACACTGTTCACATCGACATCAATCAACGGAAGCTGGAAGTCGAAATCAACGACGCCACTCTGAGACATCGACTGGCGGAATGGAAGGCGCCGAAGCCGAAATATCCCAATGGCGTCTTCGCCAAGTACGCCGCCCTGGTCCGCTCGGCTTCGGAAGGCGCTATCACGAAGCCGCAATAAAAAGGGCTCTGTAAATCCGCTTGAAGATCAGGACGGAATTGGTGGCGGCAACTCTTCCCTGTTCGAGTCGGAGGGTACACGCGTCTGAGAACACCTGCGCAAACTCCGTCGGAGTCGCCGCCGGGAGCCAGGCCTACTTCAAGACAATTTCCTGCAGGAGTTCCGAGCTGATGATCTCGCGGATCTCGGCGCGCTTTTCGCCAAGATCAATCGCCTGAGTCTTGCCGCCCAGAATCTTGTCGCGGATAGCCTCGCCCTTGGCGGTTTGCCCATCCAGCGCGGCCCAATTCTTGTACTGAATCGCCACACAAATGTCCCAGTCTTCCGGATTATTTTTGGTTTGCTTCAGAAAAATCTTGTAATCCGTCACCAGGCCCTGCTTCTTCTGCTCTTCAATGAGAGGCTTGGTGGCCTGACGCAGGCTGGTCAGATAGGCATCCATCTTGGTCGGCTTCACACGGATCAACTGGACGCGCCACACCGGCCCCTCGGTGTAGTGCTCCTGCGCAAATAATGCCGGAGCCAGCAGGATGAGCAGTGTAAGCAATCCAACGACTCTTTTCATATCGATTCTCTCCCAAGCGAAGTTTGAACGGCGGGAGGATCATACGCTTTTCTTTTCTTGGGGAAAGGGAGAACGGACTGATTTCTCGCATTACCAGTAAGAAAAATTCAGTACTTCCCTTCTTAATGGATCTTCGCCCTGGCGCTTGGCCGATAGGTCGGCGCTGCCCGTCTAGAGTGACATTCCCCGAAAGATTAAGACGGTCTCAAAGCGAAAGGCCCTCGCAACCGAGAGGGCCATTTCGGGTCAAATGAGTTTACCGATCGCGGTCGTGGTCGCGGTCCCGGTCGTCGTCGCGGTCATTCCAGCGGCCGTTCCAGCCCTCGCGGCCCCAATCGCCTCGTCCCCAGCCTGCGAATTGTGCACCATCGATGGTGCTACCCTCGCGGTATTCGAACATGCGACGCCGTCCATCGGGTCCCCGAGCATAAATGCGCAAGGTCTTGATGCGTCCGTGGTCGGGATCAATACCAAAGGTGCTGTTGCCCATGCGGAAACTCTGATCGCTCCGGGCCAACTCGCGCAAGCGGTCGGTCACATCGATGTGGTTGCGCTCGGTGCCGTATTCGGCATGGAGAATCACGTACTGACCGGCGTCGTCGCGATCGCGGTCGCGATCGCCATTCCAGCCGCCATTCCAGCCGCTGCCGCCCCAGTCGCCTCGGCCCCAGCCCGTAAATTGTGCACCGTCGACAGTGCTGCCCTCGCGGTAATCAAACGTGCGGGTGCGGCCGTCCGGGCCACGGGTGTAGATGCGGAGCAGCTTGATCTGACCGGGATCCGGGTCGATGCCGAAGGTGCTATTGCCCATGCGGAAGATACGGTCGGCGCGGGCGAGGTCCCGCAGGCGATCCGTTACGTCGACGTGGTTTCGCTCGGTGCCATATTCGGCATGAAGAATCTGGTACTGACCCGAATCCCCACCGCCGCTGTTCCAGTTGCCGGCATTTGGACAATAAAACTGCGAGCCATCGATGGTGCTGCTCTCGGGGAACTCCAGCATCTGTTCGCGGCCGTTGGGACCGCGGGCGTAGATCCGGAGCGACTTATGGGTATCCGGCGCCGGGTCGGTGCCGAACGTGCTGTTGCCCATGCGGAATCTGGTTTGACTGCAGACGACTTCACGAAGGCGCTGTGTGACATCGATGCGACGGTTACCGGCGCCATAATCGGCCCGTTGAATGTCATACTGCTGAGCTGCGGCGATCATGGAGGAGAGGGCAAACAGCGACACGCCCAGAGCGAAATTCAGGCCTTTCCAAGCATTCATACGAATCTCCTGAGTGGGAGGCCGTTTTGACAGCTCGGTCGAACGCAGACTGACGCGCTCACCAGGGTGAGTTGAAAATGTGAACAAACCCGAGCTCGCCGGCAGGAGCGGGTGAAGATTCACAAAGCGATCCGCAGGCAATGACCTTCCCTGGCCCAGATCATACTCCGGCGCGGGGCTTCGCTATGAGCCTACAAGGTACCCGATGGTGCTGACACTTTCGAGGAGTTCATGCCCGGAGACCTGGCGCACTTGCCTTCGGAGTTCACACTATGCGTCATAGCAAAAAGGCTCTTCCAGCTGGAAGAGCCTTTTTATTTGAACCGATAGGGCGATCACCTTTCATCGCCATCAGCAGCAGCAGCAGCGGCAGGCGACACGCCGGATGCGGCTTAACTGCACCCGCTCGTAGAGCCGCACGACATGCAGCGGTAGCACGAACCGTTGCGGGTCATGATGGCCCCGCAGTAGTGGCAGCTGGGGGCATCGCCCAAGTCCACGATAGAGGAGAGCGCGTCAGAGGCGTGCACGGAGCCCGGCCGTGGTTCGGGATTCCGCGCTCCGGTTTCCGCAGACCCATGCAGATTGCCAACGCCCTCAGCGGATGGTGCCGGATGCGGGGCGCCTCCGGCCTTCAGGCGAAGGTTCTCGAACAGCATCTGCTGCTGGCCGGTAAGGAAACGCAACTGCAGCCAGCGGAAGATGTAATCCATGATGGACTTCGCAAAACCGATCTCGGGATTGTTGGTCCAGCCACTGGGCTCGAAGCGCGTATGTGAAAACTTCTCGCAGAACAGGCGCAGAGGCACGCCGTGCTGGAGAGCGATCGAGACCGCCAGCGCGAAGCTGTCCATCAGGCCGCTGACAGTCGAGCCCTCTTTCGCCATGGTGATGAACAACTCACCCGGGCTGCCGTCGGGATACAGGCCGACCGTAATGTAGCCTTCATGGCCGCCCACGTTGAACTTGTGGGTGATCGAGGCGCGCTCTTCCTGAAGCTTGTGGCGAACGGCGCGAGGCGGCGCGTTCAGGTTCTCTTCTTCCTGAGGAGCAGCGCGTTCTTCCTTCTTTGAGAGCGCCGTCGCCGTACCTGCGGCCGACAGCGGTTGTGACTGCTTACAGCCATCACGATAGACCGCAACCGCCTTGAGGCCCAGCTTCCACGCCTGAAGATAGGCTTCCATGATGTCTTCGACGGAAGCGTTGTTGGGAAGATTGACGGTCTTCGAAATGGCGCCCGAAATGAACGGCTGTGTCGCGGCCATCATTCGCAGATGACCCATATAAGAAATCGAACGCGTACCCTTGGCCGGCTTGAAGGAGCAATCAAATACGGCCAGGTGCTCGTCCTTGATCAGCGGCGCGCCTTCGATTGTGCCGGTGGCGTCGATGTAGGAAACGATCGCGTCCGCCTGCTCATGGGTATAGCCCAGCTTGAATAAAGCCGTCGGCACGGTGTTGTTGACGATCTTGATCATCCCGCCGCCCACCAGCTTCTTGTATTTCACCAGCGCGAGATCGGGCTCAATGCCGGTCGTGTCGCAATCCATCATGAAGCCGATGGTTCCGGTTGGGGCGAGCACCGTGACCTGGCTGTTGCGATAGCCGTACTTCTCGCCATGAGCCAGAGCTTCATCCCAGCATTGTTTGCTGGCTTCGTAAATCGCCGCCGGGACGTTCGCCTTGTTGATGTTGTTCACGGAGGCACGATGCATGCGGATCACGTCGAGGAACGGTTCGCGATTGATGTACCAACCGGGGCAGGCTGCGCCCGGCATCACGTTCGACCCCAGATTCGTTTCCGAGAGATTTTTCTTCGTGGCTTCCGTCGCCGGAGCCAGAGGCTCGCAGAGCTCCGCGACGCGCGAAGACTGCAGGTAGGCTTCGCCGCACATGATGGCGGTCACGCAAGCGGCATAGTCGCGTCCGGCGTCGGAGTCGTACGGAAGGCCTGCAGCCATCAACAAAGCGCCCAGATTGGCATAGCCCAGGCCAAGTGGACGGTAGTCATGCGAGTTCTTGCCAATCATCTCGGTCGGATAGCCCGCGTTGTCGACCAGAATTTCCTGCGCCGTAATCAGAATATCGACGGCATGACGATAGGACGCAACATCAAACGTGCCGTTGGGCGCAAACTTCAGCAGGTTCAGGCTCGCCAGGTTGCAGGCGGAATCATCGAGGAACATGTACTCGCTGCAAGGATTGCTGGCGTTGATGCGAGCCGTATTTTTCGAGGTGTGCCAGCGATTGATCGTGGTATCGAACTGCATGCCGGGATCGCCGCAATGCCACGTGGCTTCGCTGATCTTCTTCAGAAGCTCTTTGGCCTTGTGGGTCTTCACTACGGAGCCGTCGCGGATCGCCTTGGTTGAGAAATCCGTATCGCGAACGACTGAGTACATGAAGTCATCCGTCACACGCACGCTGTTGTTGGCGTTCTGGAAAAAGATGGAGCTATACGCTTCGGAGTCCGGCGAAGAGCCATCGTATCCGGCCTGGACCAGCGACCATGCCTTGGCTTCTTCTTTCGCCTTGCAGTCGATGAAGTCGACGATATCGGGATGGTCGATGTTCAGGATGACCATCTTGGCGGCGCGACGAGTTTTTCCGCCGGACTTGATCACGCCCGCGAAGGCGTCGAAACCCTTCATGAAGCTGAGCGGGCCGCTGGCCGTGCCGCCGCCACTGAGGCCTTCGGTGGAGGAACGCAGCGGGGAAAGATTGGTACCGGTGCCGCTGCCCCACTTGAAGAGCATGCCTTCCGTCTTGGCGAGCGTCAGAATGGAATCGAGCGAGTCTTTCACCGAGTTGATGAAACAAGCTGAGCACTGCGGCGTCTTATAGCCGGTGACGCTGAATTCGACGCGGCCGGTGTCATGATTCCAGTGCCAGTTCTGAGCGTCGGAGTTCGGCTCGATGCGATCGCAGCCAACGTTGAACCAGACGGGCGAGTTAAAAGCGGCGTACTGGCGCAGCAGGATATGCGCGAGCTCATCGTGGAAGATGGCGGCGTCTTCGTCGCTGCGGAAATAGCCGTCCGTTTTCCCCCAGTCGCGGATGGTTTCAGCGACCCGTTTGACGAGCTGGCCGACGCCGGTTTCGCGTTCGGGGGTGCCGATGGTGCCGTGCAGATATTTCGAAGCCACGATGTTGGTGGCGGTCATGGACCAATCTTTCGGGACCTCGACATCCTTTTGCTCGAAGATCACGTTGCCCTGGGCATCGGTGATCTGAGCAAGACGGAGTTCCCACTCGATTTCGTCGTAGGGAGAGACGCCGGGCTTGGTGAAAAGACGGCGGAATTGGAGGCCGGCAGCTTTTCTTGCGTTCACAGGCGCGGTCGGCGGAGCCGCGGATTCAGGGGCCTTTTTTGTTTTTTCAGTGACTTCGGACATTTTCGTTCTCTCCTACATTAGATTCGTTGGAACCCGGATCGATCTTGCGCGTTTCAAATCCAGAGCCATCATGAACGGGCCGTTCTGGGAGCCCATCGCCTAAAGGCGCACATCCACACGCTTCTTCTACGGCACGCCTGAACAGCTTGCGGAAAACTATTGGGACGCATCAGGACACGCCTTCAGCGTGCCACAAGTCGTTCATTCCGGTTGCCCTTTAAGGGGCGGTCTTCGTCAAATCGAGTTTTCCCGCAGCCTCTAAAGCGCTCATTCTTTGAATAACGACAAATCCCTAGAGGGGCAGCCCTCATAAGCAGGCCGCGAATCAGTCCGCAACAGCGCCCATCTCCGCTTTCCTGCCGAGCTAGAAACCGGCGGGTAGGGGAGGCGGGCTACTGTCAGACGCGGAGACCGAGGATCGCGTTTGCTTAGGAATGGGCGCCGTAATTGAGTCAGGTTGCGAGGCAAAATCGTTGACGATGCCCGAGGCGGCCTCGGCGGAGGTGGCAAGCCATTGCTTCAGAGCCTTGCACGCGGCCTGACGATACGCTGTGTCGGAAACCTGCGCGAACCGGATAAAACAGCATCCGGAAGAAAGGCGCTCCCTGAGCGATGGAGCCAGAAGCTCCCGGCGCAGCGCAAGGCAAAGATCGTCGCTCTCGGACACTCGAAATACGGCCAACATGCGCTTCCCGCCCGGGAGTTCGCTTACGATTTCTTCGCCCAGGGTGTAGATGCCTGCGGCGCTAGGCGCAAGCAAAAGACTGAAACTGGACTCACAACGTAACCAGCGCGACCATTGCAGGCGGCGGTGGTCCACGGGCGCGTCAAACCCATGACGAGCCATCGAGTCATCGACCAGACGGGTCAAACCTTCCATATTTGGGCTCCGGACGGCAGATCTCTGCAAACCGACTGCTAATTTCTGGTTTAGCCATTCGCTTTGTTAACGGGTGAATACCTTGTGGGGTCGCCAGTTCTCACCCGCTTGCGCAGGGACACGAAGAGTGGCCCCCCCCTCAAATAACACGGCAATGACCAAGTGGCCGTCTGTGATCGTTAGACAACGATCCCGCCTCGGCTCCTTTGCTGCGGATAACCCTGAACCGGGGAACGGAGACGCTACCCGCGTGCAAACAACAAACATTGAGTTTTCAAGCTGTGCGTTCCCCCAGGGGATGTCCGGCGTGGACCGAACGAGGGAACGGCCACCGCACAAGCTCACCCACCACTGCGGGCGGGTACCCGTTAAAGGCTCCCCGGCTGATTGCAACATCGAAATGGGGAACCGGCTAAGAGGAGCGACGCGGGGTCACCTCGGCCACGAGCCGCTCCTGGTTCTTCCCTGACTTGCCACCGTTTCCGGAGGCGAATCAATGCTCATGGGAGTGCAACAGTACGCCCGTATGTTGGGGCTGTCAAGAGCCTAATACTACCTATTGTAGCACTAGCAATTAACCGTACGGATGCACCCTATTTCCACAGCGGTCGCACCGACTGCCGGCCCGCATCCCATCGCACCTAGGCGAAGGCCCTAGGCTTACGGATTCAAGCCGCAGTCGGGCGGCCTCAGGCCCGGTTCCGTTCCTCCTTTCGCTTGGGATTCAGTTCGACAGCGGGTCAAGCTAGGCAAACTTGTGCTGCGCTGCGGCGACCCACCGCACGTTGTGAGCTCAGCTGTGATGATTGTGGCGATCTCGCCAAGGCGGGCTGCGCGAGAACAGATCGCGACCCGGTTTGCTCAGATGGTCGCGTAGGAGAATTTTGTTGCTCTAATTGTGATCGCTCGGAAGTTGCAATCGGGACAGAGGCGGGCCAGTCGCCAGCGTCCCTCATCGGAACATAAATGTCCTCAAAAATTTCACGGGGTGCGATGCGCTGGGACCCGTCGGAGGAAAAGACAAGATAGTCCCCTTTCTGTCCTGAGTGCTCGCGGCCCAGGCAGTCGACGAAGGTGAGGGGAGCATCAAGTTGCCGAGCCTTGATTAGGAAGCGAGTGCGATAGGTTGTCCATTCACTGACCATTTGGTTCACTGGATCTGCATCCTTCCGGGGGAGGAGGATGGGGCTGCGGATTGTGATTAATCGGATTGGGCCGCGTGCGCGTACAGTTTGTTGGTTGGTGATGTGCCGAGTGCGGGTCTGGGGACTCGAGTTGCCTGGCTGGGCGGCTCACGCGGCTGCTGAAAATCTTGTCTTAAGTGTGGCGAATGTACTCGCGGGTCAAGGCAGGGTCAATTCCATATTGTTGGTGCAGTGGGCAAAAAATGGCGGAGGAATTTGTGGAAGAGCGGGCATGAAGGAACAGTTCAGCAGGAGTGCTGAAAAGTGCACTATAGCAGCGTGATCGCGGATGCCGACAACTCGGCATCCGTATCTGTTACACTCGCGCGCCGGATTTCCACAGGGCAAGCACAGGAAATGCAGAAAAGCAGTCGTTGGTCTTTGGCTATTGGTCGTTGGCTGGTGGCGGTCTGCCTTCGACCGTTTACAGTCTTTCCCGAGTTTGCGAAGGAGGGTAGAAGATGATTTTCAGGCAACTGATAACGGCATTCTTCATGATGTTCGCGATCACGCGAGCGACTTGGGCCCAGCAAGAGAAAGCATCCGTGGATCAACTCGTCTTTGTGCGCTGTGGAGCGCTGCTCGACGGCAAGTCAGACAATACGCGGAAAAATGTTGTCATCGCGATTCGCGGCGAGAAGATCACGGAAGTCGGCGCCAAAGAGCCGGCCGGCGCTGAAATCGTCGATTTATCGCGTGAAACCTGCCTGCCAGGATTGATCGACACGCACACCCACGTATTGCTGCAGGGCGATATCACCGCGGCAGATTATGACGAGCAGTTGCTGAAACAGTCGCCCGAGTACCGGGCGATCCTGGCGACGGTGAATGTGCGGCACGCCCTGGAATACGGATTCACGACCATTCGCGACGTGGAAACCGAGGGCGCCGGATACGCCGACGTCGATGTGAAGAAGGCCATCAACAGCGGAGTGATTCCGGGCCCGCGCATGCAGGTCGCAACCCGCGCACTGGATGTAACCGGCGCCTACCCGTTATTGGGCTACGCACCCAACGTGAGCGTGCCTCACGGCGTTCAAGTTGTGGATGGCGCGGACGCAGCCCGGACCGCCGTCCGGGAGCAGATTTCTCATGGGGCCGACTGGATCAAGGTTTACAGTGATCGCAGCTATCGGGTACGTGAAGATGGCGTGCTGGATGATGTCCCGACATTCACGCTGGAGGAATTGAAGGCCATCGTCGACGAGACGCACCGGGAACGCCATAAAGTGGCCTCTCATGCGATGGCTCTCTATGGGGTGCACAATTCGATCGAAGCGGGAGTCGATTCGATCGAGCACGGCAACTACATCGCGGACGACGATATGAAGGCAATGGTCGCGCACGGAACGTTTTATGTGCCGACGATCTACGTGGGCGTCTATGTTGCGGAAGGGCGGGCCGCGGCCGGAGCTCCCGTCTGGGTGAAGATGTTGAGTATCCACGAGGAAACATTTCGGCGCGCGCTGAAGGCCGGTGTAAAAATCGCCTTCGGTACGGATGCCGGCGGCTTCGCCTGGACAGTGAATCCCGCGAAAGAATTTGCTTACATGGTGAAGTGGGGCATGACGCCAGCGCAAGCCTTGCGGTCCGCGACCACTTCCGCAGCGGAATTGTTGGGATGGTCCGATCTGGTTGGATCGATCGAGGCGGGAAAATTTGCGGATATCGTCGCGGTATCCGGTGATCCTCTAGGTGACGTATCAGTGCTGGAGAAAGTGGACTTCGTGATGAAAGGCGGGAAGATTTACAAAAAGCCGTGATGGTCTGCCTCGGCCCGACGATGAGATGGGACGAGCGATAACCCTGGCGTTCGCCGCTGTCGGAAAATCAAGAATCTCGTATTATTGGACGGACTCTTTTCCGCTTGCGCTCCCGCTCCTCCAAAGCCTCTAGGAGCTCTTCCAGCAGGGCATTGAAACGGGTGTTGTCTTTCTCGCGAATTACCTCTTTACAAATTTCGCGCCAGTCTCTGTGATTATTTGTCCCCATGAAATGAAGCCCTCCTCTTGCGAGTCGCGGCTTAAAAAAGCATGCCGGGTACCAAAGTCGTAAGTGATTGCGCCGGGAAAGGTGTCAACAGGAAGGCGTGTAGTTTGCGCACTGATACAGGGCACAATCGGGAGTCGTCAGGGAGTCCCTCACCGGGGAATCGGGTCACCAACTCTTGCACTTGAACGAATTGCGCCTCAGGAAGTCCTGAGAGCGAAATACAGTGTTGCCTGTATCGACCCTTCTGTAGAGCCGACTTTAGGGTCACTTATTCCAGGACAGGTTCTCACCGTTGCACTACAAGCGCCTTGAAGATCGAATTCACGCACTACTCACGACGGCTATCGGTACCAGCGATCCGGAAGAACTCGAGACCGTTATCGTTGAACTCAGGTCGGCACTGAATGAACACATACGCCGGTTAAGAGAAATGGTTGCGTCGAGGCCGGGTTCTCCGCGCCGGCGCGGCTCAGATTGATGGCAATGAGCCGTTAGGACCGGCGTCCCCAGCTTGAATCACGAAAAAAGCCCCGGCTTTGAACCGGGGCTCTTCTAACGTTTCATTTAAAGTCCGACCAGGGAGTGGCCGGGTGCGCGCTTAGCGGTGGGCCATCGCCGGTTCTTTGGCGCTCTTGAAGGCCTGGTAACGCTTGTTGACCTCGTCCCAATTGACCACGTTCCACCAAGCTTGCAGGTATTCGGGACGGCGATTGTTGTACTTGAGGTAGTAGGCGTGCTCCCAAACGTCGTTGCCGAAAATGGGATGCAGGCCTTGCGTAAGCGGATTGTCCTGGTTCGGAGTGGTGACGATCTGGACCTCGCCTTTGGCGTTGCCCGCCAGCCAGACCCATCCGCTGCCGAACTGCTTCGCCCCGGCATCGTTGAACTTGGCTTGAAAGTCTTTAAAGTTGCCGAACGCCTTGGTGATGGCTTCTGCAATCGGCCCGCTGGGATCACCGCCACCTTTCGGCTTCATGATCTTCCAGTACATGGTGTGATTGACGTGGCCGCCGCCGTTGTTGCGCACCGCGCCGCGAATGTCTTCCGGGATGGCGTTGAGATCGCGAATCAGGTCTTCCGCGCTCTTCGATTGCAGGTTTGGATATTTTTCCAGCGCGGCATTCAGGTTCTTTACGTAGGTCCCATGGTGGCCGTCGTGATGCAGGTGCATCGTTTTCTCATCGATGATGGGCTCGAGGGCCGTGTAATCGTACGGCAGGGGGGGTAGTTCATGCGCCATGATTTTTCCTCCACAAATTCCAGATGATTAGAATCAGAACGGGGATTCAGCGTGGTAATCATTATATCGAATTACTGAGGGTGCGAGCGTCTTCCCGCAGGCTGGCTGGTTCGTCGAAGAACGAAGATCGTCCGGCGAGGACGGTGGCTACAGAGCGATCGAAAATGCTCTAACGTGCGTCGTTCGCAGACTCACCCGCAAGTGAAGGTGTCACGTAAACGGGGTTCGAGAAAATCCACAGGGTCCACCGATGCCAGCCAGTGAGGCCGGGCTGGCGAAGGTAAGCTTCCGTACGATAGCGTCCCGGGCCCGGGACGGGTATGTCGACAGCTGGTCCTTCCTGCCGAGCGATTTCATGGCCGTCGCGCAGGACGCGGATCAACGCGGCACTTGGGGATGATGGGACTTTGACGTGCAAGACTTCGCCATGGTTCCAGGGAATCACATTGCCGGGTCCGGCAGATGTAGCGCCTGAGGAAATCGTCTGCGTGAAGCCGTCGGCTGGCGTAAGAGCGTCGATCGCGCAAAACGAATTGCCGGACTTGATTGCGGACAGAATGGCATCGGCGCCCGCCTTATCGGGATCCTGACCGGCGACATCGGGCAGCAGCACGTGTTGCCGGGCGAGGCTGAAAACGGAAACGTAGCTGGGGAAGTGGGCGAGGCTGAAGCGATCGACCAGGACGTTCGCATGCGCGTCGGAGCCGCATATTCCGGCCACGGGACGTTCCGCCAGCAGTTCGTCCCACTTGGCGAAGTTCTCGGTCGGTGTGCGAGCCAACCGCAGCAACGCAAGGCGCGAATTCACCGGATATAGAAGCGCGGCGATGGCGATGTCGACAACCTTGTTCTTGCGCCAGATGGCGTCATCGTTGAATATTTCGATGCCGTCATAGTCCTTGGCGCCCCAGTCGGACCAGCGGTCGCGGAGTCCGTAAGGATGAGCGATGAAGTTCACCGCGCCATGCGCGCGTGAGGAAGCCATCAGCGCGCGAGTATCGTAACCGGGACCGCGAGTCCACCGGCTGTCGGAAGTGCCCAGCGCGAGGTAGTGTCCGGCGGCAGTCGAAACTTCTTCGCCATCGATGACGGCAAACTCGGGCGGGTCCGCAGCCGCGACTTCGGTGTCGGAAAGAGTTAGGTTGTGGTCGGTGATGGCAAGAAACGACAGGTCGGCGTCTTTGGCCGCTGAAATCACTTGCGGAAGAGTGCCGCTCCCGCAAGATGCATTGGTGTGCACGTGGATCACGCCGACGCGTTCCCCTCTCGCCGGAGTGCCCGTGAGGCTGGGGAGACGCGTGAGGAGCCCATCGAGGCATACGGTAACAATGAGCGCAATCAGCAGTAGTCCAAACGAATACAGGACCCGGCGAAATGTTCTCTTTTTTGGAGCAATGCTGGGGCAGGCTCCGGCGTCAGGCTGATGCGGAGCCGAAGGTGAAGGGGAAACACATGCACCCTGGAGCGTAGAACTCAAACTTTGCCGAGTGTGAACGCGCTACATGTTTGGTGTCAAGGGAAAAACGGCTATCCATGAACTAACGACCAAGAGGAGATACAGCGTGAGCAAGACATTGCTTCTGGGGTGGATCGTTGCGGCCATGGTTCAATCGCAGGCGCAGGTCGCAGCCGACCCGTCACTGCTCGCGGAGATTGACAAGATCCAGGCGATCGACAATCACACGCACGTGGTGAAGGTCGTAGGCCCGGGAGAACAGGACCGCGATTTTGACGCGCTGCCTTGCGACATCATCGAAGGCGGTGCGGATACCCTGGCGACCCGCGCCGACAATCCGCAGTTTCTGGAGGCCTGGCGCGCTTTGTACGAATACAAGTACAACGATCGCGAACCCGCCCATGTTCAAGAATTGATCGCGGCCCGTGAGAAGGTCATGCGCGAGCAGGGCGATCATTTTCCATCCTGGGTGCTGGACCGGCTAGGCATCCAAGCTATGTTTGCGAACCGCGTCGCGATGGGCCGAGGCCTGAACCCTCCGCGCTTCCTGTGGGTGCCGTTCGACGATGCTTTGGTCTCGCCGCTCGCGGCCGATTCGGTCGCCGACACGCCCGATAAGAAGATCTTCTACGGTCAGGAAGCGAAGATCCTGAAGTCCTACATGTCCCAGGCCAGATTGGCGGGACTTCCGGACACGCTTGACGACTACGTTGCCAAGGTCGTCACAGCTACGCTGGAAGCGCAAAAGAAAGCAGGCGCACCGGCAATCAAGTTTGAGGCGGCCTATCTGCGACCGTTGAACTTTGGGCGCGCGCCCGGATCCGGAGAACAAGCGGAAGCTCGAAAAATTTACGAGCGCTATGCGAAAGAAGACCTGCCGTCTCGGGCTGAGGTGCTGCAAGTCCAGAATTTTCTTTTTCGGACGATTGCACGTGAGGCCGGTCGCCTCGGCATGGCGGTCCATATTCACACCGGCCAGGGGTGCGGAAATTATTTTGATTTGGCCGGGTCGCGGCCAACCGAACTGGAATCGGTTCTGGACGATCCATCGCTGCGGAAGACGAATTTTGTCCTTCTGCATGGGGGCGCCGGTCCTTACACCCATGAGGTGGCCGTGCTGCTGGGAAAACCAAACGTGTACGCGGACTTTTCTGAACAGGACGCGTTGATTCCGGCACGCCCATTGAGTGCCGTGATCAGGGAGTGGTTGGAGTGGTATCCGGAGAAGGTGCTTTATGGGACGGACCTGGCGCCGGGTCCTCCCCAGCAGGACTGGGATGTCATCGGATACTCCACGAACCGGACCGCGCGCCAAGCTCTGGCCATCGCCCTGACCGGCATGATCAACGACAAGGAAATCACGCGGAAGCGGGCCTTGGAACTCGCACGCATGGTACTGCGGGAAAACGCGATCAAGCTTTATGGACTCAAGGAAGATTGAGTAATTAGGGAATTGGGGAATTGGGCGTAAGGGGGGCGACGCCCACCAAAAAAGAAATAGGGTGACCCTTTCGGTCACCCTTGAGCGGTCTAACAAGTCTGAGGCGCTAGTACCGCAGGAGCAGACCCGTGGAGATTCGCATGTTGTTGTTGTCGGAAGTTCCATTGGAATGCAGCGATAGCCAGTCAAACTGGATCGCGCGCACGCCAACGTGGCGGGTCGCTTTCACATCCAATCCGCCGCCGAACATCATGGCGAATCCACTGGTGGAGCCGGAAACACCGTTCAAGGAAGCGGAAGCACGGGAGCCGCCTGCCAGAAAGTGCGCGAAGGGAGTGAAGGTCTCGTTGTGACGATAAGAGACCACCGGCCCAAAGGTATAGGTGTAGTTGTTGAAGCTGACGCCATTCTGAGTCTTGTAGGCGCCGCTGAAGTCTCCAGCGATGCCGAACCAGTTATTCAGGTTTCCAGCGACCGAGGTATTCCAGCCATTGGCGTTCAACCCGCCATCAAATCGCGTGTACTGATAGCCGCCGAAGATTTCAGCTTTTGGCGTGCCGCCCATTTCCTGGGCAAAGGCAGCCACCGAGAACAACCCGAGCAACAAGCCAACCGTTATGAACTTACGCATTTTACTTAGCCCCTCCCGACTGAATTTGCACTCACACCGAGGGGCCGGCCTCCCCCAAAGCTGCGGGGGACCAGTCCATCGGAGGCGTTCGAATGCTTCGCTATAGTGGAATTCAGCTAGGGCAGGACGGGCAAGTAACTGAAGACTCGGCCTTTAGTAACCAGAGGCAGAGTGTCGGCAACATGGGTTTGTTCCAGTTCTTCGGAAGGATGGCGGCGAAGGACGGGACCGTTGGTGGGTTCATCGCCCCGGTGACGCCGCAGAATCGGACGATCGGCCCACGTCAGCCTGGCTTTGACTTCCTGGAATTCGCTGGTATCGATGATGTAATCGCCGCGGTTCGGGAGGAACTCCGGGATTTCAGTTTGCAGCTTTTGAATGCGGTCTTCAATCGCCGGGTAACTCGAGAAGGCGTGGCCAATCTGAGTATGGAACGGGACTTTGGCCACGACCGGAACAGCTTTGGCGACGCGCGCTCCCATCTGAACCTCTTTACCGTGCAGTTTTTCTAAGGCCTCCACAAATACCTGGGGATCGTAACCGGCGGCGTACTGGTACTCGATTCCAAGCAAATCGGCTTCCAGTTCGGAATGCCGACTGAATTTCTTCAAGGAAAGCGGACCGATCTGTCTCGTCCCCAGGGAAGCAGGGCCGGCGAAAAACGTGAGCGGAATCGAGAGCAGGTTCCAGGCGTACTGCCGCGTGGCGAAGCGGGTCGCGTGCCGCGCCGCGACATGGGCAATCTCGTGCGCCATGAGGGCTGCCAGTTCGGCTTCGCTGTCGAGGTCCATGATCAATCCCTTGTAGACATACAGGAAGCCGCCGGGCAGGGCGAAAACCGTGCGGTCCGGCGAATCGATGACCTTGACGGTAAAGGGCACCTCGGCATCGGAGTAGCGCGCGATTTTCTGCGCAAGCCGTTCAATGTAGTCACGAACCTCCGGATCGGCAACAAACTTGGAGCCGCGATCCACCTGGGCCGCCATCGATTCTCCCAAGGCACGCTCTTTTTGCAGAGAGTACAGATTAACTCCGTGGCCAACGCTCCTCTGTCCGATGCGGTTCACGTCGTACTTACCGGGTTTTGCGGGCTTTTCTTCGGCAGTGGGCGGGTTGGGCGCGGTTGAAGGCGCGGAATTCGAGACTTCCGCCTGAGCCTTGCCCGGTTCGGGGGCTTTTGTATCGGACGCCAACACGTGCTCGGCGCACAACAGCAAGCCGGTGCATAGAATGAGATGTGCGCATGGACGAACGGGAGAAGAAACGCGTTTCATCCGGGACCCCTGGGTTGGTGGCGAACTATATAACAGCTTCGGTTCAATTGCCACCGCTATTGCACCAGGGAGAGCTGTGAAAGTCCTTTCACATTTAGGCCAGGTTGTGGGTACCGGAGAGGGCTCAATTTTTGAGCCGATGAGCGGCTCGGCTCGTTGGAAAGACAGCAAATCGAGGACGCCAAGAATCACTTCTCACCCCGGCGGCAGGTTTCGGAGAATCCTGCCGTTGCAGCTCTGGCATGGTATTGAGCACGGGGAAGTCCAATGCCGGACCGTTTCAACGGATGGCCTGTCGTGGGGGTAACAGTTACGGAACCTGGAGGACACCTGCGGCTTCCAGGCGGCTGTGCTTCAAATCCTGAAGGGCACGGTTGGCGTCCGCGAGTGGGTAAAGCTGAATGCGCGGCTGGATGGGAATTTCGGCGGCCACGCGCAGGAATTCCCGGCAATCTTCGCGGGTGCTATTGGCGACGCTGCGCACGACACGTTCCTGATAGAGAAGGGCGTAATCAAGGGCGGGGATTTCCGTCATGGTGATTCCGGCGAGGGCCAGCGTACCCGCCTTGCCCAGCACACGCAAAGCTTGCGGCACCAGTGATCCAGCGGGAGCGAAGATAATCGCGGCATCGAGCGGGTGGGGCGGATTGTCCTCAGCGGCACCGATCCAGACAGCTCCGAGTTGTTCCGCAACTTCACGATGGGTGCGGCTGCGCGTAAATACATACCCTTCACATCCTTGATGACGTGCTAACTGGAGAACCAGGTGCGCCGAGGCTCCGAACCCGTAGAGTCCCAGGCGCTGGCCTGGCTGCGCTCCGCTCAGGCGGTACGCCCGGTAGCCGATCACGCCGGCGCAGAGCAGGGGCGCGGCATGCTCGTCGGAAAAGGCGGCGGGGATGGGGTGCGCAAAATCTTCGCGCACCACGCAATACTCCGCGTAGCCACCGTGCTCGTGATATCCGGTGAAGCGGGCTTGGTCACAAAGATTTTCCGTCTGACGGCGGCAGTACGGGCAGGTACCGTCGGTCGAATACAGCCACGGAATGCCAACGCGGTCTCCGGCCTTTAACTTGTCGACTCCCGAGCCAAGGGCATCCACAGTGCCGACGATCTGATGTCCAGGCACAATGGGAATTTTCGGGAGGGGCAGGTCACCTTCAACGATGTGCAAATCGGTATGACAAACCGCACAGCAGCGAATGCGCACTCGGACCTCGCCGCTGCCAGGATCGGGCAAAGGAATATCCGCGAGCCGGAGCGGAGAGTTGTCGGCGGACTGCGGGGATTCGAGCAGCAGAGCGCGCATGAGGACATTTTAGCCCGGTGATCCTGGCCAAGGCGGTCGAACTGGGAGAGCACGCATTCCAAGCCCGGCCAGATGTCGACTATCTCCGACCAGCATCGCCCACGAACGGTAAGTCCCTCCTCTCCAAATTGAGGAGAAGGGTTGTTATTGGCTCTGGAGGTACATGACCTTTCTGCGGTTGAGCGAGAAGCGGAGTTCGAAGAGAATCAAGCGGAGATTACCGCGGGACCTCCGCTGGAGCGTGCCTGTTGCTTCGACGTGTACTGATTATTGCCGCGTTGCTGGCCGGAACACAGCTGGCGATGGCCAAGGACCTCGCCCTGATTGCGAACAAGGGGAGCGCGGTCGCGTCGGTGGCCATGCCGGATCTTGTGAAGCTCTGCAAGGCACAGGTCGGGCATTGGCCGGATGGCAAATCGGTGACGCTGGTAGTGCGGGACCCGGCCTCGCCGGAAATGAAGATGGTGCTGGAAAAAATCTACAGCATGACGCCGCAGGCCTTGAACGAGTTGATTTCGACCGCGAATCACGGGCGTGTGGGGCATCCGGCGATTATGGTCGTGGCGAGCGACGACGACCTGGTGCACAGGGTGGCATCCACTCCCGGCGCTGTAGGGTTGGTGGATGTGTATGCCATCAACAGTTCCGTCGACGTGATAAAGGTGGGCGGCAAGCTTCCCCTTGAGCCCGGTTATCCGCTGCACGGGAACTAACAGGTTGGGGCGGGAAGCGATCAGCAAGCAGCGAGACACTTCGTTTTCATTCGCGACAGATCAATGAGCAGCAGCGCGCCAGGACGAAAAAAGACTGCGCCGTACACACGACGATATCCGCGTCATCCCATGGACGTGCGCATGAACGTGCAGGTTTTCCGGGCAGGCGAAGTCATCTACCTGTGGGGACGGTCCACCGAGGTGGGACAGGACGGAATCGGCGGCACGTTGACCGGAGATCTCGAGCCGGGTGAAGTGGTGTCGATGGAGTTCCCGCTGCCACTGAGTCCCTACCCACTCAAGCTGCGGGCGATCGTGCGTTACCGCATTGGCTTGCATTACGGATTCGAGTTTCTGACGCCAACACCCGAACAACGTACGGCGCTCGATCGCGTGTGCCAATTGCTGGCCGCCGGCGGTTAACCCTTAAGTATTCCACTGAAGAGTTCGCGAAACCACCCAAGGCCGGATTTGGTTCCAGCCCCCAAAGTTCTTTCTTCGCTCGCTTCGATGCGCATGTTCGCGAATTACCTCCGTAACTTTCTGGTGCAACCAGTGGATTCTAAGATTTGGACAGTCCACTCGTGAGGGAAACCTGAATGGGTGAGGACATCACCCAACCCACTCAGCCCGCTGCATTCGTGCGCGCCCAGTACTTGAAAGACGCGCTGCGTCGCGGATCTCCGCCTGCCATGAGCAACCCAGCGGAGTTGATGCCGGAGTACACACCGGCGGACGCAGACGATCCCATCATTCAAAAAGCGTACCTGGACCAGTTGGTCGAGTGCGCTCCGGAAGCGATCACGATTCTGGATTCGTGTCACCAGGTCACGCGCATCAACTCCGAATTCGTGCGCATGTTCGGGTTCACCTTGGAAGAAACTTTGGGCAGGCCTCTGGATGAGCTGGTTGTCCCTTCAGATCGCACCGCCGAAAGCGACTGGATTCAGGAAGCGGTCGAAAAAGGACAGAAAGTCACGCTCGAGACGAAGCGTCGGCGGAAAGACGGCACGCTCGTGGACGTCTCGGTTTCGTGCGCTCCGGTCATGGTAGGCGCGAAACGGGTAGGGATCTGTGTGCTCTACCGGGATATCGAAGAGCACAAGCGCGCGCAGACTCTGAGTTCCGCGCTTTACCGCATCGCTGAACGGACCAGTTCCGCTTCCCACTTGCAGGGATTCTACGCGTCGATTCACAACATCGTGGGCGAGTTGATGAACGCGCGGAACTTTTATATCGCTCTCTATGATCCCGCCACGGAGTTGCTCACCTTCCCGCATTTTGTGGATGAACACGATCCGGCGCCTGCGCCTAAGCGGCTGGGGCGAGGGCTGACGGAATATGTTTTGCGCACGGGCGAACCGCTCCTGGCGACCCCCAGGGTATTTGAAGAACTCGTGGCCAAGGGCGAAGTCGAGCTGATTGGAGCGCCTTCGCTCGACTGGATGGGAGTGCCGCTACGCGCGGGAAATCAGACGTTCGGCGTGCTCGTGGTGCAGAGCTATCACGAGGATGTGCGTTTTGGGGAACGCGACAAGGAAGTGCTGACCATCGTTTCCCAACAACTGGCCAGCGCAATCGACCACAAGCGCCACGAAGAGGCGCTTCGGCAGTCCGAGGCTCGCTACCGTTCCCTGGTGCAGAGCGCGGTGTATGGGATCTATCGCTCCAGCGTCGACGGGCGCTTTCTGGATGTGAATCCTGCGCTGATCCACATGCTGGGCTACGATTCCCCGGACGAGGTAGTGAAACTCGATCCGCAGCGAGAAGTTTTTACCGAACCGGCGGAGCACGAGCGGCTGCTCGATGAATTTCACCGAACTGGACGCCTCGACAGCGCGGAAGTTCGTTGGAAACGTAAGGATGGGAGCGTCATTACGGTTCGGCTGAGCGGACGAGCCGCAACCGAACTCGATGAAGCCGACCAGGCGCTGGAAATTATCGCCGAGGATGTTACCGAGAGGCGAGCGCTGGAAGATCAATTCCGTCAGGCACAGAAGATGGAGGCAGTGGGCCGTCTTGCCGGTGGAGTGGCCCACGACTTTAACAATTTGCTGATGGTGGTCAGCGGATACACGGAAGTTCTCATGGAAGAATTGGGCCTGAATGATCCTTTGCTGCCAAAGATTCAGGCCATCCAGCAGGCCGCCGATCGGGCAACCACGCTGACCCGGCAACTGCTCGCGTTCAGCCGAAAGCAGTTGTTGGAACTCAAAGTGGTGGACGTGAATTCGATCGTCGCCGACATGGAGCGGCTGTTGCGCCCCTTGATCGGCGAAAACATCGATCTCACTACCAAGCTGACGCCTAACGTGGGGCATACGCGCGCGGACGCGGGGCAACTGGAACAGGTCATCATGAATCTGGTGGTCAATGCGAAGGATGCCATGCCGGATGGCGGCCGGATTCTGATCCAGACCAGCGAAGCAGACCTGGATAGCGCGCCCCGCGAGCACTCGCTGATCGCACCCGGCAGCTACATCCTGCTTTCAGTTTCGGATACTGGCACGGGAATGGACAAGGAAACGCAGTCGCGCATCTTCGAACCATTCTTCACGACCAAGGAAAAGGGAAAAGGCACCGGCCTGGGGCTTTCAACGGTCTACGGAATCGTGAAGCAGAGCGGAGGATACATCTTCGCGCAAAGCGATCCGGGTTGTGGCACGAACTTCCGCATCTACCTGCCACGTGTTCCCGATCCGGCGGCTGTTCCGGGCATGGACAAGCATCCCCAAGGCCCCACGGGCGGATCGGAAACGGTGCTGCTCGTGGAAGATGAAGAATCCGTGCGCGAACTGGTTCGGGAAACATTGAAGGCGCGGGGTTATACCGTAATTGAAGCGAGTGATGGAATCTCGGGCATGCGCGTGGCAGAGGAGTATCCCGGCAAAATCGAAATCCTGATCACCGATGTCGTGATGCCTGGAATGAGCGGCCGCGAATTAGCGAAGCGCATTACGGCGGCGCGCCCCGACATCAAAGTGCTTTATCTTTCAGGCTACACCGAAGACGCCATCATTCACGAGGGTGCTCTGGAACCGGGTACCGCATTCCTGCAGAAGCCGTTCACACTCCAAGTACTGGCACGGAAAGTGCGCGAAGTTCTTCGCGGCGACTCCGCCTGACGCTGGCCAAGCTGGTCCCCAGATCCTTTCTATGCAATGCCACCATGCGCTGGCAGACAAGCGCAGAAACGCGCGCTGGACAAACGAAAGGAAACGATATAAAAAGAAAGTCGAAGGAAAGATGACATCCGCAACGCGCATGCGCTCGCATTGTGGACCTCAGGAGCTTGTTTGCTGAACGAAGAGCGTCGCCGGGCGATTCTGGAAATTCTCAACCGGGAGAGCCGGGTACTTGTGCTGGACCTGGCGAGGCGTTTCGAAACTTCGCAGGTCACGATTCGCAAGGATCTGGAGACGCTGCACGCGCATGGACTGATTCACCGCACGCATGGCGGAGCGCTTCCCGCGCATGAACGAGCGTTGGAGGATCCAACACTCCGGGAAAAAGAAAAGCTGCACCGCCAGGAAAAACTGCGCATCGCGGAAGCGGCGGCTCGTACCGTGCAGGAAGGCCAGGTGGTAATCCTGGATTCGGGAACGACAACCACTGCCATTGCGCGCGCGCTGCGCAACTTTCGTACTCTTACGATCGTGACCAACGCAGTGAATATCGCGGCCGAGCTTTCGGGGACAGCGATCGAAGTCATTCTAACCGGCGGCACACTGCGAAAGAATTCGTTCTCGCTGGTCGGGCCGATTGCGGAAGAAACGCTGCACCGCCTGCACGCCGACCTGCTCTTTCTGGGGGTAGACGGATTCGATGTGCAATATGGGTTGAGCACGCCGAACCTGCTGGAAGCGAAAGTGAACCGGGTTATGGTGGAGATCGCGAAGCGAAAGATTGCAGTATGCGATTCAAGCAAGTTCGGCCGGAAAAGCCTTTCGCTGATTGCGCCGCCCTCCGCCCTGGACGAAGTCATTACCGATCATGGAATCCCCAAGGCGGACGCACGCGCTCTCAAGAAGGCCGGAATCGAGGTGACCCTTGTCTAAGAAGCGAAGCAACGGCCGGACCCGAGCGCGCCATCCCGCATCTTCCTTGGATTCTCGGCATCCTTCCCATTCGTCCTCTCCCGGAGCGGCCACCCTGATCGAAATCCTGAGCCAACCCTTGTGCTGGACAACTTGCCTGAACGACCTGCGTGAGAGTGGGACGTTGAAGCGCATCGCGGCGAATTTCTCGGGAGCGACGGAGTGGCTGTTTGTCGGATGCGGGTCGAGCTATTACGTAGCGCAAGCGGCAGCGGCCACGATGATGTCCCTGACCGCAAAACCCTCGAGAGCAGTGGCTGCCTCGGAGATCCTGTTGTTCCCCGAACTGGTCCCTGTGCCGAAAGGGTGCGTACCAGTCCTGATTTCCCGCTCGGGACGCACTTCCGAAGTACTGAAAGCGGCCGAAGCATTGCGAGCGCGAGATATCCCCACTCTGGGTGTCAGCTGCGCGCCGGGACAGAAACTCGAGAGTCTGGTGACGAGCGCAATCGTCTTGCCGGCTGCCGACGAGCAGAGCACAGTGATGACGCGTTCTTTCACGTCGATGCTGATGGCATTGCAGTCGCTGGCGGGAACCATTTCCGGCCGAGAGGACTTCCTGGCGTCGCAACGGGCGATCACCAAGCCCGCCGAAAAATTAATCGATGCTTTGCCGCAGCGAGTCAGCAAATTCGTGGAGCAACATGACTTCGCCGACTACGTCTGTCTGGGACAAGGGCCGTTGTTCGGGATTGCGTGCGAATCAGCGCTCAAACTAACCGAGATGTCGCTGTCGTACGGGCAGAGCTTTCATACATTGGAATTCCGCCACGGACCCAAATCCATCGTGAGCGAAGATACTTTGATCATGTTCCTTCTCTCGGACAGCGGATTCAAATCGGAAGTAGAAGTCCTCGAGGAAGTCAAAGCACTGGGCGGCACGACCATGGTGGTTGCGAATCGAGCCGATGAGCTTGTCCGGCATGCCGCCGATCTACTGATCGAACTCAAAACCGAGGGCCCGGAATTGGCGCGGCTGCCGCTGTACTTGCCTGCCCAGCAGTTGATGGGGCTGTATACCGGACTCAAGAAGGATCTCGATCCCGACAATCCCAAGAATCTGAGCCGGGTCGTGTTGCTGGATGAGGAAACCGCCCAAACGTCAAAACATGCCGCGCTTTGACGTGACCCTGGCCGGGGAACTGAATCTCGATCTGATTCTTTACGGGTTGCCCGCAGAACTTCCCGCGGAACGCGAGCTCCTGGCGCGCCAGATGATGCTCACGCTGGGGAGCTCGGCTGCGATTGTCGCGCATAATCTGGCCGCTCTGGGATGCCGGGTGGGATTTATTTCGCGCATCGGAGACGATCCGCTTGGTCAGATCGCGGTCGATCGGTTGGCCGGCGGTGGGGTCGACGTAAGCAAACTCCGACGAGTTGCGGGCGAGACGAAAACTGGACTGACGGTGATCCTTCAGCGCGAGCTGGAGCGCAACATCCTGACGTATCCGGGAACGATTTTTGATTTAACGCTCGCCGACCTGGACTTCGATTACCTCACCGACTCACGACATTTCCATCTTTCGTCGTTCTACCTGCAACGCGGGCTGCGACCGCACGTGCCCGAGTTATTCCGCCGTTTGAAGGCAAAGGGGCTGACCATTTCGCTCGACACGAATGACGATCCTGAAGGCAAGTGGGAAGGATTGATGGAGGTGCTGCCGTACGTGGACGTGTTCCTGCCCAATGCACGGGAAGCTCGGAGAATTACCGGCAATGAAGATCTCGAAGCCGCCGCTGCACGGCTGTCGGAGACCGTGCCCCTCGTGGTCATCAAATTGGGAGAACAAGGAGCAATGGCGCTCCGCGAAGGGAAACGCTTTCACAGTGCTGCGGCGAAAGTTGATTTCGTGGACCCCGTGGGAGCAGGAGACAGCTTTGACGCTGGATTCCTTGCGCAGTACCTGCAAGGAACAGATTTGCAGACATGCCTTGCATGGGGAAATCTGGCGGGCGCGTTTTCCACCACGATGGCCGGAGGTACCGAGGCGTTTCGGGATCGCGACCGTCGGGACGAGTTCTGGCGGGAACGCGGTTACCAGGCGCGGGTTTGACGTGGCGTGGCCGGTAACACGTTACTCTCGCTTTAGGGCTTTCGAGTTCGCCTCCGCAAGCTACCGCGCGCAACCTTTCTGGTAGATTCTTATTCTATATAGACAAGCTTTTGGGGGCAGCGAAGACGCCGGGCGTGGGGCGCGTGCTGATTGGATCGTGCGCAACTTTGCTCTCGACCTCGGGTTAAGTCCACTTACTTTCATTCCGAGAGCCGGAGGCGTCGTCGTGTCAATCGCTAGCGCTGCTTCAGATTCTTCCTGCGAAATCTTTCCTTCCCAATTCACAAGCAACATTATGTTGTCCGTGTTATGCGGATTGCTCGCGTTCGCGGCTGGCTGCGGATCGAACAGCAGTTCCACGGGCAGCGGGCCTTTCAGCAATGCGAGCCTGAATGGCTCGTACGTATGTCAGCTGGTCGGGAATGATTCTTTCATCGACTCTGCCAACAATCTCCAGAACGAGTCCTATACCGAAACGTTGGTGATTCTGACCGATGGAGCCGGCCACCTCAAAGGAGTCGAGGACTTCAATTCCAGTTTGCCGGCCACTGGATTCACAGCGGGAACGGCGTTTACCGGGACATATACCATCGGGCACGATGGAAACGGTTCGATGACCATCAACTTCAGCGCGCCCTCCAGCGGACAGATCAATTTGTCGATCACGATGGCGAACACGTCGAACTTCTACGCCGTGGAAGCGGACGCGTTCTCGAATTTCAGCGCGAACGCGGCCGGAGAAGGCATTAAGCAGAACAGTGGCGCACTCACGACGCCACCAACAAACGCAAGCTTCGTGATACGCGCTCACCAGGAATTGCCATCGTCTTCCTCGACCGTAGGCATTCTGAACACCAGCAACCCCTCCGGCCTTACGGGAACGATCGATGTGCTTCGCAATGGCGCGCTGCTTCCGCAGTTGAGCCTCACCTCGGGAACGTTATCAGCTCCAGACTCGAATGGCCGAGGCACGTTGGTGTACACCGACAGCGCATCTTCAGCAGTACCAACCCACTATCAGTACTACATCCTCGATGCGAATACATTCTTGCTGATGCAGTCCGATAACACTTTGCTGGGAACTGGCAGAGCGGAAGCGCAGGCGGGCGGCACTTTGACGCTCACGGGGAATTACGTGTTCGGCAGCCGCGGGGACACCACTGCCAACATCGGAGGCGTACGGAGCGTCGGTGGGTTTACTGCCGCCAGCGGAACGATCAATGCTGGCACATTGGATTCGGTGCAGGATGGAACGTCGATCCTGAACGAGTCCTTCACTGGAACCTATACGCCGGGCGCGAACGGGAGAATCGACGTGAATCTGACGCCGAGCAGCGGAAGCCCCATCGCTGAGGTCTTCTGGCTGGTGAGTCCTTCGCGGGCGTTCTTTCTCATCAATGATGCCAACAAGGCGGAAGACGGAACACTCGACCTGCAACAGCAGAATAGTTTCGCGACCACCGACCTCAAGGGTCAGTATGCGCTCGTGATGGACGGCTACAATTCCAGTAATCTGCTCACGCGCGCGGGCACGTTGATTTCCGACGGCAACGGCAATCTGCAACTCAACGAGGAAGCCAACTCTTTTGTCCCAGGAAGTCTGCCGGGACTCATTAACGATCCCGGGACTCTGCCAGGTAATTACACGGTGGGCTCGAACGGAAGGGTCGCGGCGACGATCAGTTCTGTCTCCAGCAATCTGGTGCTCTACATGGTGTCGCCGAGCCAGGCGTACATCCTGCAGAACGACCCTGCCACGGAGATTTCGGGGACCATCCAACTGCAGACCTCGCCGTAGAGAAAGGGGCCAGTCGGGGCGCTGATTTTCGCGATCGCAGAACTTCGATTACCAGTTCCCTGCTTGACTCAGCGCTTCCTAATGCGAGCGACTCGCTTCCAGAAGCAGGTGACCGGTGAAATCTACCGCCAGCTTCGGCACCTTGCCCGATGCAGACTGGACGGTACCCAGGTCTTTTCCTTCTACGTAATCTCTGAGGTGATAGGTACCCGGTTTTAAACCGCGCAATTCGACTTCGCCCTTCCACGCACCGTCTTGTTGTGGGCCAAAAAAAGCGTAGTACATGTTGCCATCTTTCTGGATGGCGTAGGCCTCGGGGACATCGTAGCCGTACGTGTACAGATCGAGAAACGTGCCCTTGGAAAGCATCCTGGAGTTGTAGAGGGAAATCCATTTTTTCCAGACTTCGTCTTTGTGCTCGGTGAGATTGACCTCCTTGTAGTGTGGGCCGAGTTCAGGCCACACGAACTTGGTGCCGACCACTCCGCCGGTTCCCACCGTGGAGGCGAAGTCCTCTCCGTGCTCGCGCCAGTTGTTGCCGACACGATCCATGGTGGAGAGTTCGACGTGGTCGCCGTACACGGCGGACTCCGGTCCCAGCAAGGCCTTGTACATCTTGATGCGGCGCCGGACCTGAACCGCGCCGACGGGATCGGCGGTGACCGCCTGATCCATGTACGGCAGCCACGCAAGCGAGGGCGGCGTTCCGCAAGGGCAACTCTGGGTCACGCTGTTAGGCTTGAGCGCGCGCGTGGTCTGGAAGATGGTCTTGTAGACGTCGGCGACCGCGTTCACGGAATCCTGCGGCGACTTGTGATGATGGGCCGGGTTGTAGCACATGGGCACGGAATAGATGTTGTCGAGCTTCGAGCCATCGTATCCCCAGTCGCGGATGAATTTTTCCGTGAGCTGCTTGTAATAGGCCTGCACTTCGGGCACGGCGGGGCACAGAGCGGCCAGATTTCGAGTCATGCGCGCGTGTTTGCCGTTCTTGTCGAGGATGAGCCAGTCCGGATGTTCCTGCACCACCTTTGAAACGATGTATTTGTGCGATTCCCACTTGCCTTCGCCGTCCTCCGCACCCAATGGCAACCACCAGAGTTGCGCCAGCATGCTTTGGTTGTGGAAGTCGTCCGTCATTTTCTTAATGGAGTCACCCGGGAATGTGTCCGAACGCGGATTCCAATCGCCGTAAGTATCGAACCAGCGATCGTCGAGCGTGGCCCACTTGATCCCCATCTCTTTCAATTTCGGGATGGTTCCTTCCATCAGCGCAGGTGTGACATTGAACTCATAGCCCCATCCGCACCAGCTGACGTTGTAGGCCTCGCCTGACGGCTTGGGTAGAATCCAGCCTTCCTTCTGCAGGACTCCCGACCACATTCTCAGCGGCTCGTAGAAATCTCCCGCGTACACGGCGATGAAGCTGCGCGGTGTGGAGTAGGTTTCACCGGGCTTCAAAGTGGTTTGCGCGGGAATGGCAATCCCCGCATCCACGCGGGAGTCGGTATCCACTTTGACGGGAAGTGAAAGCGTCAACGGCAGGGTTTCGACGTGGCCGATGGCTTCGCCGACGGTGGCTGTCCAGAAGGCAACCACGGGAATGCCGCCCCCATAGCCGCCTTTGACCACCTGGCCCATCGCGTTCGGTTGCGATGTGGTGCGCTGCAGTTTGAAGATGTCGTCTTTCCCCCAATCGTAGCTGGCGCCGTCATACGACCACATTTCCCAGGGTTGCGCTTTGGGCTCGGCAAGTTTTGCATTGAAGCGGTGCTGCTGCTCGACCACGCGGTCGATCTCAAACTCACTGCCGCCGATGTTTTTGTATTCCACGGTGGAGAGCAGGAGGTTGGGAAAATCATCGAAGGCTTCAAGCGTGAGGGTGCGCTGCAGGTTGGTTCCCGAGGGGCCAATCGGGTGGGCAGGAATCTCGATGTGTTTTCCGCGTCCAAGCTTGCCCAGCGATTCCAGCACCTTGGCCTGGTCGAATTCAAGAACGAAATGGATCTCCTTGCCGCCTTCGACGAGGTAATCGCTTTCATCGGGTCGCCCGAGTTGGGGCTCGTCCAGAGTCAGGCGCTTGCCGTCGCGCAGCAGAAACGCCCGGATGTAGCCAGACGGGCCGATTTCGAAAGCGGCCGCGCTGGTGGTGAGCACAAGCGGGCCGCCCGCATTCGTCTCAATTCTGATGGCGGAAGGTTGAGAGGGTGTTTCCTTGACGTGGTGCCTTGGCTGAACCCGGTTGCAAGCGAAAGCAAGAACCGTACTTATTGCGATCGAAGCGAGAGCCTGAATACGAAGCAGCGGCAACTTCACTGGACCCCCTTGTTCAGAGTGCTTGTTGAATTGGGGTGGAATTGGCTGAACAACCGCTCGGCATTCTTATGATAGAGCTTCTCCAGGACTTCGTCAG
>Ga0307478_10000575_pt1 | contig 36928 bp, 29 predicted proteins | sample atmos_gasesECM4C_2_FD_203713 | JGI IMG/M metagenome (GOLD analysis project Ga0307478, IMG submission 203713) | Hardwood forest soil microbial communities from Morgan-Monroe State Forest, Indiana, United States - atmos_gasesECM4C_05 | ecosystem: Environmental > Terrestrial > Soil > Temperate...
GTGCGGCGCGTCTTCATCGGGCTGGAGAACATCAATCCGGACAGCCTGGCCGGTGCGCATAAGCGGCAGAACAAGATCACCGAGTATCGCAAAATGTTGCTGGCCTGGAAGGCCGCGAAGATCATTACCTATTGCGGTTACATCACCGGCTTCCCGAACGACACGGTCGAATCCATCAAGCGCGATGTGGAGATCGTGAAGAAGGAATTGCCGCTCGATATCCTCGAATTCTTTTACCTGACGCCGCTCCCCGGATCGGAAGATCACCAGAAGCTGGTCAATGCCGGCGTGCAGATCGATCCGGACTTGAACCGATACGATCTGAACCACGTCTGCGCGCCGCACCCGAAGATGTCGCGCGCGGAATGGGAGCTGGCATACCTCACCGCGTGGGAGACCTACTACACCATGGAACACATGGAGACGGTGTTGAAGCGGTTGGTGGCAAAGAAAGGGCGGGCCAACAATGCCCTCGTCCTCATTACCTGGTTCATGGGTTCGATTCATATCGAGAAAGTGCATCCGCTGGAGGGCGGCGTGATCCGCCTGAAATTCCGGCGTGACCGGCGGCCCGGTCTGCCGATCGAACCAATCTGGAAGTTCTATCCGAAATACTGGGTCGAATCGGCGAGCAAGATCTACAAACTGGCGACGCTCTATTTCCGGCTGCGCGGAATCTACAAGCGGATCAAGGCAGACAAGAAGCGATTCAAATACATGGATGTCGCGCTCACGCCGGTGACCGATCATGACGTCGAGGACTTGGAGATATTTCACACCCCATCCGCACCCGCGTTCGTCGCGCAGGAACAGCGCCGGCAGCAGGTAAACGCGGAAGCACGTGAGCACGCGGCGGCGTAGCGGATGCACAACATCAGCCCTCCTTCCCAAACTCTGTTTGGGAACGCAATTGTCCCAGAAACTCCGTTTCCCTCCCCCTTGAACCCATGCGCAGTCGCTACCGGATAAATAACGAAAACGCCGCGCATTTCGTTACTTCGACAATCGTCGAGTGGCTCCGGTCTTCACCACCGCCACGTGCTGCGACATCCTCGCGCGCTCATTCGAATATTGTCGGCAACATAAAGGGCTGCGTATTCATGCCTGGGAAATCCTAGACAATCATTTTCACGCGATCGTGTCCGGGCCGAACCTGGCAGAGACGCTGCGCGATCTAAGAAAATTCACGGCTCGGCAAATTCTCAAGCAACTGAAGCTGGAGGGTCGTCAGTGGCTGCTGAACCAGTTGGCGTATTTTTGTGCGGCTCACAAAACCAGTATCTGCACAACAACCCGGTGAAACGCGGGATGGTGGCATCGCCGGAGCACTGGGTTTATTCGTCGGCTCACGAGTGGTTGCCGGGGGCGACTCCGGTGCTTCGCGTTGATCTGTGGCGATAGCAAAAGCGGCAACGGAGTTGCGGGGACAAGTGCGTTCCCAAACAGAGTTTGGGAACGAGGGTCCGAGGGGCGAGCGGGTTCTACAATTGTCTTGCAACGTGCTGGCGTGTGGGAAGCAATAGCACGATGCACAATTTCCACACGACAGCGGGTGCGATCCACATTATGCAGGTCCTGGCGTCAGCGTTTCTCGCGATTCTATTCTTGCAGTCCGGCATCGATAAAATCGTCGACCGGCGTGGCAATCTCGATTGGCTAAAGGGACATTTCGCGAAAAGCCCACTGGCAGGGTTCGTGCCGGCGATGGTGACTGCTATCACGATCCTTGAGGTCGTAGCGGGAGGGCTGAGCGCTGTGGGCTGTGTGTGGATTCTGGTGCGACGCGATTCCACTCTCGCCTTTTGTGGCGCGGTCATTTCCGCGATCTCAATTGTCGCGCTCTTCTTCGGGCAACGGATGGCGAAAGATTATCCGGGCGCGGCGACGCTCGTTCCCTATTTTCTGCTCGCGCTGGCGGCGATCTTTCTGCTCGCGCAGTAGCCGTAGTCGCGGCGCTCTGGCGCCGCGTCGGGATCGCGCCGACGCAGCGGGGCGGCTACAGCGCGGCGAATTTTTCCAGGCGATCGATCGTTTGGATGATGTCTTGTTCGGTCGTGCGCGGATTGATCGTGCAAAGACGAAGCGCGGTGACGCCCTTGAGCGTAGTCGAGGTCAGGAAGGCAAAGCCGTCGCGCAACATCAGGTCCACGAGCTTCGTTTGAACATTATCGTTTTTTCCAAAGCGGAACGCAACGATCCCCATCTCAGCCGGCGAGAGGATTTCGCAATTGCGTCTCGTCCGCAATTCACGCTCGGCAAATTCCGCGAGCTCGAAGCCGCGCGTGATCGCGTCGCGAAAAGCAGCCAGCCCGAAGGTATTCATCGACAACCAGACCTTGAGAGCGCGAAAGCCGCGGGAGAGCTGGATGCCGTAATCGGCGGGATTGGTCTCCGCGGTGTTGCGATGGACGTCGCGCATATACTCGGGCATCAACTGGAAAGCGGTTTTCAAATGGGCCGCATCGCGCGCCAGCACGCAGCCGCATTCGAAAGGTTGAAAGAACCATTTATGGGGATCGAGCGAGAGCGAATCGACGCGATCGAGGCCCGTTAACTTTTCGCCCCCGCGCTCGCAGACCACAGCGGCAGCGCCATAAGCGCCATCGGCGTGGAGCCAGATCGCTTCCTTCGCGCAGAGGTCGGCGAGACCAGGCAGCGGATCCACCGCGCCGGTGTTCGTAGTCCCGGCATTCGCCACGATGCAAAACGGACGCGCGCCCGCTTTCTTGTCGGCTCGAATCGCCTCCCGCAAAGGTTCCAATGGCAACTGGAACCGATCGTCGGAAGGAATCCTGCGGAATTGTTCTCGGCTGAAGCCGATGACGCGCAACGCGCGCTCGACCGAGTAATGGGTCTGGTCCGAGAAATAAATCGCGGTATCCTGAATCCGGTCGCCGAGTTTCATGGAACGCGCGGCCTGGAGTGCGGTCAGGTTCGCCGCCGAACCGCCGCTGACGAAAAGTCCTCCGGCCGTTTCGGGAAAACCGCAAAAGCGCCGGAACCAATCGATGACGGTCAGCTCGATCGCCGCCGCCGCCGAGCCACCGAGCCAGGTTCCATTGAAAACGTTGAACCCGGAAGCTAGCGCGTCGGCCATCGTGCTGACGAAATTTCCCGGCCCGGGAACGAAGGCGAAGAAACGCGGGTGATCGACGTGGAGGTTGTTTTGAAAAACGTCTTTCTCCAATCGCGCCAAGAGCGCATGTGGATCGGTCGGCATTTCGGATGGAGGGCCGGACAAGAGCGCCATTAACTCGTCAGGCTCGCCTTTGGCGCCGACCGGGCCATCTCGCATCTCGGCGAAATGCTGGACGAGCAGGTCCACCACTCGATAACCGAGCCGCTGCATCTCCGCGGCGGAGAGTTCGAGTGGCGCTGGAATTCGTTTCTCGCTCACCCTCGCAGTGTAGGGCGTTTCTGTGAAACGCCAATGGCTCGCATCGTAGGGCGTTGGAAAGCCCGGCCTCGGTGTTCCGCCTGGGTTACGGCTGCGAAACGCCAATTTTCTCTCGGGCCGGTGCGATTTTGGATTGTGCTCGCGAAAACAGACCGCTAACGTCCGGCCTTATGACTTCCAAACTGCTTCTCGCTCTTCTGTCCACGCTGCTTCTCGCCACCGCATCCGTGCAGGCCGCGGACGATACCGTCCTGCTCAACACGCTTGGCTACACCACCGGCCAGTCCGTTCTTCTTACCCACATGGCGGTCGGCACCCTGGCGGACGCCTTTGTCGGCAAGACCTACAAATCCGACCAGGCAACCACGTTCATCAACACCTACATCAATGTGACCAAAGGGATGAAAGACCAGATGAAGAAGCTGGTCGATGAAGGTACCTTGAGTAAGAGCGATTCGCAGTTCGTCGAGAATACGATCGACGTCCTCGACCTGGTTTTGCGCGAAGCGAACGACCTGAAGGATTACATCAGCAGCGGCAAGCAGGCCGATGCCCAAGCTTACGATAGCTCCCGCAAAAAAGCCCTGAAAGAGATTAAGACTCTCCTAAGCATCAAGGACTAATCCGAATCGTCCGATTGTAGCTGTCCGCGCTGCAGCCGCGCCGCTGTGCCGGCGCGCCCATCTTGGTAGCGGCCTCGTCTATCTGTTCTTTACAGGACGTGCATGGTTTGGTCATAGGAGGCGCTCAGGCCTAACGAGAACAAGATGAGCGACGGCGCACGAGAGCGCGCGTTGCTCGGAAGTGGAAGTGTGGAAGTCATCTCAAAAGTGGGGTGCACAGCGGTCCGCTGTTCGCTCCATCGCATGGTTAGATCTTTGGTGCGCCAGCTTCTTCGGTTTTCGCGATTCGATGTGCCCACGCTGACCCGAGCACCAACCAGACTAGCCCGATCAACACAAAGGCGGCGCTTCCCAGATAAAAGAATTTTGCCATGGCTACCGACCACTCTGCGGTGGGCACGAGCTTTCCCCCTGCAAGAATGGTGTCTCCGTGAAGAAACGGGAAAGCCCGATACCGCACCAACGTGGCAAGCAAGAACCCCAAAAGGCCGGCGAAAATCCATCGCATTGGCCCCGATATGAACCGTCGGAGCAGCACACCCAAAATCCAGAGCCCTATCAGCGCAACAAATATGATGATGATGCTCATAGATCTAACGAGAATTAGACGAAAGTTCGTCTCTGAAGGCGAACATTTCTTCGTCCATCACGGTTCGCGAAAGAGCGGGCGGGGAAAGACGGGCTGGGAGCATTTCCCCGATACTATCGCCCATTGTGGGCCACCAAACCCTGGGCGTGAGTGATGTTCGGCAAATGGCCGACCTGCGGCACCGTTTCCGCGTCAATTGAACCGGGGAACGCGAGTGTAGCGGCGGCAATCAGGCAGCGGGTTGTTTTCATAGGATAGCGAACAAGAATAGCGCGCCGCAATCGCACCGGACGAGCCGATTCGAAGATCGGAATGGAATTACGTTCCAGTGATTAAAATCAGATCTAAGATATTGGAATCGTTCACCTTCACGATTCTAACGCATGAACTCAACAATCGGCGCCTGCGGTTCGATGTGGTCGCAGAAAATTTTGAAGGTCGCCAGGATCGGGACTGCCAGAATCATTCCGGAAATACCCCACATCCAGCCTTCGCGATCCTGAAAGTCCATGGTTAACGAATCGCGACTGCGGCCCGAATCGCGCGCTCGCGATTTCCTCTTCTGTCTCCGAGGCCGTTTGTGATAAAGTCCGGCGATGATGCGTTGGATCGCATTGCCGTTGGTTCTGGCGTTCGCGACGACCTTGCCCGCCCAGGAACTGCCGACCGATCCGAACGAGCCGATGGAGATCGAGCCTCCGTTGCTGATCCAGGAAACGCCAAACCAAAACATCGTTTACACCGCGCCTGGAGCGGGAGACCAAAAGCCGCCGGCCGATCCCGACCAGATCGCCGCCACTCTGGAGAAAGCGAAAAAGAGCGCGGCTTCCGGCGAGCGTCTCTACGAAAGCGGCATCATCGCAAAGGTCGACGCGGAAAACCGGGTGCTGAAGGTGATCCGGTTGGAAGCGGAACTGGCGGAGGCGAGACTGGAGCTGTCCAAACAGAATGTGGCGGTGCAGGAGTCCCGGCTCGCAGCGGGCGAGATTCCCGACGCGGAAGTTGAGACCGCAAAGTCGGTGGCCGCGGCCGCGATGAAAGAAGCGGAATCAGCGGTGGCGAAAAAGGACCAGGCGGAACTGGATGCGGCGTTGCTGAATCTGCAGCGTCAGAAAAAGCTTCTGGCAATGGGGAGCGGCCGGAAATCGGAGGTGAACCGGGCGCAGGAAAAAGTCTCGGCGCTTCAGCAAAAGAATTGAGGCGCTGGCCGTTGACTTGATCGGCACCTCACCGTAATGAGCGCGTCTCCGATTACCCTCACCCTACCCTCTCCCATGCCCACTCCTATGCCCTCACTTGGCGCTACGCGTCCTTCTCTCCCAAGGGGAGAGAAAGGGGCGAGGAAGTTCCTTCTCCCTGAGGGAGAAGGTTAGGATGAGGGTCGGTTCCACCACGTTGCCCCAGAAAATTGTGCTTGTCTGTCGCGGCAATTTTTGAAAAAGACCGCGCAAGCACACGACCCACTTGAATTGAGATAACCCGTGAGAATTGCTCTTCGAAAACTATTTGCCTGCTCCATCGTTCTGATCGCGGCAGCGTCGATTGGTCGGGCGGCCGGCTCGTTCCCTTTGTCCGGCCCGACGACGCCGGGCAACGCGGCACTGTTGCGCAACGGTCTGGCGCTGGCTCCCGTGAATGCGCCGACTTCTGTGAAACGCGCGATCTGGGCGGCGAACCAACTCCGCACGAAATCGTATCGTTACGGCGGCGGACATAAGACATTTCATGATAGCGCCTACGATTGTTCGGGCACCGTTTCCTACGCGCTGGCAGGGGCGGGTTTGGTGAGCATCCCGCTTAGTTCAAATGAATTTCGCGCGTTTGGAAGTCGCGGCCCGGGGAAATGGATTACCGTGTATGCGCGCAGTGGCCACGCTTTCGCGGTGATCGCCGGACTCCGTCTCGATACGACTTCGCCGCATAATCCTTCCCGCCGCTGGGCGCCGCGCTGGCAGCCGACCGAGCGGATGCCAAAAGGCTTCGAGGCCCGGCATCCCACCGGCCTCTAAGCTAATTCTCGGAGGGATGAGCTTCCGCTCGTCCCACTAAATTTGGGACGTGAAGAATCACGTCCCTCCGATTAAGGTGGACGACTTATGGCTCACCGCACTTTTCGCCACGCCTTCTTCGCGCTCATCGTAATCTCCGCCGCTCTCTCATCCGCGCTCGCGGATGAAGGGATGTGGTTGTTCAACAATCCGCCGCTCAAACAACTCAAGGAGAAATATCAGTTCGAGCCGACGCCGCAGTGGCTCGAGCACCTGCAAAAATCGAGCGTCCGTTTTAACTCCGGCGGAAGCGGGTCGTTCATTTCCTCGAACGGTCTTTGCATCACCAACCATCACGTCGGTCTCGACACGCTCCAGAAGATCAGCAGCGAGAAAAACAATTACGTCCGCGACGGATTTTACGCGAAGACGCAGGCGGAAGAGCAACGCGCGACCGATCTCGAGCTGAACGTCCTGATGTCGATCGAGGATGTGACGCCGCGTGTCACGGCGGCATTGAAACCTGGCATGACTGCGGAGCAATCAGCGGCCGCGCGGCAAAAGGTAATCGCGGAAATTGAAAAAGAGAGCAAAGAGAAGACGGGGCTGCGTTCTGATGTCGTCACCCTTTACCAGGGCGGCGCCTACCATCTTTACCGGTTCAAACGGTACGACGATGTCCGCATTGTCTTCGCTCCCGAACAACAGGCGGCGTTTTACGGCGGCGATCCGGATAACTTCGAATACCCGCGCTTCGATCTGGATATCTGCATCTTCCGCGCTTACGAAAACGGCCAGCCGGCCAAGATCGAGCATTTCTTGAAATGGAATCCGGAAGGACCGAAGGATGGCGAGCTGACTTTTGTGAGCGGCCATCCGGGCAAGACGGATCGCCAGTTGACATACGACGAACTGGCCGACATGCGCGACCACGAGGCGCCGTACCTTCTCAACATGTTCAATCGGCGGGAAGTTTTCTTCACCGCCTGGGCAGCCCGGAGTTTCGAGAACGCGCGCCGCGTGCGAGAAAATCTATTCGGCATCCAGAACAACCGGAAACGCTACGACGGTTATCTCGCCGCTCTCCTCGACCCGGATATCGACCGCTCGCTCAAGGCGCGCGAACAGAAATTGCGGGACGCCATGGGTAAGGACGCAAAGTGGAAAGGGACGCTCGCCGCCTACGATCGGATCAAAAAAGCGCAGGACGAGACTGCGAAGGTCCTGCCGGTTTACAATTATTACGAGACCTTCCGCGGCAAACAGACCGCGTCGTATCGTGCCCCACGCGGTTTCTACAGTACCCTCTTCAAGTATGCGCGTCGCCTCTTGCGTGCCGGCGACGAGCGTCCGAAGCCCAACGGCGAGCGCTTCGCCGAATTTCGCGACAGCAACAAGGAATCGCTCGAACTCGATCTCTTTTCCACGGAGCCGGTCTATGACGACATGGAGCAGGTGATGCTCACCGATTCGCTCACCGACGTAGCGACGCGTTTCGGATTTAACGACCCGCTCGTGCAAAAGGTTCTCGCCGGGAAATCGCCAGCCGCTCGCGCCGCGGAGCTGATCAAGAGCACGAAGGTTAAAGATGTCGCTTTCCGGAAGCAGCTCTATGAAGATGGCGCTGCGGCGGTAACGGCGGCGAAGGATCCGATGATCGAACTCGCGCGCCTGATTGACGCGCCGGCCCGCGCGGCGCGGAAAGTCTTTGAATCGCAGGACGAAACGAAACAGCAGGCCTACGGCGATATCGCCAAGGCGCGGTTCGCGATCGAAGGAACCAGCAATTATCCCGATGCGACTTTCACCCTGCGCCTTTCGTATGGAGCGGTGCGCAGCTATGAGGAGAACGGAAAACCTATCTCCGCGTTCACCGATGTCGCCGGTCTTTACGCGCGGTCAGCCGAACATAACAATCAGCCACCGTTCGATATCCCCCAGCGCTGGATCGACAAGAAAGCGGCGCTTAACCAAGCCACGAAATTCAATTTCGTTTCCGACGCCGACATCATCGGCGGCAACAGCGGCAGCCCGGTCGTCAATAAGGACAATGAATTCGTCGGAATCATTTTCGACGGGAACATCCAGTCGCTCGTGCTCGATTGCATTTTCTCAGACAAGGAAGCGCGCGCCGTAAGCGTCGATTCCGCCGCGATCACTGAGGCGCTTCGGAAAGTTTACGATGCGAGCGCGCTTGCGGACGAACTGGGGAAGTAGTTATCAGTTATTGGGAATTCGCTCTTCCAATTAACCAATAACCAATAACCAATAACTGCAGCTCGCTAGAGTTGCGTCAGCAATTTCTTCCACCGCGCCCAGGCATCGTCGCGGGCTTTCTTGTTCGCGTCGTTCCCGGTGGGCGACTCGCCATCGCGCATGAAGCCGTGGCCGGCGCCTTTGTATATGACCGGCTCGTATTTTTTCCCGGCGGCTTTCATGAGTTCCTCGGCTTTGGGGATGGTCTCGTCCACGCGCGCATCATTCTCGGCGTTGAATCCGTAGACCGGACACGCGATTTTTGCGGCATCGTCCGCGTTGTCGACTGCGACGCCGTAAAAGGAATAAGCAGCCTTCAACTTCGGATTCACGCTCGCGTAACCGAATGCCCATCCCCCGCCCCAACAAAATCCGCAGACCGCCAGCGAACCATTGGCCGCCGGGATTTTGGTCAGGGCATAATCAGAAGTCGCATTGAGATCGGACTTCACCTGTTCTTTCGGTAAGGCCGAGATCGCTTTCCGCGCGCCATCGAGATCGGTGTAGGTCTGCCCGCTGAGAAGATCGGGCGCAATCGCGATGACGCCATTTTCGGCGAGCTGGTCGCAAACGCCGCGCACCCAATCAGTCAGTCCAAAAATCTCGTGAATGACGACGACGACGGGCGCTTTGTCTTTCCGCTCGGGGTAAACGACGAACGCTTTGATCGCGCGCTCGCCGGATTTGAACTCGACCCATTCGCCGTGCCGCGAAGATTTTTCCAGCCGCGCCTTGGCCCAATCCTGCGCGGGCGCGGACACCACGAGGCAAGCGAAAACGACGGCGAATAATGCGCGTTTCATACAGAAGACAGAGCGCTGGGCCCCTAGGCCTGCGCCGGCGTAGCGGTCCCTCGCGATTTGAAGAGCAACGCGTCGAGACTGATGCAGCCCGGGCCGTAGAAAAAGATGAACAGGAAAACGAAGCAGTAGAAGACTGCCGCTTCGCCATGATTTACGATAGGATACAATCCGCCCTTGGCGTGCACCATGAAGTAAGCCACGGCCATTTCGCCACTCGAAATGAGCGCCGCGATCCGCGTGATCAAACCAAATGCGATCAGGAAGCCGCCCGCGAGTTCGATCCAGGCGCCAAGATACATGATCCCCTCACCAGCACCGTGACCGCCCGGCGGAAATCCCAGGAGTTTTTGACCGCCGTGACAAGCGAAGAGAAGACCGACAATCAACCGCATAATACAATAAACGGGATCCGCGAAGCGCTTCAGTGAGTTCATGAGCGCAGGCTGTGGGGAGCGTTTGGGAATGTCAAGAGTCTTGCCAAGAAGCGGCGATTTGGAATCGCCGTTTTATGGGGCCGGCGATTTCAAATCGCCGCTCCTTGATTGGCAACCCGCGTCGGCTGCGTCACGCTGAGTCGTGCCAAAGAAAATCGCGATTGTGGGCGGCGGCGCGGCGGGGTTTTTCGCGGCGATCGCGTGCGCGCGCGCGAATCCGGCGAATGAAGTTTCGATTTACGAGCGCGGCCCGGAGTTCCTGACGAAGGTGCGCATCTCCGGGGGCGGGCGTTGCAACGTCACTCATGCCTGCTTCGATCCGCGGGCCATGAGCGAGCGCTATCCGCGAGGCGAGCGTCCTCTCATCGCGCCGCTGCATCGCTTTTCGCCGGCCGATACCGTCGCGTGGTTCGAACAACACGGCGTGAAGCTCAAGACGGAAGCCGACGGCCGGATGTTTCCGGTAACGGATTCCTCCCAAACGGTCATTGATTGTCTGGTGGACGAGGCGAAGACCGCCGGGGTCCGGCTCTTTTCCCGCAAAGGAATCGAGAACGTCTGCCGATCGGCGGAGGGTTTTGAACTGTGCTTCGCCAGCGGTAAGATCACGATCTGCGATCGGCTGCTTCTTGCGACAGGCGGAACGCGCTCGATGAGCGGCGAACGGATCGCGCAATCGCTGGGGCACACCCTGCTCCCGGCAGTGCCCTCACTCTTTTCGTTTCATATCGCGATTCCGTGGCTGCATTTGCTGCCGGGCGTTTCCGTGCCGGACGTCGAAGCATCGGTTCCTCGCACCCAACTGCGGGAACGCGGTGCGCTCCTGATCACGCATCAAGGCGTGAGCGGCCCCGCCATTCTGCGCTTATCCGCATGGGGCGCGCGAGTTCTGCATCAGCTCGATTACCGATTCACGCTCCGGCTTAATTGGCTGCCGGAGCTGAGCGAACAACAAATTCGCGAACGGCTGAGAGCAATGCGGGAATCGAATCCAAACCGGCGGGTGCTCAATTCGCCGATTGCTCCGCTGCCAATCCGTTTGTGGGAACAACTCGCGCTCGCCGCGGGGATTGGTTCTGAAACACGCTGGACAACGCTCTCCCGCGCACAGGCCAATGCCCTCGCGGCTCTTGTCAGCCGCACGGAACTTCCGGTGAACGGCAAGTCGCTGAACAAGGAGGAGTTTGTCACCTGCGGCGGAGTGAACCTGCGCGAAGTGAATTTTAAGACCATGGAAAGCCGGGTCACTGCGGGTCTTTATTTCGCGGGAGAGCTGCTCGACATCGACGGAATCACGGGCGGATTTAATTTTCAGGCGGCATGGACGACGGGTTGGATCGCGGGGCATGCGATGGCTGGGTAGAAAGTGCCCTCGCTGTAGCCGGGATCGGCGATCCCGGCTACAATGGGAAGAATGAATGCCGCGCTCGATGAAGTTCGACAGGTCTATGCCGATCTCGCGGTGAGACCGATCGATCGCAATTGCGTGCGAGTGAAGGAGTGCTGCCATTTCAAATTGACCGGGCGCACGCCCTACCTGACCAAAGGCGAAGCGCTCGTCGCGGCAAAGGCGTTGCGCGCGACTGGCCGCAGGGCGCTGCCGGAAAATCCTTCCGTCGCTTGCCCGTTGCTGGACGCGCCGACGGGCGATTGCCTCATCTACGATTCACGTCCTTTCGGCTGCCGCACTCATTTCTGCGCCGCGGCCGGCGGGCCCTATGCCCGGCGCGAGGTTTTGGACCTGATTCGCCGCCTCGAAGCGGTGGATGAATCACTCGATGGAACTGGCCCGCGCCAGTTACAGAACGCGATCGGGGACGCTCTGAGCGAGCTTGAGCGCTAGTCTTACAGCGTCAAGCCCGCCAGCTCTTGCTTGAACCGGACAAGGTTCTCTTTGGGTATGGTCAGAACGAAGAAGGAATAGGACCGCCCCGCGTGCCGGGCCATCAGCATTTTGCTGTTCCCGAGATATCCTAGTTTACCGAATGCGTTGATGGTTCTTGTCGCTTTGGCAGACATTTCCCAGATCAGCATCACGCCCTTCGACCCGTTGTAGTTACCTAGAACTCTCTTGTTGATGGCGAAAACGTTTACGTCGTTTGTATCCAGCATCGGAGTTTGTTCACAGAAAGACATGATTTGTTTGTCATTGTAATCCTGGAGAAACAGGTGCGTGATGGCGAAGCCTAATTCATTGCAGGCAAAGGCCTCGTAAGCAGGCTCTGGAAGGCCCGGCAGCTTCTTGAACTCGTTAGGTTTTCTCCTCACCGAAGGATTCGGGACACCAGCGATAATGTCCCGGAGGAATCTGCCTACCGCGACCTCGTGCTGCCCGAGAAGGTAGATTGAATATGGATCCTTCGACTTTGAATAAAGATACTGGATCGATGGGACGAGCCCGGCCGCTACGACGACGCCGGCCACTATCAAAATCGCGAGATGCAAGGCATACCTGCGGAGCGCCGGAATCACACCTAACTGCGTCAAAGCATGAAAGGTAAAGGCCACAAGAATAATCCAGAACGGCGCGGCATGAAGGACGCGGAAATCGTAAGCCGAGGAAACGAACGCGCCCACTACGGGAATGATTGCCAAGAGAACTATCTCAAATCGCTTCTTGAACAGCGCGATGGCCACTCCCGGGATCAGGAAAGCATAATAATAAAATGGGATAAGGACGTAATCCTGCATCGAAAGACGCTTCCCGGCGAAAGGCGCAAAGAAAATATCTGCGAGATCTTTGACGTAAGGCTTCAAGGCGCCAGACGCCCGGTTCTTGTAAGCCTGCACGAACTGCGCCGTCAGATCGCTCTCATGCCCGAAATAGACGATCCGGTTGTAGTAAGCGAAAACAATCAAGGGAATGAGAGAGACCACCAGGCCAATGCCGAAAATAACTACGAACCGGACCTTCTCCCTGGTTACGGAGCGTTTGTAGTCGGTGATCGCATACAAAATCATGGCGACGACAAGGCACATGACGAATTGCTTGCCCATGATGGCGCTCTCCACGCAGAGCGCCGCCAGAACCGAGCTCAACGCGATTCTGAAGGGCGACCGGTCAGCGAAACCGGTGGTTAAGAAATAGAGCGAAGACATTATCAGCGGCGCAGCCATCGCGTAGCGATGTCCGATGAACGTCTGGATAAAGTGGAGAGGGAGAAAGTTGAACACTAACGCCGAAACGATCGTGACGAGGTAGCTATTGAAGAGTTTGTGGATGAGCAGGGATGTGAAGAGAAACGTGGTCATCCCGAGGAGGAGCAGAGAGACGTTAAACGTCAGCAGGTTGTAACCAAACAGAATGAAGAAGAAGGTGATGTAATAGTGGAACATCACTTCTCGGGCGATACCATCCGGGTAGGCGACCTGGAAAGGCTCGTGAGTAAAGACGTATTTCTTCGCGAAGTAGATGTCCCAGGCCGCATCATCAAACAGGCCGTTTTGGTTCCAAGGCGCGGTCTTGAAATTCCAGATATGGGTTACAACAAAAACCAGGGCCAGGAACACGAACACGCGCAGGAACAGCTTATCCTTTGACCATAGCGATAGCGCCCACTGCCTTATCTCGCCGGTTTCTGGGAAGTAAGTCGCCAACAAAAAGACCAGGCACAAAAGCCAGGCGGCCCAGGTAAAGAGGTTTCCTGGGTATTTGTGGTTGTAATGCAGGATTGTCGCTATCGCGCAGACAACAGCGCTAACCGCGAACAACCCGAAGAAAGTCCGGCGAACGTTGTCTTTCCCAAAGATTTCCATCATCGCCTCGTCATGGTCCTGCAGGTGGACTTGGAGACAGAAGAAGAAACGCCAGGGCAGTTCAAGACTTTTCGGCTCCGAACCGTATGGAGAAAATCAGGCCGCCTTCTTCGCGTGATGCCTGGCTTTCTTCGGCGCACTCTTTTTCCTTCCAGATTGAACGCATCCTAGAAAGACTTCGCGGCTCGCAGCTGTAGCGGCGGTCTATGACCGCCGAAATCCAAATCGCTCGGCGGTCGCAGACCGCCGCTCCAGAATAGAATTACGCCGCGGCTTCGAGCTCTTCGCGCGAGATTCCGCGCAGCTCGTACAACCGCACCAGCGTTTCCTCGATGAGATTGTTCGGGCAGGATGCGCCGGCGGTAATGCCCACCATGATCGGTCCCGGCGGCAGCCAATCTTTTGCGATCACTTCCTGACGCTCGTGCAAGTTGTAATGAAGGATTTCCTTGTCGGATAACAAGCGGGAAGCATTCCGGACAAAATAAGTCGGCAATTTCTCTTCGCCCATTTCCGCGAGGTGCGACGTGTTCGAGCTGTTGTAGCCGCCCACGACCAGCAACAGATCCATCGGGACGTCGAGCAGTTCGCGCAACGCATCCTGACGTTCCTGGGTCGCCCCGCAGATCGTGTCGAAGAACCGAAAGTTTTTCGTCGCGCCTTCGGGTCCATCGCGGTCGACAATGGCCTGGCGGATGCGGCGTTGCACTTCCTCGGTCTCACCGCGCAACATTGTCGTCTGGTTCGCCACGCCCACGGTCTTGAGATGCAGATCGGGATCGAACCTCGGCGAATGCGCGTTGCGGAACCGGTCGAGAAACGCCTGCTTGTCGCCGCCGTGGCGGATGTAATCACAGACGTAATCGGTATCGGTGAGCGTGAGCACCACCAGATAATGCCCCTTGCCGTCGCCGAGCGCGCGCGAGCTGGTCGCCTTGGTTTCTTCGTGCTCCGCCTTGCCGTGAATGATCGAGGTCGCCGATTCGCTGGCGTATTTGCGCACCCGTTTCCAGACACTCATGACGTCGCCGCAGGTGGTGTCGACGATCTGACAGCCGCGGTCCTTGATCTGTTGCTGAATGGAAAGCTCGGTGCCGAAGGCCGGAACGATGACCACGTCATCCGGCCCGAGCTCGCTGATGTCGGCCTGCTTGTTTTTCCCCATCAGGTTCTTAATGCCTAACGAGGAGATTTGCTCGTTGACTTCGGGGTTGTGAATGATCTCGCCGACAATGAAGAGCCGGCGGTCATTGAAAACTTTGCGCGCGGCATAGGCCAGATCGATCGCGCGCTCGACGCCGTAGCAAAAGCCGAACTGCTTCGCCAACCGCACCGTGATGTCGCCGCAACGCAGAATACCGCCCGCACGACGCACCTTGTCCACGATGTCGCTGCGATAATGCGATTCGACCTGCTCCTGGACCGCCGTCATCACTTCCGGCGTGCGCAGGTTCACCTTCTCGCGCGCCGTCGTGCCGCTGGATATTAAGTTTGTGCTCATCAGGCGAATAAATGGAAGTGCGCCGGAAGCACCGTAGCGATGCCCGGCGACGCTGGGAAACTTAGCCGCGAATCCAGATCAGTCCACCAGGAGCGGTCCCGGCGGATCCTTGAACCAGGCATCCGAGAGCATGAACGAGCGCGGCGGATCAGGATCTTTGCTCTGGTCGAGTTTCATGACCTGGCTGCCGTATTCCTTATCTTCCGGGAGCGACTGACGGATGTGGACTGGCGTGCCGATCCGCGTCAGCGCGAACATCCGAGCAACCGCTTCGCGATGCATCCGCACGCAGCCGTGGGTGTGGGGATAAGGATGGACGAAGCCCTCATGAAATCCGTAGGCGGATTTGAATTCCTGCCAGTAAGCCATCGGATAACCGGCGTCCGGCTCGCTGGCGCGGCGGCGTTTCTTTTCCTTGTTGTAAATGGTGAAGTCTCCGGTGGGCGTCGCGGCGCCCGGCTTGCCGACGTTCGTGACCGCGGCCATGAGGAGCCGGTCGCCTTCCATCACGTAAACATTTTGAGTCGAGAGCGAGAGCTTCACTTCGACTTTCGACGGATCGTGCGGCTTATGCGCGATGACGTGATAATTACGAGATGACGCTGTCGACGTCATCGTTCCGCAGCTCGTCAGGAAAAGAGCGGCCGCGGCGCACAGGCAAAAGAAGAGGCGGGAAAGGTGTTGCATAGTTACTCACTGCAAAAGCGCATTGTGCGGGTTTTGTCAATAGCGCACGCCTCGCTCCGACTTGCAGTCGCACCTCATCGAAAGCGCAATTCTAAGGAATAACTCCCGGAGGGAGCGTGACCGTCGAAGTCATCGGGGGAAGATTTCTCGCGCGTTCATCGAGCCGGCGTTCGAAATCCTGTGAAATGTTCGCGTAGAACGGATATGAGCCCGGATCGGCGGCCACCGGCCGATAACGCCAGTGCTTGTACATCCAAAGCCAGGGCGCCGGGTTCTGCCGGACGAACGGTTCGAACTGGTCCCAGCACGCCTGGGCCATTTCCTGAAAGGAGGCATCTGGCGCAAATTCGACCAGAGGATGAAAAACAACCCGGTAACGTCCCTCGGGCAGTGGCTCGCAGTGAACATTGATGACGGTCGCGCCGGCCCGCCGGTGCGCCCAGGCGTGCGCGAAGGTCACGCTCGTTTTCAATCCGAAACAATCGATTGCGACCGTCGGCAATTGCGCGGGAATCGTAAGGTCGGTGAGGATCGCCACCCGTCCTCCGCGTTGCAGCGTTTTAAAAAGGCGCAGCACCCCGCCGTCGCGGGATATCACTCGCTGTCCGCTGCTTTCGCGCAGACTAACAAAGATTTCATCGAGGAGCGGATTCTTGAATTCCTGGGCGATCAATGCGCTCGGCACGCCAAAAAAATTGGCTGCCACCGCGACCCATTCGAAGTTGCTGTAATGGAAACAGGCAAAGATGATCGGATGTCCTGCTTTCATTTCTTCCTGAACGAGCTCGAGGTTTTCCACGTCGATATAGCGCGAATAATTTTTACTCGTTAGGCTCGGACTCCAGAAAAGGTCGACTACCGTCCGGGCAAAGTGCTGGTAGGATTCGCGCGCAAGCTCGGCCCGTCGCGCCGGTGAGAGGGTCTCGCCAAAGGCCGCCTCGAGATTACTGAGGGCCACGAGGCGGTTGCGTCGGTCGAACCGCATGGCCAGAGCGCCGATGGTTAGCGCCAGCCGGTAACAAGCCTTTCGGGAAAGAAGCGGGATGAGCGTGGCGACCGCCTTGAGGGCCAGCCACTCGAGCCGATAACGAAATTTCTTCCAGGCCGCGCGCACCGGCGGAGTGTAAGCGCGCTTTTTGTTTGCGGCGAGCCGCTATGAAGCGCGTTGCCATCCCGAGCCGCGCAGACGGTGAGGGACCTCGCAGGCGGTCCGAAACTCATCCAGGCAGTCTGCAACATTGTTCGTCACGCCGATCTTCGTGGTTCGCGAAAGCGGACTTGCGTAACTTGCGCTGCGACTGTGAGGTCCCTCGCCGTCTCCGCGCCTCGGGATGACGGCTCTTTCTTTCGTTGCCCGGCGTGATTCAATTGCTCCGATGCCATCCGACCACACGCGCATAAACTTCCGTCGCCGCGCCGCTGAGTTCTTCGGCCTCAAGCGCAACCTGGTCGTCCTTCTCATCGCGACCTTTGTCATCGGCGCGGGCGAAGAGCTCTGGATTCGTTTCCTCCCGAAATATCTTCAGGCCCTCGGCGCCACGATTTTCGTCATCGGCCTTTTCGACGCGCTTCGGACTCTACTCGGCGCCATCTACGCCTATCCCGGCGGCGTCCTGGTCGATCGGTGGGGACATCGCCGCGCCTTTCTCGCGTTCAATGTTTTCTCGATCGCAGGTTATTCGCTCGTCCTGCTCGTGCCGCATTGGGGCGCGGTCATCGCGGGCATGTTTCTCTTCCTCTCCTGGACCTGCTTCTCGTTGCCGGCCACATTCTCTCTCATCGGCGCCTCCCTCGGCCCAAACCGGCACGCGATGGGCGTGGGGATGCAATCGGTCATCAAACGTTTGCCGATTATGATCGCGCCGATCATCGGTGGTTATCTCATCGACCGGTTCGGCATTATCGACGGCATCCGCATTGGTTTGGTTCTCTCGATCCTTCTTTCCGGCGGCACGCTTCTCGTCCAACGCCAATTGCGCGAAGCTCCAACGGCCCCGATCGCGGCGGCCGAGCGGTGGAATTTTTGGCAAAGCCTGCGCGCCTTGAACGCGCCACTACGCCGTCTCCTGCTGAGCGATATTCTCGTGCGCTTCTGCGAACGAATCCCCTTCGCCTGGGTGGTGATCTACGCCATGGATTACGTCGGCGTGAACGGAAAAGAAGTCGGTTTCCTGACCAGCGTCGAAGTCATCGTCGCCAGCCTCTGCATCATTCCGGCTTCGCATTTCGCCGATGAACACGGGCGCGAGCCGTTCGTGCTCGCGACCTTTGGATTCTTCACGCTCTTTCCGTTGGCGCTCTGGTTGTCCGGCAGCTTCGCGATGCTCGTGGTCGCGTTCGCGATCCGCGGCCTGAAAGAATTCGGCGACACATCGCGCAAGGCTTTGATCATCGGTTACTGCGCGCCGGAACGCCGCGGACAGATGATCGGCGCGTATTATCTCGTGCGCGATCTTGTGGTTAGCACTGGCGCCATCATCGGGGCGTGGCTCTGGAAATTCGGTCCGGCATCGAACTTCCTTAGCGCCGCCGCATTCGGTCTTTGCGGCACGGTCGTTTACGTGATCGCTATTTCTTGGCGACGGCCTCTCCCCAGGCCGTGAGACCGGCGTCGCTCATTCCCTCCGGCACGATGGCGCGCCGGCTCCAGCCCCAAACCCACGGTTGACCTTTGTGAATAACTGTCTCATGATGGGACTCCTAAGGAGACCAGCCCGATGCAGATGTTTTCAAGCAGCCGAAAAGTGGAACCAGCGATGCCGATGGCAGCGACGCCCCCGGCTCCACCCGGTAAACCCGAGCCAACCCCGAATGGCGCCCCGGACACTTCCCGATCCGGCGGCACTTTATCGAGCGGCGTCTCCATCAAAGGCACCGTCAAGTTTAAGAAAGAGCTCCTGATCGATTGCGAAGTGGAAGGCACGATCGATTCACAGGGCCGTCTCACGGTCGGCAAGGAAGCGCGGATCAAGGGTGATATTAAGACCCGGTCCGTCATCGTCGACGGCACGGTCAACGGCAACATCACCGCCGGCGAGCGATGCGAACTGCGCGCCGGTTGCACCGTGAACGGCGACATCGAAGCGCCGCGTCTGGTGGTCGACGAAGCCGCCAGCTTCATCGGCAGCGCCAAGATCGCGACCCAAAAACCGGCGCCCGCGCCGTCGGCCTGATCGCGTCGCTGGAAGCGCGAGATTCCGTCGAGCCGCACGCTTGTTCACTTGATCCGTTCGCGGAAAAGGAAGACCTGGCGGGAAAAACTCGCGGATAGCAAAGATTTGCCGAAGGTGGTTCCGCTTCGGGGAAAAGCGGAATTAAAATGGGGCAAAGGCACTCTCGCGATTCCAGCGCCTTTGGAGGTGGACGCCTTGATGAAGGCAGTCCCTCGGCGTCGCGTTGTGACGATCGACGTGCTGCGCTCAATCATTGCGGAAAGGCACGGCGCCACCATCGGTTGTCCACTGACCACGGGAATCTTCGCGTGGCTGGCCGCGAACGCGGCGGCTGAAGCTGTCGCCGACGGGGCCCGCAACGTCACGCCTTATTGGCGGACGCTCAAGACTGGCGGCGAACTGAACTCGAAATATCCAGGTGGAATTGCCGACCAGAAGGTTCGTTTAGAAGCGGAGGGACACCAGATCAGGCAGAAGGGAAAGAGATTCTTCGTGGCGAATTACGAGACGGTTTTGTTTCGCCCGGAAACATAGAAGGCTCCGCAACACGACAGCCAGCATGGCGAGCCCAAAAATTGGGAATGCGCTCGTCAAAACGATATGAAAATCAAAGGACACTGCGTCACGCTGTCGATTATTCTCCTGTCATTAACGAGCGCATCTCCCGTCGAGGCGGATGCTGGCGCGACCCTGCAAAAAACCGGAATGTTCGCTCTCGGTGGCATCGGCGTCGCCGGGATGATGTCGGAAGGCGAGCGCGCGTTGCGGAAAATGCTCAAGGAGCAGGATGGAACGGCGCGGCTGGAAAAACTCGTGTTGAGTGGTTCGCCCGCGGGGAAACTTTATGCGCTGCTCGGCTTGCGAATCCGCGATCGCGCCGCTTACGAACGGGCGCTGGAGAAATGCCGGACGCTCGACGCGAAAGTTGAGACTGCGCGCGGCTGCATTCTGCAGCAGGAATCGTTTCGCGATCTGCTGAAGGGAATTGAGCGCGGGCAATACGATAATTTTCTCGCGCGCGAGTGGCCGGAGAACGCGCGCTGAATTTCTTCTGTAGCCGCTTCGCTGTGCGGAGCGCGAGAGAAAACCTCGCACCTCTCGCGCCGCCCGCAGGGCGGCGGCTACAGAAGAGCTAACCAGTCCCGAAATATCTGTCGCCCGCATCGCCCAATCCAGGAACGATATAACCGTGATCGTCTAGCTCCGGGTCAATCGAGGCTGTGAGGATCGGGACATCGGGATGTTCTCGCTGGAATTGCTGGACGCCGGGCGGGCACGCGACAACGCAAAGAAACTGGATGCTGCGCGCGCCTTGGGCTTTGAGCATCGACGCCGCTTCGCAGGCGGTGTTGCCGGTGGCCAGCATCGGATCGAGCAGGAGCACTTCGGCCGCGGCGACATTCACTGGGACCTTCTCGTAGTAACTCACCGGGCGGAGTGTTTTCGCATCGCGATACAAACCGATGTGACCGATCGCGGCGTCGGGAGCGATTCGTTGAATTCCATCGAGCATTCCGAGCCCGGCGCGAAGAATCGGCACGAGGACAATTGATTTCGCGAGCACCGCGCCGACGCAAGGAGCAAGTGGCGTCTCCACCTGGATCGCTAGGGTTCCCCACCCTCGCGCTGCTTCGACGAAGAGAAGAGCCGAAATCTCCTGGAGATGCCGCCGAAACAAATCGGGTGTCGTTGTTTTCGCGCGAAGAATCGAGAGTCCGGCTGCGACCACCGGATGATCGATAACGCGTATCTGTCCTTTAGCGCTCACGCTGACGCTCCCTCGCGCATCCGAACAGGCGAGGCGGGAAGTTTGTCGAGCACGACGCGCCGTTCGCCATCGTAATGTCCGAAGGCCAGCACGCCGGTCGGACATTGTTGGACGCAGGCTGAACAACGCACGCACTCCGGATCCTGCATCGGCACACCTTTGTTCGCGAAGTTCATGATGTCGATCCCCTGGTGGCAGACCGAAGTGCAAACGTTGCACGAAATGCATTTCGACTTCTCGGGGAAAATCCGGAAGCGGGAAAAGCGCGCGTAGATGTGCATGAGCGCGGCGAGCGGGCAAAAGAACCGGCACCAGACGCGGCCGGAGTATTTGAAATAAAGTCCGACGCCGATGACGCCGCCAAGGAGAACGTCGACGAGCCATTTGTAGTTCGTGTAGGTGACGAGCTGGCCGTTGTTGTTTTTTCCCTCGAGCAGGAGTTGAAACACGGAAGAGAAGACGGATTGTGGCCAGATCCATCCGAGCACTCGCACGAGCAAAAGCAGGAACGCCACCGCGAGAATCACCTGCCCCGCCATGTTCAACCGGTTCCAGAACGGGCCGTGCGGCATTTTATGGCGCTGGTTATCGCCCATCGTTTCCGCGAGCGCGCCGCAGGAACAAATCCATCCGCAATACGCACCCTTGCCCCAGCGCCAGATGATGGCCGGGATGAGGACGAACGTCTGGACGAATCCAATTATGAGCCACCACATGAGAGGCGCGTCCGTGAAAACGTTGTAGACCATGAGCGGCCAGGCGAGAATGAATCCATAGGCGCGCCAGTAGGCGCGCGGGTGTCCCCAAATCGGCCATTGATGGGCGGCATATTGAGCATCGGGGATGTAAGATTCGAAAAGATGATCGGCGATTGTCTTGCCGAAGCCGTGATCGAACCAGCCGTTGTAGCCGAGCCACGGCAAAATGATTTCCGGCAGGAGAAAGAGCGGGACCACCTGGACCAGCATGAGCACGATGGTCTGGAGCGTGACGTAAGGTGTTTTGCGCCGGCGAATCCGCGCGATCCCGAACCCGACGATCAGACTGCTGTAAAGAAAGGTGTAGTAAAACGAGCGGCTCTTCAGGGAAACGGCGAGGGTGCCGAGCAACGTCGAACGATCGGCCACCTGCGATTGAAACCAGCCGCCTAACGAGCCGAGAAGCGCCGGCATATTTTCCGGCCACGGATTGAGCCAGCTCTCGGCGAACCCGCCGGATTTCCACGCGTAAACGAAAATGCAGAACGCGATCAAAATTCCGAGCGCGATCCAGCCGCGAAGGGTCCCTTCGCCAGCGATCGGGATTCCGGAGCGCCGAAAGAATTCCAGCGGCGCTTCCCGGCCGAGCATGGTGAAGACGACGTCGTTGGGTAACGACGCTTCGCTTCCGTTTTTCAAATACACTCGGTCTCGCTCGATCCGCGTTACCTCAGTCCCGAGCGCGAGCTTGAGCGACCCGGGCGATTTTTGTCCGCGCATGCCGGAGGTCACGGCGGTATTCACGCGTTCCGAGGTGGGCTTCTCGATCTGCACATCGGCCGAGGCGTCATGGACGAGCATCTCCACCTTCTCGATGTTGTCCGGCTTCGCGCGCGCGAGTTCCTTTCGGCGATAACTCAGCGTGACATGCGCACCGCAAGTGGCGAGCGCGATCGCTGTCTCGAGCGCCGAATCGCCGCCGCCCACCACCAGTGCATTTTGCCCGGCGAATTCCTTCGGATCGAACAGCCGATTGTAAACCTTGTCCTCGAGCTCCTCGCCGGGAACGCCAAGCTTGCGAAAATTTCCACTGCGTCCGATCGCGACGATGGCGCGGCGAGCCTTCACCGTCGCCTTATCGCTCAAGTGCAACGTCACGGCGTCGCGTCCCCGCGATTCGATCCGCTCCACCCTCGCCGGCGTCACCTCGATCCCGGCCGCGCGGCGTTGCGCCTCCATCTCCTCGACGAGCGCCTCCTTCACGTCGGCGGTAAATTGCAGCCCGCCGTCGAGCTTCATTTCCGTCGGATAAGTGTAGATCGGCTTGGCCTTCGGAAAATTAACGACCGTCGAAAAAACTTCGGTCGCTTCGTAAATTGCGAAATTCAACGCCGCCTTCTTCGCCTCGATCGCCGCCGAAATTCCTGCCACGCCCGCCCCGATTATCGCGAGATCAAGAATTCCCGTTTCCGCCTTCCGCCCTCCGCCTTCCGCCTTCCGAGAGCCTTCCTCCTTCAAAATCGCCCGCACCGCCTCCGCACCGGTGTGCGAAGAAAATTTCAGGAGCGGAATCCCCGTCAGGTCCCCGACAATTCTCACGCCGGGTTGAGCCGTGATTCCATTCGGGCCGGAAACCGGCAGCTTCTCCACCGTGCCGGCCGGCCACTGCGTGTGGAGCCATTTCGTGTAACGTTCGATGAGTCCGGGCATCGTGAATTCCGCGCTTCTTTTTAAGTGCCGATCCCGGAAGCGAAAAGAGAAATCATGCACAACCGCAGCCGTACCGCCGAGCGAAGCAGTGGGATGACCGACGCAAAAATCGATCGCCGTTATCCGATCGGAGCGGAATTGATTGGAAACGGACGGGCGCATTTCCGGGTTTGGGCGCCGAAGGCCAAGCGGCTGGAAGCGGTGATCGAGGGAGAATGGGAAAACAGTCGGGGCACCAAGATCCCTCCCACATTTGCAGACTTGGAACGCGACGCGGCGGGATATTTCTCGGGAGCGATCAACGCAAAAGTGGGAACGCTTTATCGCTTTCGACTCGACGGCGCGAAGGACTTTCACCCCGATCCGGCATCACGATTTCAGCCGGACGGGCCGCACGGGTCGTCCTGCGTCGTCGATCCCACCCAGTTCAAATGGACCGACGGCGTTTGGAAGGGAATCCAGATGCCGGGCCAGATCATTTACGAGATGCACGTCGGCACCTTCACCCCGGAAGGAACCTGGCGGGCCGCGGCGAGGGAATTAGCCGAGCTGGCGCGGATCGGAATCACGGTCATCGAGATGATGCCGATCGCGGATTTCCCGGGCGAATTCGGCTGGGGTTACGATGGCGTAGATCTCTTCGCGCCCACGCGGCTGTACGGAACGCCCGACGATCTGCGCGCCTTTGTGAATGAAGCGCACTCGTTAGGCCTGGCCGTGATTCTCGATGTCGTCTACAACCACTTCGGTCCCGACGGGAATTATCTCGGCGTTTTCTCCCACGACTATCTCCACCGCGAACGGGGCAACGATTGGGGCGACTCGATTAATTTCGACGGCAAGAATTCCGGGCCGGTCCGGGAATTCTTCATCACCAACGGCCGGTATTGGATCGAGGAATTCCATTTCGATGGCTTTCGGTTCGATGCGACCCAGAGCATTCACGATGAATCGGACGAATACATCGTAGGTACGGTCGGGCGCGCGGCCCGGCTCGCGGCGGGCAGTCGCTCGATTATTCTGGTGGCGGAAAACGAGTCACAGGAGGCAAAGCTGCTTTGGCCGCGAAGCAAAGGCGGCGACGACCTCGACGCCGTCTGGAACGACGATTTCCATCACAGCGCCTATGTCGCCATGACGGGACGGCACGAAGCCTACTACTCCGATTACCGCGGCCGGCCGCAGGAGTTCCTCTCGGCCGCGAAATACGGCTACCTCTTTCAAGGTCAGCCCTACTGGTGGCAGGAAGCCGAACGCGGCATGCCCGCTTTAGGTGCGCCTCCTTATGCTTTCGTGTCGTTCCTCGAAAATCACGATCAGGTCGCGAACACCGCGCAAGGTCCGCGGATGCGGTTCGAATCTCGTCCAGGCGTTTATCGTGCGCTGACGGCGCTGCTGCTGCTGGGCCCGTGGACGCCGCTGTTGTTCCAGGGCCAGGAATTCGGCGCGACCACGCCTTTTGTTTTTTTTACGGACATCGGCGATGACAAATTGCGCGAGGCGATCCGTGCCGGCCGCTTCGAGTTCCTGGCGCAATTTCCTTCGATCGCTAGTCCTGAAGTGCAACGCACCTTGCCCGTGCCCGGGCGACGCGAAACGTTCGAGCGTTGCAAACTCAACCTGGCGGAGCGCCAGACCCAGCGTCCGTTTTACGACCTGCATTGTGATTTGATCTCACTCCGCCGCGACGACCCGCGCTTCCAAAAGCAAATCCCCAGCGGGGTGGACGGCGCTGTCGTGGGGGAGCAGAGTTTTCTGCTCCGTTATTTTGGCGAAGCAAACGACGAACGATTGCTCATCGTGAACCTGGGACCGGCCCAATCTTTCGTTCCCGCTCCCGAGCCTCTTCTGGCGCCGCCCTTTGGCTTCGAGTGGGAGATGATCTGGTCGAGTGACGACGAGCGTTACGGTGGTCCCGGCGCGACGACACCGATTTCGGATGAAGGGTGGTCGCTCCCGGCCGAAGCGACGATCGCGTTGCGCGCCATCCAGCAAACGAAACCGCGCCGCAAAGCGAGAGAGAGGCATGCCCGCAAACCAAAATAGTAGCCCGGTCGTGGTGCGATCGATGGCGTGGGATCCGGCGCAACCCACGCGCGAAGTCCTGCTCAATCGCGAGTGGCTCGTCACCAACGGCCTCGGTGGCTACGCCTCTGGCACGGTCTCGGGAGCTATCACCCGGAAATATCACGGCCTTCTCGTGGCCGCGCTCCCGGCGCCGCTCGGGCGCGTCGTGATGTGGAACCACGTCTCGGAATTCCTCCGCTTCGACGCTGACGAAGTTGTGTCGTTAGGCGCGGAGGAACGCGCCGGCGGCCAGCTCGATTTGAAAAGCGCCGAGTATCTGCGCGAATTCCGACTTGAAGACGGAATGCCGATCTGGATTTACCACGTCCGCGATTTCGTCATCGAGAAGCGCGTCTCGATGCCGCATCTGCAAAACACGGTCCACGTCAGTTACCGGATCAGCGGCGCGGGAAAACCGCCGCGCCTCGAGCTGCGGCCCGCGTTTCATTTCCGGCATCATGAGGACGCCGTCGATCTTCCCCTGGCGGAGCCTTACAAACTGAGCGCGATCGAAGAGCGCTACGAAATCGTTTCGGCTCGCCGCAAGTTTCCGCCGTTGCGGATGCGGCTTTGCGGAAAGGCCACGGCGTTTAGCATCGCGCCGGCGAAGATTCACCAGGTGGTTTATCGGATCGAGCAGGCGCGCGGTTATTCCTACGAAGGCGAGCTGTGGAGTCCGGGATTTTTTCAGGTCGATCTCGCGAACGAAGGAACCGCCACCCTGATTGGTTCGACCGAGCCGTGGGACATCATCGACGTCTTGAGCCCGGCGGAAGTGCTCGCTGCCGAACACGAACGGCGCGCTCGTCTCCTTGAAGACGCCGACCGCGAAGCGCAGCAAGACGTGGCCGCCGAACTGGTTTTCGCGAGCGACCAATTCGTGATCACGCCCGCCGGGCGCGCTCAGGAAGCCGCGCGCGCGCACGCCGCCGGCGATGAGGTCCGCACTGTCATCGCCGGTTATCACTGGTTCACCGATTGGGGCCGCGACACGATGATCAGCCTGGAAGGATTGACGCTCGTGACCGGGCGATGTCTGGAGGCGGGTTACATCCTGCGGACCTTCGCCCATTACGTTCGCGATGGACTCATCCCCAACATGTTCCCCGACCGGCAAAAGGAAGGCTTGTATCACACCGCGGACGCGACGCTTTGGTTTTTTCACGCGCTCGGGCGTTACCTGAAAAAAGCCGACGACGCCATCACCCTGCGGCTCCTGCTACCGATCCTCGTCGACATTGCCGAGCATCACTTGCGCGGGACCAAGTTTAATATTCACGTCGATCCGCGGGACGGCCTGCTCGCGCAGGGGGCGGAGGGTTATCAGCTCACCTGGATGGATGCGAAGATGGGCGATTGGGTCGTGACGCCGCGTCGGGGAAAAGCGGTGGAGCTCAACGCGCTTTGGTTTAATGCGCTGAAGCTTCTGGAAGGTTGGCTGCGGGAAAACGGCGACACCGAGGCGGCGCTGCGTTACGCACAACATGCGGAACAGACGCATGAATCTTTTAACCGGCGTTTCTGGTTCGAGGAAAGCGGATACCTCTACGATGTCATCGATGTCGACGGCGGCAGCGCGAGCGATTCGGCTTGCCGGCCTAACCAGTTGTTCGCGATCGCACTCGACCATCCGGTCCTGGACGAGGCGCGCTGGAAATCCGTGGTCGATATCGCCGAACGGGAATTGTTGACACCGGTCGGGCTTCGTTCGCTTTCGCCCAAACATCCGGACTACAAACCGATTTACGGCGGTGATCTTCGGTCAAGGGATGGCGCGTATCACCAGGGCACCGTCTGGGCGTGGCTCATCGGGCCGTTCATCGACGCGTGGCTGAAAGTGCATCCGGAAGAGAAAGCTGCCGCCCGGAAATTCCTCGAACGATTTCCCGAAAGCATGAACGAGAACGGGATCGGTACGATCAGCGAGGTATTCGATGCGCGAGAACCGCACACCGCTGGTGGTTGCATCGCGCAAGCCTGGAGCGTGGCAGAAGTGCTGCGCTGTTGGGTGAAGACGGGTTGAGCAATTAAAGCGTTGAAAAAATGCTTGTCATCCCGAGCCGCGCTAGACGGCAAGGGACCCCGCACTCGCACCTTGCTCATACGAGAAACATTAGGCTTGATCCGCCGAACACGCCCTCCGTTTCGCGGAAGCGATTGAGCGCCCGTGAGGTCCCTCGGCGCGCTTTGCCAGCCTCGGGATGACACGCGTTTTCTTTTGTCCGGTTCCGCTCACAACGCCGCGCTCCTCCCATTCAATACGTATGCCGGAAACGCTGACGAGCTGAAGCAGAAGGACAAGGTGATGTTCCCAGCCGGCGAACCGGTGATCACGTGTTTGCTTGCGCTCCGATTTCGGCCGATTACTTCGCCGATGCGTTGCCGAGTTTTGATTTTCCTGTTCGCGTTTGCCTCCCTCGCCGCGAAGCCTGTTAAGAAAGCGGAGATAGCCGGGCCGAGGCCATCGCCCAAGCCAAAGGCATCCGGACCAGCGACGATCCCGGTCGCGCTGCCGAATTACGACGAGGAGACGAGTGTGAAGCTCCAGATTTTTCTCGATAACAATGATTTTGGCCCGGGCAAAATCGACGGGCGCATGGGCGAATTTTTTCGCAAGGCGCTCGTCCATTACAAGCGCGCGCACGGCATGGCGGAGACGGGCGCGGTCGATTCCTGGCTGCTCGACCAGGTGCCGGAGACTTACACGACCTTCACGATCCCGCCTGAGGCTGAGAATTTTATCGGACCGACTTCAAACAAGCCGTCCGAGCAGGCGAAGCTCAAGCGGTTGAACTACGGCTCGCTCTGGGAGTTCGTCGCGGAGCGGTATCATTCCGCGGAAGATTTTCTCAAGAAGCTCAATCCCGGCGTGAATATGGAGAAGCTGAAGGTCGGCGACACGGTGAAGGTGCCGAACGTATTGCCGTTCAAGATCGAAGATTTGCACGAGGGTTTCGCGCAGCCGAATCCGGCATTCGCGAATCGCAAAGTCTACATCGACACCAAAGATCGTTTCCTTCTGATCTACGACGACAAACAGCTCGTCGCCGAATTTCCAATCACGCCCGGCTCTTCGACGCTGCCGGCGCCGATGGGACTCTGGAAAATTCTCGGGATCGCGACGTTCCCGACCTTCCGGCACGACGAAGGCGTCCTTCAGCACGGCCAGAAGTCGAGCGTGTTTTACAATCTGCCACCCGGGCCGAATAATCCGGTCGGCATTCTCTGGATGGGCTTGAACAAGCCGCACGTTGGCATTCACGGCACGAACAATCCCGAGACGATTGGCCGCGCCGCCAGCCACGGCTGCATCCGCACAGCCAATTGGGACGCCGCGCGGGTAAAAGAGCTGGTTACGGTGGGCAACGCCGTTTCGATCTTCCGCTGAGATCCTGTAGCGGCGGTCTATGACCGCCGAAGCGGCCCGGTATGGCTCTCATGGTCGGCGGTCACAGACCGCCGCTACAGAAGAGTCGCGCTAAAATATTTCGCGCGGAATCGCCACCTCGTGCGTCTAGGCTGGTAAATCGACAATGATAGACGCACCCGAACATGCCGTTTACCGCGCCGCCATCCAGGGCGATCGCGACGCTTTCGAAATGGTTATTCGCTCGGTCAGCCGGAATCTTTTCGCGATCGCCTACGGGGTTTTGCAGAACCGGGAAGAGGCTGAAGACGTCGTCCAGGACACTTTCGTGAAAGCGTGGAAATCACGCTGGCGGGTGCGCGATTCGGCGAAGCTGCCGGCGTGGCTTTCGACGATCGCGCGGCATCGGGCGCGCGACCTGGCCAGAAAGCGGAGGCCGGAGCCGTTGCCGGAAAATTTTGAATCGAGCGAGGTGGTTGAGTTCGAGAGCGCAGGCCAAAAGGCGGACCTCGATGGCGAGGTCCGCTCGGCCCTGGCGCAATTACCGGAACTGCACCGCGTGGCGCTCACGCTCCGTTATTTCGAGGACCTCGACTACGGAACGATCGAACAAATCCTCGGCCTAACGAACGGGGCGCTGCGCGGAATTCTCGGCCGCGCCCTCGGCCTCATGCGGAAACGACTGAAACCGGCGCTGGCCTCAATCGGATAACTCTTATGGCTACGACCCACGAACAAATCGACGAACTACTCGCGGCCGATCTTCACGACGAATTGACGGCTACCGAACGCGACGAATTCCACGCTCACCTGGTTGAGTGCGCGGAATGCCGCCAGGCTTTTCAGGAAGGAAAAAATATGAATAGAATTCTAAACGAAACGATGGCGGACAAGAAGGCAGACCCTGCCTTCGAACAGCGGATGGTGTCGCGGTTTCGCGATCGCGTTCCGAAGCGCAGCGGACTGATCAGCCTGATTACCGATTTGATGCGAGTGCGCGCGGTTCAACTCACCGCCGTGGCTGCCATTCTTTTGGCGCTCGCGCAGATGGGAAAAATAATCACGGGCGAATCGGCGACGCCAAAAGAGGGTCGCGAAAACCCGATGATAATGTCCGAGTTCGACAGCAACCGCAATAAAGCGGGCGGCGATCAGGTTAGCAGTTCTCTCGCGAAAACCGACGGGCGCACAAAGGCCGCGGACGCAGTAGAGGAAGAACCGCCGCCGCCCGCACCGCCATTAGACGCTGTGACCTCCACCGCGCCGAAGCCTCAGACAGAGCGGGCCGCCGGCCTAACGAAAACAAAGAAAGCGGAGTTTAAAGACGAAAAAGCGCCAACGTCAGTTGCCGAATCGCAACCAGAGTTTGCAGAATCTCCGCAAGCAACGCCAGCATCAGTCGGACCGACGGCAAATCGAAAGCTGATCCGGAATGCGACGGCGGAGCTGGAAGTGGTGAGCTTCGACGAATCGATCCAGAAAATCACGGCGTTCGCTTCGGAAGAGAAAGGCTACGTGGCGACGACTAGCTCGGAGAAGCAGGAGAACGGGAAATTGCGCGGCGAGATCGTGGTGAAAGTCCTGCCGGATAATCTCGATCGTTTCCTTGGGAAACTGCGCGGGATTGGCGAACTGAAGAACCAGGCGCTCACCACAGAAGACGTGACGAAGGCTTACTTCGATACGGAATCGCGGCTGAAGAACGCGCGGCTCATGGAGCAGCGGCTCATCGAGATTTTGAAGACGAAGAGCAAGGACGTCGCGGACCTGCTCGAGGTGGAAAAAGAATTGGGCCGGGTGCGGGAGCAGATCGAGACGATGCAGGGCGAGTTGAAGTTCATGGATTCGCAGGTGGCGTTCGCCACGGTGACGATCACGCTGGCGGAAAAGAACATGAACCTTCCGGCGGCGTTCCTGCTAAAGGAGAAGGCGCAGCTCTCGCTGTATGCGACGGAAGTCGAGAAGACTTATAACGAGATCAAGGCACTCGCGTCGCCGAAAGTACAGATCACGACGGCGCAGATCGACCGGGACAACACCGGACGCGTCTCGGCGCGTCTCAGTTTGTTGCTCGCGCCGGAAGAAAGCGAAGCGGTCATTGCCAAAGTCAAAGGCATGGCGCGCGTGGAGAACTTCCAGGTCCAAACTGAGCGGGTCTCGCAGGGCGGCGATGGGCTCGGAGAAAACGCGAAGACGGAGCGAGACAAGGTGGAGCTGAACATCACGCTCTCGCGCGACGAACAGGAGACAGCGTTGCAGCAGACTTCGCTGCAGATCCGGACGCCAGAGGTGAACGACAAGACCAAGCAGCTCCGCGCCATCGCCGAGCAGCAAGGCGGCCGCATCCGCAGCTCGTCGTTCTCGCGCGACACGAATGGGCGCGAATACTCGACCGTTTCGCTGCGCGTCCCGATGAAGAATTACAACGCGCTCATGCAGTCGTTGAACGGGTTGGGCAAAGTGGAAAACGTCAGCGTCCGCCGCGACGATCGGCCGAACTCGCAGATCGATGAATCGAACGCGCCGGCGGATGTTTCGATCCAGGTTTACAGCCAGGGCAACATTGTTTCGGAGGAAACCGGCCTCTGGGCGACCTTGCGCCGGACCATCGGGCAAGGCGCGAGCGCGCTCATGTGGAGCGTGCGGATGATTGGCGTAGCGGTTGCGTTTCTTGCACCGTGGGCGTTGATCGTCGGCGTGGTTGGTTGGGTCGCCCGTCGCGTCTCACGCGCCCGCGCGGCGCGGAAACAAAGCGCAGAGGAGGAAGCGGGACGGAGGTAGGAGGCGGAAGCGACGTCATCCCGAGGCTGGCGAAGCGCGCCGAGGGACCTCGCAGTCGCTCAAACGCTACCGCGATACTCGATGCGTCTGCGGAACGCAACGCCCGCCCTTCGCTTGCGTGATCGGGGTCGCAACTGTGAGGTCCCTCGCCGTCTCCGCGGCTCGGGATGACAGGCAAAAGAACGCGGTTAGGAATTCCGACGCCACAGCTCCGATTTCACCATTCCGTTCCGAAACAAATGCTGGCGCGCCAACGAAAACCGTTCGCCAAGCAGTGAACGTGAAGGATCAACCAATTCCCTCGCTTCGATTCCGGCGGTGAATCGAAAGAAGCGATACATCGCCGCTAGCCAAAGGTTGGCCCGCCATCGCGCAAATCCCTCCGCCGCGATGTGGAAGTCCGCAAGCAGCCACGTCGCGTTCGCCGCCACGGCGCGCGAAAGCTTGGCCACGATCTCGACCACGCGACTTTCCGGAAAGCAGTCGAGGAAGAAATGCGTCACGATCAGATCGAACTGATTTTCCGGCGACGACCATGACGCGATATCTTGGTGAAGAAAATTGATCCGGTTGGCGCGATCAGGTATTTGACGCTCAACTCGCCGCCGCGCCAACTCCAGCATCCGTTCGCTTCCGTCCACGCAATCGACTGCGATGTTCGGATGACACCGAAGCAATTCGCAGAGAAATCGTCCATTCCCCTCCCCGACGATGAGCACACGGCGCGGCGTGTCGATTTCGCTAAGGAAGGCGACCCGAGCGCGCTGTAAAACGCCCCCGAACGCGATCGTTTCCAGCGCCCGGTACCACGGCGCGGTGGCGTCGAAGCTCACAGGGCCGCCGCGATTAGCGGAACGATCGGCGTTAGCAAAACGAGGTCGGCCAGAGCGGTGCGTCGATCAACCTCGATCGCCCGTGAATTGAGCCACGCCAGCAGAAAGGCACTCGCGCCAATGCAAGCGAGAAGCGGCGCCGCGAATCGGAAGGCGGGCGCCATCGCAAACGAGGCGACTCCCAGGACTAGCGCGATGAATCCCGAATTCCGTGCAATCCCCGGATGCCGGGTAGCGATCGAGACTTTTCCCTGGGCCCGGTCCAGACCGGATTCCCAACCGGCGATACTGATGCAGTTGAGGGCGCAGAGTGCGGCAAAAAATACTGCCGCTATCGCGAAGCCGATCGGAACGGTGTTGGGCGGCGGCAGCAAGGCAACGAGCGTCCCGGCGGCAAAAAGGAGGCCGATCATAAACTCCTTGGCGGGGAGCGAACGCCAGATCAGACCCAGCGGATGGTTGAGGACGAGATAGATCAAAGAGAGGCCGCCCACCGCGCCCCCGACGATGAACGTTTCCAACGCCGTTGTGCGATAGATAACGCAAGCATCGAATCCCGCGACGAGAGCGAGGAGAACGATCCAAAGCGCGCGATATCGCCCGCAGAATTGCTGGCGAAGGGACTTCGGGCTGTCCGTTTTGAGTGAGGCCGAATCCACCAGGCGGTCTCCCAGGTAGATCAGCCACGCGGTCAGAAAAAGCGCCACGCCGTTCCCGACCTGAAGCGGGATGCGAAACGTCCCAGCGAAGAGCCAGAGCCACGCGACGGCGACCAGCGGCGCATCGAGGCAAACGAGATTCAGCCACAAGATCGGCGTTACTCGCGGGAATAAGCGCGCGGCTTCGGTGTCATACTCAATGGGAGGTGAATGGGCTTGCTCCGCGTTCAATCGAACTTATTTTAAACTGCGTCGGGGCCGAGAGCTACTGCCTATGAAATCAAACGCCATTTCGATGAACAACAAGGCGGTCGCTTCCCTCCCGAAGCATCTCCTCCAATTCGCCGTCGACCAGCGCTACGACGAATATACTCCCGTCGATCACGCGGTCTGGCGTTTCATCATGCGGCAGAACATTTTTTTCCTCCGCGAATACGCCCACAAACTTTATTTCCAGGGCCTGCTCGATACCGGCATCTCGTTCGACCGGATTCCGCGGATCGAGGAAATGAACGAGATCCTCGGCAAGATCGGCTGGGGCGGCGTGGCGGTGGACGGGTTCATTCCGCCGGCCGCGTTCATGGAATTCCAGGCCTATCGCGTCCTCGTCATCGCGTGCGACATGCGCCAGATCAATCACATCGAATACACGCCGGCGCCGGACATCGTCCACGAAGCGGCGGGCCACGCGCCGATCATTGTCGATAGCGAGTACGCGGATTACCTGCAGCGCTTCGGCGAAGTTGGCGCCAAAGCGATGTCGTCGAAAAAAGATTTCGAACTTTACGAAGCGATTCGGCATCTCTCGATTTTGAAAGAGCAGCAGAGCCCCGATGCTGAGGAACTCGCGAAGGCGACGAAGCTCGTGGAGGACCGGCAGAAAAATCTCGGCGACCCTTCCGAGATGGCGCTGCTCTCGCGCCTGCATTGGTGGACGGTCGAGTACGGTTTAATCGGTCCGCTCGATAATCCGAAAATCTATGGAGCGGGTTTGCTTTCTTCGATCGGCGAATCGGTCAGCTGCCTCGAGCCGCACGTGAAGAAAATTCCGTATTCGATCGACGCGCAGAACGTGCCGTTCGATATCACGACGAAGCAGCCGCAGCTTTTCGTGACGCGCGATTTCAAGCAGCTCGCCGAAGTGCTGGAGGAATTCGCGAGCAAGATGGCGTTCCGCGTCGGCGGCCTCGAGGGAATCCGGAAAGCGATCGACTGCCACAACACCGCGACCTGCCAGTACTCCTCGAGCCTGCAGGTGTCCGGCACGTTCACCGAGGTCATCACGGGCGAGGACGGCGGCCCGATCTATCTGCGGACCACGGGACCGTCGGCGCTCGCGTTCGGTAACAAGGAACTCGCCGGCCACGGTCGCGACTATCACAAGGATGGATTCGGTTCGCCGATCGGCGACTGGAAAGAAACGGACCTGACCGAAGGCCAACTCACAAAACTGGAATTCGAGAGCGGGGTCGTGGTGGAAGGAAAGATCGAGAAGCTGCTGCGACGCGACGGCAAACTGGTGCTGATCACGTTTTCCGATTGCACCGCGAAATACGGCGATCGGGTCTTGTTTGATCCGAGCTGGGGAACTTACGACATGGCAGTCGGTTCTCGAATTGTTTCGGTTTTCAACGGCGCGGCGGACAACGACGCCTACAATCAGGTCGCGCTCGTCCCACGCGAACGCACGATCAAGTCGCCCTCGGATGCGAAACGGAAGCGTCTGGAGAACCTTTACGCGCAGGTACGCGACATTCGGGAGCGCAAAGTCGGCTATGAGCGGCTCGGCGAAATCTGGGAGACCCAGCAGAAGGAGCATGGCGACGACTGGCTGCTCTCAATGGAAATCTTCGAGATCCTCGATGAGACCGGCCAGCAGAACGCGCTCAAGCAACAAGCGATGACGTTCCTGAATGGCTGCAAAGCGCTCGACAAAGATAACGCCACGCTGATCGAGTGGGGATTCCGGCTCGTAACTTATCACAAGACGAATTTCGAAACGGCGGGGCAGACGCGATAGCCCGCTCCTTTTTCGTCATCCCGAGCGCAGTCGAGGGATCTCTAATTTTGCCCCTTCTCGCCGGCGCTCGCGAAAGTTAGAGGTTCTTCGACTCCGCTGCGCTCCGCTCAGAATGACAGGAGTTTAAAGTGGCGCTTATCGTCAGGCTTTTCGCAGCGTAAAACGGTTGTTCGCCGTCTCCCATAAACGAAGCCGGACGAGGCGCCCGTCGAGGCGCGAATCGAACCGCGGCCAGAGCGACTCGACGATATTTTCGCCGGTCGAAGGTCGGCTCGTAAATTCTTCCATCTCCAATTCGAGATGTTTGTTTTGCCATGGATCGAGGGCCACCGCGATTCCCGCCTGCAACGAATCGAAATCCATCAGCGTTCCGCTCCGTTCATCGAAGGCGCCGCCGACGGTCGCCTCCGTCAGGTAAAGGTGGCCGTGCCCGCGGGCGTTGTTGCATTTCCCGTAGAGCGCCACGTTTTGTTCCGCGGTCAGTTCTTCGCTGTGGAGGCAATGCGCGGCGCTGAAGGGCGCCCGAAGCCCGAGGAAAAAATGCCCGCCTTTCCAATACTCGGCAAAGAAATCGGAACGCTCATGGAGCCGGACGCGTTCAATCGGAAGCGTCTCTGCGGCGCGGGTGTGAATGTAGCGGGCCAGCGTTTCCGTGGTCATCGGCCGATTCGTTAGGCCGGGCACTTCTCGATTGAGATTCTTGTGATCGAGTTCGCGGCGGAGGGAAGTAAGGCAGCGCGAGATCTGTTGGTGCTCATCGGGCGGACGCCGCAGCGCGGCGTCCCTACCTCGGAAGGTCAGTTTCGTCCGATAATTGTGGCCGTGCCCGAACGGGGATGCGGCCGCCCCGAACAGTTTCTCGTTTTCCACGCCGGTGAGCTGCGGCGACATCGTCTGGCGCGCGGCCGAGAAATCGAACCAATAATTGGCCTCGGCAATTCCGTTCTCATAAAACGTCGCGCTGCGATCGTCGGATTCCGACAAATGGCAGGCGACCAGCTTAGCCTGGCCGTTCTTGAAGAGCGGGGCGACGGCGACGAAAAGCTCGCGAGCGACATTTTCAGCCGTCGGAGGAACGCTGGCGAACGCGGGATTGTCCTCGTTCAGGAATTTGTGATCGAAGCCCTCGTGCAAGACCTGGCCGACCCTCTCCTTGATCTCGCTGATGTTCATCAGCATTCCCGTCTTCGGATCGACCGCACCGGAAAAGACGAAGTAGGCGACATAGTTCCGTCCGGTGCCGTAGCGCGCCGACGTCTCGGGACCGAACGCCGCCAGGTTTTCGGCGTCACTCCATTCCTTCACGAACAAGCGCCGCGAAGCCGAAAATTCGAGCCGCTTACTGACCGTCAGGAGCATGCGGTCGTTAGGCCAGGAGCGAGAGAAACTCCGATCGCGTCCTGGCATCGTCCTTGAACGAGCCGAGGAGGCAGGAGGTCTTCATGAGAGAGTTCTGTTTCTCGACACCTCGCATCATCATGCAGAGATGCTTCGCTTCGATCACCACCGCGACGCCATTCGGATGGAGCGTCTTCATGAGCGCGTCAGCGATCTGGATTGTCAGGTTCTCCTGGATTTGCAGGCGCCGGGCAAACATGTCCACGATGCGCGCGACCTTCGAGAGCCCGATGACTTTGCCGTTCGGGATGTAAGCGACATGCGCTTTGCCGACGAACGGCAACAGATGATGCTCGCACATCGAATAGAGCTCGATGTCTTTCACGAGCACGATCTCGCTCGCGTCGGAATCGAAGATGGCATCGTTGACGACAGCCTCGAGGCTCTGGCGGTAACCGTTGGTGACGAACTCGAACGCGC
>Ga0307478_10000576_pt1 | contig 36920 bp, 32 predicted proteins | sample atmos_gasesECM4C_2_FD_203713 | JGI IMG/M metagenome (GOLD analysis project Ga0307478, IMG submission 203713) | Hardwood forest soil microbial communities from Morgan-Monroe State Forest, Indiana, United States - atmos_gasesECM4C_05 | ecosystem: Environmental > Terrestrial > Soil > Temperate...
AGCAACACGATACACGCCCGGTACGGTAATAAAGAAGTGACGGACGTGAATCTGTATGGTCAGACCGCGAACATGGCGGATATCGATACGCGCACTGTGGAGATCGGACGATATTTTACGCCCGCGGAAGTCGAGCATCACACGAACGTCTGCTTGATCGGAGACACGTTGGTGCAGCAATTATTTTTGGGCACGGACCCGGTGGGCAAAGCGATTCGGTTGGGAAACGATGAGCTGCTGGTGATCGGAGTCATGGAAAAGGTTGGCAGCGTGCTGGGGCAGGATCAGGACAACTTTGTGATGGTTCCGCTTCCCGTGTTTTTGCGCATGAAGGGGTTGCAGACCAGCTTGACGATCAATGTGAAGACCAGCAAGGAGAAATTCGAGAGGGCACAGGACGAAGCGCATTTGCTGTTGCGGGCGCGCCGGCATTTGAACGCGAGCATGGACGATGACTTTTTCATTGGCACTAAGGAAAGTTACATGGCGTTATGGCGCAGCATCAGCTCGGCGTTTTTCGCGGTGTTCATACTGGTGAGCGCGATTTCCGTGCTGATCGGCGGGATCGTGATCATGAACGTGATGCTGGTGAGCGTGACGTTGCGACGAAGAGAGATTGGCGTGCGGCGGGCGGTGGGAGCGACCAAGACGGACATCTTGAATCAGTTCATGGTGGAAAGCGTGATGCAGTGCATTGCCGGAGGCCTGGCGGGCATCACGATGGGGTTCCTAGTGGCGCTGGCATTGCGCACGTATACGCCATTTCCGGCATCAGTGCAAAGCTGGGTAGCGGTGCTGGGAGTGGTCCTGAGCTCGGGCGTGGGGCTTTTCTTTGGAATTTATCCGGCGATGCGGGCGTCGCGGCTCGATCCGATCGTAGCGTTGAGGTCCGACTGATGGCGATCATGACCCTGGCGCAGGCGCGCGAAAACTTTCTGGCGGCGATGGACACGCTGCGCTCGTCGAAGGTGCGCTCGGCGCTGACCGTGCTGGGCATCGTGATCGGGGTGTCTTCGGTGATCTCCATGGCGGCGATCATTCAAGGGTTGAATAAATTCGTGCAGGACAAGGTGGAATCTCTGGGCTCGCGAACGTATTTCTTGTCGCGATTTCCTCCGGGGTCCGATCCGTCGCGCTGGCCGGAAAGCATTCGCACCCGCAGGTATTTTGAGTACGATTATGCGGGGTTCGTACGGCAGGCAGCGCCGGACGTCCAAATCGTGACGACCGTGGGTACGCGGGGATTTTTCTTTGGCGACACCAACCTGATTACCAGCGGAAATCGCAGCGTGGAAAAGGTGATCGTGCGCGGGGCGGAGCCGCAGTATATCGAGGCGATACCGTTATTCGCGGTCGAGCGGGGGCGATTCATCAGCGCGTTCGATCAGGACCATGCGCGACCAGTGGTGGTGCTGGGCGCGGCGATCAGCGAATCACTGTTTCCCAATACGGATGCCCTCGGCAAGACGGTGCGGATTAACGGCGCCGTGTACGAAGTGATCGGGGTTTTCCAGCACGATCAAGGATTGTTTTTGGGACCTGGCGTGGATATTTTCGTGATCATTCCGCTGAGCGCCTTTAAGAAGCAGTATCCGGAGGCCAAGGAGCTAATCATGACGTTCACCGTGCCCGAGAATGTGAACGTGGAGACCGCGCAAGGCGAAGTGATCCAGGCCATGCGCCGGTTGCGGCGCATCCCTGCCGGCAAAGAGAATGATTTCGAATTGAGCTCACCAGACTTTCTCAGCAATTTGTGGAACCAACTTACCGGGGCGCTGGTGATTCTTACTACTGTGATCAGCTCGATAGGGCTGTTGGTGGGCGGCATCGGGGTGATGAACATAATGCTGATTTCGGTGACGGAGCGCACGCAGGAGATTGGGGTGCGCAAGGCAATTGGGGCGCGACGCGCTGACATTCGGCTGCAGTTTCTGCTGGAAGCGGTGGCGCTTACCCTGGTTGGGGGGACCATCGGCATCCTGATTGGTGCGGGCATCTCTATGATGGTGCGCACATTTGTGCCGTCGGTTCCGGCGACGCTGTCCTATTTGTGGGTGACTATCGGATTTCTGATCTCGGTCAGCGTGGGATTGTTCTTCGGGTATTATCCAGCGAATCTTGCTGCGAATCTCGATCCTATCAACTGTCTGCGCTACGAATAAATGGCAAGCGTGCGCATGATTGGCGCGATTTTAGCGGGCGCGTTGCTGACCTACATGGCCGGTCAACCAGCGCGGGCACCATCGAGTACGGCCACTCCGACGTATTACCGGGACGTGCTGCCAATCTTGCGAAAACATTGCGAGGTTTGCCATCGGGCCGGTGGCATTGCGCCCTTTTCGTTCTCCAACTACGAAATGGTTGGACGATATGCCGACGCTATTCGGCTTGCGACACAAAACAAGTCGATGCCGCCGTGGTTTGCGGAGGCGGGAATCGGTCGGTTTGCAAACGACCCGACGCTGACCGGCGAAGAAATTGCAACCTTGGCGGCATGGGTGGAGGCTAAAACGCCGCCTGGGGATTCGCACGATGCTCCGATGCCGCGCCACTGGGCCGAAGAGTGGAGTATCCCGCGACCGGATCAGATTGTGCAGATGACGCGGGCGGTAGAGCTGCCTGCCAGTGGGGATGTGGACTACACGTATGAGATTGTGCGGACGCACTTTGCAGAAGACCGATGGGTGCAGATGGCGGAGGTGCTGCCATCAGCATGGGCAAACGTGCATCACGCGGTCGTCTATATTCGGCCTCCGGGTTCGAATTGGCTGCGCCATGCGCCGCTGGGAGAAGCGTTCACCGCGGAAACGTTAAAGGACGCGGACGATCGGCGGGGAGCGCATTGGACGGACAGCGACATCCTGCTGGTGTATGCGCCAGGAAGTTCGCCGGATGAATGGCCAGCCATGATGGCGAAATTTGTCCCCGCCGGGTCGGACCTGGTCTTTCAGATGCACTACACCACGAATGGAAAACCGGTGGCGGACCAAAGCAGAGTTGGGCTGGTCTTCGCGAAGCGGCCGCCACCGCAACGGGTGCTCACGCTGCAGCTGACAAATGATCATTTTGTGATTCCACCGGGAGTCGACAACTTTCGGATAGAGGCTCGCGGCACACTGCCCAATGATGCGACGCTGCTAAGTTTTTTCCCGCACATGCACCTGCGGGGGAAGCGGTTCGAGTACAACCTGGTGAAGCATGGAACCGGCGCGCAATCGCGGGGAGAGGCACATAACGGGGCGTCGGAATTACAAATCGAAACACTCCTGCGGGTGAATTATCACTTTCACTGGCAGATGAGCTACCGGCTGGCGGAGCCGCGTCGGTTGAAAGCGGGCACGGAGTTGCAGGCGGTGGCGTGGTACGACAACTCCGCAAACAACCCACATAATCCGGATCCCACCTCCGCGGTGCGCTGGGGCGAGCAGACCTACGATGAAATGATGATCGGTTTCTTTGACGTGGCGGTGGCGGCCAATATGGACAAGGGCCACTACTTCCTGCGTCATTAGGAGCGGTAGGGAACGGTCAAGCGGAAAAGAGACGGAAGAGCTATTTGCTGATTGACTACGCGAGGGCGCGCGGCTCAGGCACAGGGCAAAACGCTGTGGTACATTGCGAAAATGGCGCTATGAGTGCGCCTGAACTGTGCCTACACAGACACCTATCGAACCGCCGCGCCCCATGGAGCCTGCGGCTCCGCCGAAGATTCACCGTGTGGAAGTACAGTGGCACGCGGTCACCTATAAAACGGTGATTGTTTACGGGCTGTTGCTCGCCGCGATTATTCTGGCCGGAATGTTCATTCTGTTTCCGAGCTTATATTCGGCGGTGACGCACAAGATTTCAACAGCGATGGCGAGCACGGAGGGCGAAGGCGCGCCTGTTTCGCAAACGCAGGCAAAATTTGTGAACCTGGACGGCCGGGTCCAGGTGAAAAAGGTAAATTCGGTGCAGTGGGTGGATGCGGACTACCGCACGGCGCTGGACAAGGGTGACTTGGTGCAAACGGGCACCGATGGTTACGCGCGTGTGACGTTTGCTGACGGAACTTTTTATACGGTAAAGCCGGGCACACTGATCACCGTGGAAGAAAATTTAATGGCCACTAACAAGCCGACCAGCGTGGCGGTGCGCATTAACACCGGGTCCGTGGACTTGGCCACAGGCAATTGGTCTTCGCCGGGATCGAAGGCGGCTGTGAGTGTCGAGGATGCCAAGGCGGAATTGCGGCCCAACAGCCGTGCGGCGGTAAAGTTGGATAAGGACACCAAGGAAAGCGAAATCGTGGTGTCCAACGGAAGCGCGGAAGTGCGGCGCGGACAAGAGCAAGTGGAAGTGACGCAGTATCAGAAAGTGAACATCCCCACGACAGGCTCCATCTCGAAATCGGATGTGTTGGCGCCACCGGAATTGCTGGAGCCGATCAACCTAACTCCGATTATTGCGGAGAATCCGCGAGTGGCGGCCGTGCATTTTGAATGGAAGCCCGTGCAGGACGCCTCGTCGTATTCGTTGCGCATCAGCACGACCAGCATGTTTACGAAAATAGTGAAGGAAGCTCCCAAAATATCCGGGACGGGCGTGGATATCACCGGCCTGGATGCAGGCGACTATTTCTGGAACGTGACCGCGACGAGTGCAAAGAAATCGTCGAGCGAAGTGAGTGAGACGTATAAGTTCACGCTGGTGGCACAGGGCAAAACACAGGACATGCTGCTGGAGATTCAGAATACGCAGCTGGTGGGTCACGCGGTGGAAATCAGTGGCCGGACGGAACCCGGCGCTGCCCTGATCATCAATGGGCAGCCGGTGCCGAATATCGCCCGGGACGGAACGTTTCATCACTTCACGGAGCCGTTGCTGCCTGGGGAACATACGATTGTCGTGATTGGACAGAATCGCCGGGGAGGGACGGCGAAACAGCAAGTGTCGGTTGTGGTACCGAAGTAGACGACTGCGGAATCGCCGGCGGTGACTTACAAAGGGAAGCGGTTGGGCAATCGGGCAATCCACGCTGCTGCTTGACGATCACGCGACAACCAGAGAACCGGTTACTTTGCGCCGGGATGATGTCCGGAGAGAATAGATAACTTCGGATAGCGGCGAGCCAGCTTTCCGCATGGGGGATCGGGGAATGAATAAGAACGGCTACAACCTCAGGTCGGTGTTCAGTCTTTTTTCATCCGACTTGGCGATCGATTTGGGGACGGCGAATACGCTGGTGTTCTCGCACGGCAAAGGCATCGTGGTGAACGAGCCGTCGATCGTGGCAATCAATAAGAATAGCGGCGAGGTGGTGGCCGTGGGGCGCGAAGCGAAGGACATGCTGGGGCGCACGCCGGGAAACGTGGTGGCCATCAAACCGATGAAAGACGGAGTGATCGCCGACTTCAAGGTCACCGAAAAGATGCTGACCTATTTTATTCAGAAGGCGCATAACCGACGGGTGCTTGTGCATCCGCGGATTGTGATTGGGGTGCCGAGCGAAATTACGCCGGTGGAAAAGCGAGCGGTACAAGACTCCGCCTATCGCGCGCGAGCTAGTGAAGTATACCTGGTAGAGCAAGCCATGGCCGCGGCGATTGGCGCGGGGCTGCCCATCGAGGAACCATCGGGCAACATGGTGGTGGACATCGGGGGCGGTACCACCGATATCGCGGTGATTTCGATGAGCGGCATTGTGTATTCCCGCTCTGTGCGCGTAGCGGGCAATGAGATGGATGAAGCGGTAATGCAGTATTTGAAGCGCAAGTACAACTTGCTTGTCGGGGAACGTACCGCGGAACAGATCAAGATGGAAATTGGCTCGGCGTATCCGCTGGAAAAGCCGCTGACCATGGAAGTTAAAGGCAGGAACTTGATTGAAGGGGTGCCGCGCACGGTGACGATTGACGACAGCGAAATACGCGAGTCTTTGGCGGAATGCGTAGCCACCATTTTGAATGCTATTCGCGTGGCGCTGGAACGTACTCCACCGGAGCTTTCCGCGGACATTAGCGACCGCGGCATCGTGCTTACGGGCGGCGGCGCGTTGCTGAAGAATCTGGACAAACGCATCCGCGAAGAGACCGGATTGCCGGTTTCCATTGCGGATGATCCGCTGGCCTCGGTGGTGCTGGGCACGGGAAAGATGCTGAGCGATTTCCGATTGCTGCGACAGGTTTGCATCGACTGAAGAGACGAGTGCAAAACGCAAGCCGCAAACTCCAGGTCACTTACTGTTTTCGCTTAGCACAAATTTGATTTGAGAACTGCGAAGAACAATGCCAGGCATTCCCTCTCGACATAAATCGCTGGTGCTGCTGGCAGGGGTAATCATGCTGCAGGTGGTGCTGCTGGCCGTGCAGATCAAGCGCGACTCGCAAGGGCGGCTGCTGCGGGTGTGGACGGTGGGAGCGGTTTCGCCGTTCCAGCGAGCGGGAGCGAAGGGCATCGGCAACATTCGCGGGACCTGGAGCCACTATTTCGCGCTACAAAACGCGTCGCGTGAAAATGAAGAGCTGCGGCGCGAAAACGACCGGCTCAAGCTGCAAGTGAATCAATTGCAGAGCAAAGCCGCGGAGGCAGACCGGCTGGCGGCGCTGCTGAATTTCCGGCAAGCGCAACGAAACGTTCCGATGCTGGCGGCGCGCGTGATTGGGACCAGCGCGGATACCGCGAGCCAAACGATTTACCTGGATCGCGGCGAGCGCGACGGGATCCGCCGCAATATGGGTGTTATTACGCCGGACGGTGTAGTCGGCAAAGTGATCGAGTCCTATCGCGACACAGCGCAAGTGCTGCTGCTTACCGACCGGGAGAGCGGCGTGGGCGCGATGGTCTCGGAGTCGCGCATTCAAAGTCCGGTGGGGGGCACGGGCGAGCCGCTACTTTCGATGAAATATATTCCTACCGACGATACGGTGAGCGTCGGCGAACACGTTGTTACCAGTGGAATGGATCGCATTTTCCCGCGTGATTTGCCTGTGGGTGTGGTTGCGGAAATCAAGACCGCACGGCCCTTTCAGCAAGTGCGGGTGCGCCCGGCGGCGAATCTGCAACGGCTTGAAGAAGTGATTGTGCTCCTGACGCTGCATCCGCTGGAACAGAGGAAAGAGCCTGCACCGGCGCCTGCGGAAACGGTTGGTAAAGATACCGGCGGGACTGCCGCGGTGAATCCATGATGAACGACGCCTTCGACCTGCGGCTGACGGAAACGCACATCGAGGTACACAAGTTCCGCTCCGGCGCTATCGTCGCCGCGACGTTTCTTTCCCTGGTCCTACAGGTCTTTGTGCCGGTGTACATCCCAAAATTTGCGGTCTTAGATCTGCCGCTGATGGTGACAATTTATTTTGGGTTGAGCCGGCGCAATCCGTCGACCGGTCTATTGCTGGGCATGGTGATCGGGCTGCTGCAAGACAGTCTGAGCGGACCGACTATTCCGCTGGGGCTCTATGGCATCGGCAAGACGATTATTGGTTATTTGGCCTCGTCCATCGGGGCACGGCTCGATACCGAACATCCCGCGGCGCGGTTTGCTATGACGATGATCTTCTTTGCGGTGCATCAGGGTTTTATCGCCTTGACCCGGCGGCTGCTGCTGGCGGAACCAACGCCGTGGTTCACGCTACAGCTCTTCATCGCCGCGGCCGTGAATGCAGTGGTGGCTGTGCTGGTGTTCGCCTTTCTGGACCGCCTGCGCAAATCCTAGAGCCGACGCTTTTTTCCAAAGATTTTGCCTGCAAAATCAGTGTGCGAGCAGGAATTCTTTGAACTCGTCATATCGGCTGGACACAGCGGTCGAAAGTTTGGGACGTTGAAAGTAGGCGGCCAGACGATCGGGCAAGGGAGGGGCCGCTCCGATTGCGCGGGTGACCACGTCGGCAAATTTGGCCGGGTGGGCCGTTGCTAAGACCAACCCTTGCGTAGGTTCGGGGTGCTTGCGGCGATAGGCTTCCCAGCCTAGGACGCCGACAGCTGTATGGGGATCGGCAAGGTAACCAAATCGTTCGTGCAAGGATTTCATGGCGGCGAGCGTCTCTTCGTCGGTCGCACCGTGGCCCCAGATTTCACGCCGGGCATATTCAAGCCGGCCGCGACAGAGATCGAGGAGGCGAGGAAAATTGTTTGGGCTGCCGACGTCCATGGCGTTGGAATACGTAGGCTTCGCGGGGCGCGGACAGAATTCTCCGGTGCGCAGATATTGAGGGACGACATCATTGGCATTGGTGGATGCAACAAAGCGTGCGACCGGCAAACCAATGCGCTTGGCGAAAATTCCGGCCGTCAGATTGCCAAAATTGCCGCTGGGCACCGCTACAATCAACGGTACGGAAGCTACTGGAAGTTGGCGGTAAGCCGCAACGTGGTAAAACATTTGCGGAAGTAAGCGGCCGACGTTGATGGAATTCGCAGAGGTCAGAAACGCACGCTTGTTCAGATCGGAGTCGGAAAACGCCTGCTTCACCAGGCGCTGGCAATCGTCGAACGTGCCGCTAACCTCGAGTGCGGTGATATTTTGGCCCAGCGTGGTGAACTGCTTTTCCTGGGCTTCGCTGATGCGCTTGGACGGATAAAGAATCACCACACGGATACCAGGCACGCCGAGGAAGCCGTGCGCCACCGCGCTGCCTGTGTCTCCGGATGTGGCGACTAAGACGGTGAGCGCCCGCGTTTCACTGCGCACAAAGTAACCCATCAAGCGGGCCATGAATCGCGCGCCAAAATCCTTGAAGGCGAGCGTGGGGCCGTGAAATAGCTCCAAAACGTGGAGCGCGGGCGAAAGCGAAACCAGCTTCACGGGAAAGTTGATGGCTTCGCTGACTACTTGCCACAGAATTTCCTCTGGCACCTCCGGCCCCGCGAAGGGCTTGACGATTCGAAAACATACTTCGGTGAACGGCAAGCGGCGGAACTCTTCCAGCTCTTCCAGCGAGCGGCGCGCGATTTCGACAGGCATGTACAGGCCGCCATCCGGCGCCAGGCCGCGTAGCACCGCGCCGCGCAGCGATGTCAACGGCGCTTGCCGGGATGTGCTCCGGTACCTCACTTGGGGCGTTCCAATCGAGCGCTGATTTCGGAAAGGAAAGCTGCAGGGTCGGAAGATGCGTCGCGCAATTCCGCGACGGGGACGCGGCAATGCGCCAGCGCCTCATAACTTTGCCGTCGCGCGGCGATGAGCACGGGATAGCAGCGCGCAACGGTTTCACGGGGCGTCTCGCCGGTCCTCGGCTGAAATGCGCCTCGCCATAATACGGGCTTGGGATCACGGAGGTAGCGTTCCATCAGGAGCTGCTGTTCCTCGGTGGACGCAACGAGATAGACGATGGTCATCTGGCGCCGTAAGCGCCGCAATAGATTGTTGCCGGTATAGATGACGCTGCCGGTAGTATCCAGAATCAGTTCGCGAGACGGATTTTTCTCCAGCTCGGTGAGAACTTCGTCGAGCGTGGCGATCTCCTCGGCTAGGTACTCGGCTTCGCGTTGCGCATAGGTGGGGCGGTCCGGCCAGCCCATCCAAGAGGCCACCCCGTGGATGCCTGCATGGCCGCCTTCTTCGAGCCGTGAGCGCAACCGCTGCTCGATGCGATCGTCGCAGCAAATGGATGGATGGCCAGCTTGTGCCAACCGCTTGGTCCAAAAAGTTTTCCCGACGCCGGACATGCCGATAAGGGCGAGCCGAAGCGGTGGAGATGATGGATCGACCATGAAAGCCGTTTTAGCAAGATAACGTGCGTCGCTCCCAGGGGCAAGTTTGCCGTAGCCGAAGGAGTGATGGCCTGCGAGGCGCTGCTAGTGCCGTGCAGGAACCTGTACTTGTGGACGGCTTGCGGCAGGCCCTCGGCAGGTGCTACGTTTTCTAGGACTTGGCCGGAGTTCGCCAGGCACAAGTCCGGCGGTCGGAAAGCCCGAAGAATTTTGTCGAGATTTTTCTTTGCCGAAATTGTGGAATTTCTCGAAGGACCATTTCGATACCAACGCCGTGCAACGGATTCGTGACGCGAGAGAGTCCCGGAAAAATGATCGGGACGGGCAACGAACGGCCCTGATGTAGAGGCGGCTTCCTGATGGCCGCAACGAGAGACTCGCGCTGGGGTTTGCGTGTCGTACTGGTTTGGCAACGACAATCGATTGCCGCAACAGCGGCTGGCCATCGTCTCCTACGTAATCGTAGGGATGATCGGCGTGCTCCTGATCGGCTTCTGGAAACTCCAGGTAATTGACTCCGATAAATTTTTGCAGTGGGCCGAGCGCAACCGCGTCCGCTCGATTCCTGTAATCGCGCCACGGGGACGCATGCTCGACCGTGATGGCCGCGTCCTGGTCGATAACTATCCTTCCTTCAGCGTTCTCCTCCTTCGCGATGATCCCGCACAAGTAGAGAAAAGTCTTCCGGCCATTTCCGAGGGACTGGATATTCCTCTCGGCGATTTGCGGGAGCAGTTGCAGGCCTCGCGCAACCTAAAGAATTTTCAACCCATCGTCATCAAGCCAGAGGCTAGCAAGGCGGATATCGCCTTTATTGATTCCCACCGCACCGATATACCGCTGTTGGAAATGTTGATGGTGCACCGCCGGCGGTATCTGCCAGGTGGATTCATGGCCCATGCTAGCGGATACGTGGGCGAAGTGAGCGAGCAACAAATTGAAGCGAGCAACGGGCGCTTCCGGCCCGGTGACTTCGTCGGCAAATCGGGGATTGAGCGTCAGTACAATGATTTGCTGCAAGGTACCGACGGCATGCGCCGCGTGGTGGTGAACAGTGTCGGCAAAGAAGTCGACCACCTGCCGACCCAAGAGGCTGTTCCCGGCAAGCAGATTCAGCTCACGATCGACTACGACTTGCAGCAGGTCGCGGAGCAATCGCTGGGCGCCCGCGACGGCGCGGTGGTGGCGCTTGATCCGCGCAGCGGCGAGATCCTGGCGATGGTCAGCCACCCCGCACCCAACCCCAATGATTTCGCGGTGCGCATCTCCAATGAAGAATGGAAGCAGCTCAACGACGATCCGGCGAAACCACTGCTGAACCGCGCGATTCAAGCGCAACTGGCGCCCGGATCGGTCTTCAAAATCATCATGGCCACCGCGATGCTCGAAGACAAGGTGCCTCCCGCAAGCTTCACGGCATTCTGCCCCGCCTACGCTACATTTTATGGCCGCCAATTCAAGTGTTGGGTGTATGGAAAGAGCTCGCACGGGTTCGTGGACTTACACAAGGCGATCGTGGAATCTTGCGACATTTTCTTTTACAACGTGGGCCAGCGTCTGGGTATTGACCGCATCTCCTATTACGCTTCGCACTTGGGCCTGGGGCACCGCACCGGCGTCGATCTGCCGTCGGAGGAAACCGGGCTGGTGCCCAGTGAGGAATGGGTGCAGCGGGTGTTCCATCGCAAATGGTATGCCGGAGAAACGATCTCCGTAGCGATCGGCCAAGGCGCAGTCACGGCGACTCCTCTGCAACTGGCGCGCGTGATTGGCGGCATCGCTATGGGCGGAGTGTTCAAGCAACCGCATTTGCTGAAGGATGCGCCAAACGTTGGAGAAGAGCGCTTCAATATTTCCGAGTCTACCGTGGAAAAAGTGACGGACGCGATGTACGGCGTGGTCAATGAAGTCCATGGTACGGCGGGCGCCTTGAAGCTGACCGGCGTTGATTTCTCCGGAAAGAGCGGTACGGCACAAATCATCAACTACGATCTGCGCACCAAGCTGGGCAAGGGGAAACAGTTCAAGGACAACTCCTGGTTCGTGGGTTATGCGCCGCGACGCACGCCCGAAATCGTGGTTTCCGTACTGGTGCAAGCCGGCGGCCATGGCAGCGAAGCGGCCGGCCCGGTGGTGCGCGACGTGGTCAAAGCCTATTACGACAAGAAGACGAAGAAGACGGACGGCACGGTCACTGCCGAGAACAAAGAGATCAAACGCCGCAATCTTGGCGAAAGCGCACCGGCAGCCACGATTCAGCCGGCGCTTAACCCTCGAGGGGCCGCCTTAGCGGTGCGCGAAGCATCGAGTGAGGACCCGCGATGAACCAGCTCAGGCCGAGTACCAAGGCAAAGACCTCATGAAGGAAGCACCGGGAACACGAGATTACGACTGGTGGCTGCTGGCCATCCTGGCGACCATCTGCGTGCTGGGCCTGATCGAGATCTACTCGGCCACAAAAGGCAGTTCGCTGGCCGGCATGCACATGAAGCAGGTTCGCTGGCTATTGATCGGGTTCATTGCGATGTTTGCACTTTCCCGCCTGGACTATCATCTAATACTTGATCAGGCGCCCATCCTTTATCTGGTGGGGGTCACGGCCCTGGTGGCCGTCCTGCTGGTGGGCCACACTCGATTTGGAGCCAAACGCTGGATCCCGGTCCTGGGCGAATTTCTCCAGGTGTCAGAACTGGTCAAATTGATTATAATCATTGTGATGGCGCGCTTCTTTGCCGAGGTGCGCAGCGACGAGCTCTCCTTGCGTGATTTGATTAAGGCAGGGCTCTTAGTAGGATTGCCACTGGCGCTGATTCTTAAACAGCCTGATTTAGGTACCGCACTCGTTTTAGTGCCTCTGCTGGTGGTAGGCGCTTATTTAGGCGGTTTGCAGTGGCAACACGCAGCCATATTTTCTTTGGCAGGGCTTTTGTTGATAGGCAGTGTTTTCTACCCGCCCGTCAGCCGGCATATTCTCAAGCCCTACCAGCGGGAACGAATCACATCCTTCCTGCACCCGGAAGAAGACGCAAAGGGTTCCGGGTATCAATTGCTGCAATCAGAGATTGCCGTGGGCTCCGGCGGTTTCTGGGGTAAAGGTTTTGGCAAGGGCAGTCAGAATCAACTGGGCTACATTCCCGTGCGTTATTCCGATTTCATAATGTCGGCATGGGCTGAAGAACAGGGATTCAAAGGGGTGCTGCTTGCCTTAGGGCTGTACATGGCTCTGCTGTTACGACTGGTGCAGAACGCCCAGCGCGCGAAAGACCGCGCCGGCATGTTTCTGGTCATGGGCGTAGCCGCGGCGCTTGGATTCCATGTTTTGGTGAATGTGGCCATGGTGATCGGCTATATGCCGGTTACCGGCATCCCGTTGCCGCTAATGAGCTACGGGGGCTCGGCCACGTTGTTTGTTTTCCTGGCGATTGGTTTAGTGATGAACGTGCGCATTCGCCGCTTCGTTAACTGAGCGAGCCGCCAGTCCCGAGCGCTTGGCTGCACCATAGAAAGCCGCGCCGGGTCGAATATTTAGGATTGAAAGAGTGAGGACAGCATCGTCCGCCGTTTGCCCGGGAAACACCCGGCAACGGGTCGCCCGCAATAGCAGTAGCCTCGAAGGCCAGAGGACGCACTTCGTAGTCGGCAAGCCCGGCAGCGCCGGGAACCGTCCCTCCGCATTCGAACAACGCGCCACCTCTCTACAGGTGTCGCAGACGTGTGTCCCGGTTGTTCCGGGACCGGCGCCGCTATTCCGGACCTACCTCGGGCAGAAGCTCGCGGCCGTGCGTCCCAAGGAGTTTTCATGTCGAAAGAATTGGTCATCTCCGCGGCCTCCCACGAACGCCGGGTCGCGATTCTCGAAGAAGGTCAGCTAGTCGAAATTTACATCGAGCGCGAAAAAGAGTTCGCGCTGGTCGGCAGCATCTACAAGGGGCGAGTCACCCGCGTACTTCCGGGCATGCAGTCGGCGTTCGTGGATATCGGATTGGACGGCGACGCGTTCTTGTACGTCAGCGACGTCTTCGAAAATCTCGAAGATTACGACCACGATCATGGGCACGGGCCACAAGTCTCGTCGCCGATTCCGCCCGCGGCCGCGCTGGTCGAAGCCCTGCCGGGCGAATCTCTGGCCGCCGCTCACAGCTCGGATGACGTAGCTCCGTTAAGCGCCGACGATGCCGCGCAGCAAGCCATCCCGCACGAAGAGCCGCTGCACGCCGACTTCACCCACGAACATCAGCACGATGCCTCCGCCGGTGAAGAAACTCGCGGCGAAAGTGAGGGCGAGCCGGACGGGAATCGTTCTCCCCACGCCGAACCCGAGGAGCGTCAACCGGAGTCAAACGCCTCCGCTCCGCAAAATTTTGGCCAGTACAATCCCACGCAAAAATACTCTCGGCCAGAGCGTGGCAATGATCGAGGCGGACAAGACTTCCGCGGAGATCGCGGCGGCGACCGCGGTCGAGGACGTTTTGGCCGGCGCGGTGGACGCCGGCGCGGTGGACGCCCGCAAGGCGGCCGCAATCTTCCCCCTTCCAAATACGCATCACCGCAAGGCGATCAGCGGCCGCACGATTCCCGGGGTAGCTATGACTCGCGGGGGCCGCAACAAGGGCGCGGTTTCGAACCGCGTGAACATCATCGCCCGGAAGGCTCACGTTTCAGCCCGCCACCCGCTTCTCCAGCGGGCTCGGTGGACGACGACATCGTGCTGCCTGGTGAATCCCTCGCCAAATACCGGAACAAGCCAGCTGCTGCGGCGCCCGCGCCCGCGCTCGTCGAGCCGGAGATTCACGAACCTCAACCGGATCTCGGAGACTCCTTGTCTTCCCGCGCCAATGTGCAACCAGGTGGGATAGGGACTTCATCGGGTGGCAATGTCCCGCGCCGCTCCTCTGGCGGATTGCCGCGCTGGCTGTTGGCCGAATCGGGCAACGAAGGCGAGACGTCATCGACCGGCACTGAGGAATTGGCTTCCTCCAGCGAGGACACCACCACAACAACCCCGCAGGCAGTTGCCGGCCGGCCGGATGTAGTCGAGCAAGAGCCGACACGCACTGACGCCGCTCTCAGCGAAGAGGATGTCGCGGTTATCTCTTCCAGCCTAATCGAAGCCAAGCATGAGGAAACTCAGGCAAAAGCTGCAGCCGACGCACTCGTTGGCGGCGCGGTCTTCGAAGAAGAAGAACAGGAAGAAGAGGAAGAAGACGAAGAAAACGAGGTGGCGAACGGCCATGCCGAGGAAGTGGAAGAGCATGAGGAGCACGAGGAAATTCACGTCAGCGGGGTAGAAGCCGAATCCCAGGACGTCGGAGCGGAAGAGATCGCGGCGATCGAGACACGCGCTCTGGACTCACACGCTCTCCGCGAAGCAGAAGCGGATGCCGCGCACGAGAGCGCCCTCCACGCCGCTGCAATTGGCGGTCACGAGATACACGAAGAAACCGAACGCGAGCCCATCGAGGCGACCGGACCTGAATCCGCGCCCTCGCCAGCCATCGCCGAGGATGAGAGCATTCTTCTTCCCGGTGAAACGCGCGCGCCGCGTTCCGGCGCTCCAGAACCTCGGCCGGATTTTCCGCGTGACTCAGCCCGTATCGGCGGCAATCCGCGCGCCCGCTTCCAGAGGCCTTATCGAAGCGGCGGACGTGATCGCGACAATCGTGGTCGCGACAACCGTGGTGGTGGTGGCCGACCGGATCGCCGCGGCGGCCGTCCCGGCGGTGGTCCGCGATTCGAACGCCGTCCTGGCGGCGGCCCGCGTCACCACGGCAGCCACTCAGGGCCTTCGCGCCGTCCTCAGCTCATTTCTGAAATGCTGAAGGCAGGCCAGGACATCGTCATCCAAATCGCCAAGGAGCCTCTCGGCAAAAAAGGCGCGCGTATCACCAGCCACGTGGCGCTGCCCGGCCGCTTCCTGGTGTACATGCCGACGATCGACCACATCGGGGTCTCGCGCAAAATCGCGTCTGCCGACAATCGCTCACGCTTGCGGCGTTTGGTTGGCGAAGCGCGCGGAGCTTATCCTGGCGGCTTCATCGTTCGAACCGCGGCTGGCGGCGCCTCGGACGAGGAAATCCGCACTGACATCGAATTCCTCGGCAAGACGTGGAACGAAATCAAGGAGCGCAGCGAGCAGCGCAAAGCGCCCGCGCTTCTCCATCGCGACCTGAACCTTGTCGAACGCATCCTTCGCGATTACGTCAGCGACGACTTCACTGCGATTTGGATTGACAGCGAAGAGGAATACGGGAAGGTCGTCGAATTCGTCAGCCGCTTCCAACCCAAACTGGTCAATCGAGTAAAGCTATACAGCAAAGAGACGCCGATCTTCGAGGAGTTCGGCATCCAGCATGAGCTGGACAAGGCTTTGCGGGCCAAGGTTTGGCTGAAATCCGGCGGCTATATCGTCATCAACCACACCGAAGCATTGGTGGCCATCGACGTCAATACCGGAAAATTCGTCGGTAAAGGATCCACGCGCCTCGAGGACACCATCGTTAAGACTAACCTGGAAGCCGTGAAGGAGATCGTGCGGCAGATCCGCCTGCGCGACCTCGGTGGCATCATCGTGGTTGACTTCATCGACATGGAGGAGCGCCGCAACCGTGAAAAAGTTCTGGTGGCCTTGCAGCAAGCCCTGGAACAAGACAAAGCTCCGTCCAAGGCGCTGTCCTTCAACGAATTCGGCTTGGTCTGCATCACGCGCAAACGCACCAAGCAAGCGCTCGAACGCGTACTCTGCCAGCCGTGCCCGTATTGCACCGGCTCCGGTATGGTGAAATCCATTCCCACGCTGTGTTACGAAATTCAAGCTGAAGCCCGCAAGATGGCCATCGCCACCGCGGATAACGAAGCGCCGAATCTAACCCTGCGCGTCCATCCGGAAATCGCCAAGGCTCTGAAGACCCGCGAATCCATGCTGATTGACGAACTCGAGCAGACTACGCACAAGCACATCATCATCCAGTCCGACGCGACCTTGCACTGGGAGCAGTACGACATCTGCTAAACAGTAGGACAGGCTTTTAGCCTGTCCTGCGTGCTTCTCCCGGTGCACGCATTGATACGCATCGCATAAGTTCCTGAAGACCTGTCCTTGCGGCCAGTTTCCGGCTACGCAAGTCAGCTATAGTTCGTCATTGCTACGAATCCGTCTCCGCTCTAGATTGAATCCACGCTGCTCCTCCCACCCGGAGCTCGAATTCAATTTTCCAGCCGCTAAGGGAGGAATCTATGTGGAACAAACAACAGGCCCAGACGGAAACGCCATCAGCACCGCCGCAAGCCGCAAAACCCTCGGTAGTTGCTTTCAGCAACCCTGCTGCTCCTGCCGCCGCGCCTGCGCTCGGCAGCAGTCCTGCTCGCGGTTCCGCCCGCCTCGGCTCCAGCCTGCAAATCAAGGGTCACATCACCGGCACGGAAGACTTGCAAATTGATGGAAAAGTGGATGGGCCTATTTCCTTGCGTGGACATGGGCTAACCGTCGGACCCGCAGCGCAACTGAACTCTGAGATTCACGCGCGCGAGGTTGTCGTCTACGGAAAAGTGGTCGGCAATGTGCACGCCCGCGACCGCGTCGATGTCAAGAGCGATGGCTCCGTGGTCGGCGACATTTCCACGGCGCGCATTAGCATCGAGGACGGCGCACAATTCAAAGGTCGCATCGAGATCGACCCCACCAAGTCTCACAACGCCGCCGCCGATTAGCGGCGACACACGCTTCTTTTCAGCAGACGCAATGATCATGCCATGCCAAACGGCCGTGTATGCAATCGCATACCACTGAGCGAACAGCTTCAATTGATGTCGACTTCAAGGCCGCCAACCCAGCCGGCAGCCAGATTATAGATGGCCGCACCGATCGCCGCGAAGATGCCGCCGATCAGACCATAAAACAAGGGAAAGAAAATGATTGCTCCAAATCCCATCCCGAAACCAAACAGCCGCGCACCCGGCGCGGCCGCTTGGCCCAGAGAACCGAGCGTACCGGCGACCATGGAAACGAAGGCCACACATATCCCTAGTACGAGTCCTATCAGTGCGTAGAGAACAAGGCCCACCTTGAAAGCCGAACCCGGCCCGACCCGCCTTACGATCGCCATAAGACCTCCCCACGGAAATCAAGCAGGATGCTAGCAGGAGCATCAAGCGGATACAAAGCTGTGAATTGTCAGCGCGTCTTCATCCGCAAGGGAGCACACGGATCGGCAAGAAAGAGGGCGGACGAGATATCCCGGTCCGCCCCTGGGCGCTTCCGCCGACACAGTTTGCTAGTTTGCTACGGATCGCGAAACGGCCGCGGTTTGCACCGACACTGCTTGCTGGGCCGCAACTTGGGTCTTGCCCTTCGGACTTGACCAACGGAAATCCACGATCAAGCCTTCCATTTCAAGATACTTTGTTTGAGCCAGTGTCCCCGCCTTTTCTGGCTCAAGGATCAATTCGCTTGTCTCTCGTCCACGGCCACTCGGCGAGGCCATCACAAAAATGCTCACCGCGCGCCCGGATTTCTCTGGTTTCAATACCACTAAAACCAGATGTCCGGCGCCTTCTTGAATGGCATGGATGGATTGAACGGTGCCAACCGGTTCGATGGAAAATCTATAACGGCCCGCGCCAATAACAGCGTCGCCGAAGCGGGCGTTTTCGCCGAGTGTAAACTTCCCATCGATCGTATCTTGTGCCAGCAGCGGGCTTGCCGAGATGCAAGCGGCCAGCGCTCCGCAGGACATGAGCCTTGCTAAAACCGTACGAATAGTCGATTTACTCTTGAGGTCGATCATTTTTCCCTTTCTTTCTATCTTGAGTAGGCGCACACGTATCGCCACTCGATTTAAGCTGAATCACTACAGACCGCGGGCCAGGACGCAAACAGCGCGTTACCTGACGGCATAAGGTGTGCCCAAGACTCCGGTTTCTTGCGGCACGTTGTTACATAGAAGTCGCGCGAATGCTACGTCGCGACTGTCGCATGCGCTGCCAACCACGTCCAACGCAAACAATTCATTGGGTTAATGCGCAAAAATGCCAAAATTACTATCAATGTAAGGAATTCCATTTTTTGATGGTGGGTACTTGCCCTGGGAATGGGTTCAACCGAACTGATAGCGGAGAGTCCGTTTTAACCTGGGTTCAGTTCGGCTTCTCGTTATCAGGTGCCGACACGTCAACGCCCTTTGGCGCGGAAATCTGCTGCTTGTCGTCAACCGAGAACACCAGATAATTGCTGAATTTGTGCTGTCGATGAACGCGCCGGCCTTTCCAGTCGTAATACATTTCCACGTTCGCCGGCAGCCACATTTCCAGCGCGCCTTGGCGGAACTGCACCGGGGCGTACACGATGTTCACGTGTTCGGCAGCCAGCCGGATTTGCGGCATCGGCGCTACCATGCTGCTTTCCAGCCGCACGATTTGATAGCTATCCGCGGCTATCCATGCCCGTCCCTTCAATGCCACCGGATAGCCCTGGCCTTGCAGCCCTATCCGGTAGCTACGAATCGTGTTCGGCTTATCCGGTCTTTGGCGGAAGTGCACTTGCCAGGCCAACCCGCCGTTCGACTGCGCCAATCCCTCGCAGGTCATTTCATAGTTGCCCGCATAAATCGGATGAAAAATGACCACCAATGCCGGCAACCCCGTCGTCATGACCGCTTCAGGAAATCCCTTCGACGCCGCCCGGCGTTCGCGGTATTCCTCAACGCTTAAAGCGCCCCGGCGCGTTTCCTCCATCGAAACGATATAGTCAAACTGGGCTTTTTCAGGAAATGACGGCATTCCCCATTTGTTGATGGACTCCTCGGTGACCAACTCCGTCGCGGTGAATCGGTCAACGTTCTTCAGCAACTCCTGCAATCTCTTACCCGCATTTTGCAATACTTCGTCGAGCACACACGCGGCGCCAGGCTCCACACGGGGTATTTTGTCGTCTACGTCCGGCGGCACCCAGGAGGAAGGAACTGGCAACGACTTGGCCGCCGCAATCAGGGCAGCTATATCCGTTCCAGCCACATCCGTCGAACCAGCGGGCGCTTTGGGATCTAGCAGGCTCTCCAATTGTCTTTTGGCCACGGCGTCCGCAGCATGGTCCTGAAGATAAACTTGCAGCGTGCTCACAGCCTTGTCCCGTTCTCCACGCTCCGCTAAGCACCTTGCCAGCAGTGGCTGTATTACCTCAGCTTGCCCCCGGCCTAGTTCCATTGCTCGTTCTGCTTCCTTAATGGCTTCATCCCGGGAATGCTGCAGATAGTAAGCCTCGGCCAGAACCGCGTGGGGACGCCAGGAGGAAGGTTCCACTTCCATGGCGCGCTTCATATACTCCACCGCTTCGGCGGGATTCTTTTCGCGGATCGACATCTCGCTCAGGGAAAGCAACGCACGAAAATGCTTGGGGTTGATTTGCAGCGTTTTCGTCCAATAGGCTTTTGCTTGCGCTTCATCATTCAACTGCTCGGAGTAAACACCAAACAAATAGCGGACCTCCGCCTGATTGGGGGCTATGCGATCGACCGCGTCGAGATGAGCGCGCGCCACGGTCGGTTTGTTGGCGCGTAGCGCTTCCATCGCCTTGGCCATCTCCTTCTGCGCTTTCGGTTTCATCGAAGCGATTCCCGCCGCCAGCGTGGCATCGCCGGAGCTTGACGCAGGCTGTAGCACGATGGTGACCCGCTTGGTCGCAAACGCGATCGCTTCCACCTGCTGCACTGCTCGCTCATAGGCCGGCGCCACAACCTGAACCTTGTACTCGGTCGGCGCAATATCGTTGAATCTCAAGTGCGCTTCCTTCGTTGTCGTCTGCCGGTACACCTGGCCCGTTAGGTTCAGCAGCGTAACGATTACTGTGCCTTGAATTGGCGCGCCATTTTGTTGCTGCAGGCTGACATCCAGGTTGGATGTCTCGATCACACCATCAAATCCGGAGTTACCAGGTCGCACCGGTGCGTTCAGTACGTTGCCCAGTTGAGAGGTCGACTGCTGCGCCGGTACCGTCACAGGAAAAGATATGGCTAAGACTGACAAGCAGAAGGCTCGGCAGGAAAATGCTTGATACATTGCCACTTCGTTGGTGGTGTGGTGATCGGGGATAGACACCTTATAACATGTCTTGCCAATAAGGCACACCTCTATGCGAGCTAACAAGCGCTCCTAGCGCAAGCTGTGGCTTTGCGCGGCTATTCCGCGGTTTCCTCCGTGCTATGATTTCAAAATGACAGCACGAGTTCTCGACGGCACAAAAATCCGCGATGAAATTTTCGCAGAGTTGAAGGCCGAAATCGCGCGTTTGACTGTCGAAGGACTCCGGCCTGGGCTGGCTGCAGTGCTCGTCGGCGACAATCCGGCGTCACAGCTTTACGTAAAATCCAAGATTGCCGCGTGCGAGCAGCTCGGCATAGCGAGTTGGATGCACACCCCGCCTGCCTCCATCACCACGGAGCAGATGCTGCGTCTGGTGCGCGAACTCAACGACGACAATGCGGTCGACGGCATTCTGATTCAACTTCCTCTTCCTGCTCAGGTCGACGCCAAAAGCGTTCTCGAGGCAGTTGATCCCGCGAGGGATGTTGACGGCTTTCATCCCGTAAACCTCGGCCGTCTGGTCAGCGGGCGCCCCGGACTCGTCGCCTGCACACCCGCAGGCTGTATGGAAATTCTTCGCCGCAACAACATCGCGATCGAAGGCGCCAATGCAGCCGTGCTCGGCCGCAGCGATATCGTTGGCAAACCCATGGCCCTTCTGCTCATGCACGCCAACGCCACTGTTACGATCTGCCATTCCAAGACGCGAGACCTCACCGGGGTCCTCCGTCGGTCTGATATCGTCGTAGCGGCCATGGGCAAGCCCGGCTACGTACAAGCGGATTGGATTCATCCTGGCGCAGCGGTGATCGATGTCGGCACCAACAAAGTCATCGACGCCAAAGAGGCCGAGTCCCTGTTGCACAATTTCCCCGCGCGCCTGGAAAAATTCCGCGCAAAGGGTTCCGTGCTCATCGGCGATGTGCATCCCGACGCAATCAACACTGCCGGCGCGCTGACTCCTGTCCCGGGCGGAGTCGGCCCCATGACCATCACCATGCTCATGAGCAACACTGTAAGAGCCGCCAAGCTCCGCCGCGGCAAGATCAGAACAAACGTGTCGCAATCCATCGCCGGCGCGCGGTGAACCCTCCATGCTGCGCCTCGGTCTAACCGGAGGTATCGCCAGCGGCAAGAGCGCCGTCGCCGGCATGCTTCGCGAAATGGGCTTCGCCGTACTCGCTGCTGATTCCCTCGCGCACCAACTAATGGAACCTGGCCAGCCCGCTTACGATGAAGTCGTCCGCGAATTTGGCACATCGATTCTTGATGCAGACAAACGCGTCGACCGCGCCAAGCTCGCCGCCATCGTTTTCGCCGACTCCGGAAAGCTCAGTCGCCTCAATGGGATCCTTCATCCACTTGTCGAGTCCGCCATCCACCAGCAATTTTCTGCGTGGTCGCGCAACGGCACTCGCGATGCCGTTTTTGTGGAAGCCGCGCTGCTGGTCGAGGCCGGTTACGACAAACACCTGGATGGTCTCGTGGTTACGTGGTGCCGCCCTGAGCAGCAACTCGAGCGCCTGCGTGTCCGCGGCTTCAGCGACGAGGACGCTCGCCGCCGTATCGCGGCGCAGCTTCCAACTGCCCAAAAGCTTAGTTACGCGACCGAGAAAATCGATTGCTCCGGCGCGCTCGAAGACACTCGTAAGCAGGTCAAGGCCCTGGCAACAAAGCTGCGTGTCAACAGAGCTACATAACTTTTTGGCGCGGGTGGTCTTGTTCACCGCCACTGGTCGCGATTATCTGGAGGTCCATCCCAGTGATATTTCCCTCGTGCACCCCGCGTCCGGCAACTTATCGAGGCAGCTTCGCACCTAGAACATCAACCCGTTCGATGGCAGGTGGTTTGGAGAACAGCTCCGGCGCTTGCGCCATCAGTGCTTTGGCTATCGGACCATTCAGGTGCGCTTGGCGTCCGCCTTCGTCGGTGAACGCGTCGAAAACGCCAAAAGTGCTCGGCCCCAATTTTAGTGCGAACCAGATAGGCGTCGTGGCTTCCTGGTTGGCCAGGGACAGGCCGGTTTCCAGAAACTTGGCAACTTCCTTCTCTTTGCCTGGCTTGGCTTCCAAGCGTGCGAACAATGCTACGGTGTACATCGGCTTTCTCCTTTAGCTGGATTCCATGCAAACTCACACAAAAATAACTGCCAGCGCATCGGAAAACTATTGGCAAGATCGCCAAACTTGATATCATATTTGCCATGAAGATTTATGTGCTGGCGCTTGATGGCGTGTTTGATACGGGCTTGGCGACGGTGTTGGACGCATTTCAAACCGCCAACGAGCTTGCGGAAATGGCGGGACTGGCATCTCCGCGCTTTGATGTTGCCATTGTCGGAGTGCGCAAGGCGATCAAGACATCGCAAGGGCTGACGGTGCCCGTTGTCGCGGCTCCAACGCGGATTCCCGATTGGGTGGTGGTTCCTGCGATCGGATTCAAGATGCCGGGGCCGTTGCAGGCCGCTCTGGCGAGGTCGGATGTGCAAGACGCGGCTGGCAAACTACGTTCGTGGGCGGAGCGAGGGGCGTGTACGGCGGCTGCCTGTGTCGGGACCTTCGTCCTAGCGGAATCAGCACTGCTCGATAACCAGGACTCCACTACCACCTGGTGGCTCGCTCCCATGTTTCGGCAGCGATATCCAAAGGTGCGCCTGGATGAATCGCGCATGATCGTAAAATCCGGGAAGGTTGTTACCGCGGGAGCGGCGCTAAGCCACTTGGACTTGGCCTTATGGCTCATCCGGCAGAAAAGCCCGCGGCTTGCGGCGTTGACTGCGAAATACCTGGTCGTGGATTCGCGGCCGTCTCAATCGGCGTATATTCTGACCGATCATTTTGCCCACTCCGATCCGCTCGTGGAACGGTTCGAGCGTTGGGCGCGCGGTCGGCTTACAGATGGATTTTCGCTCGATGATGCAGCCGCTGCCGCCGGAGCCAGCAAACGGACGCTGGCCCGCCGACTGCAAGCCGTGCTGGGGAAGTCGCCACTATCTTATTTCCAGGATCTGCGTGTGGAACGCGCGGTGCATCTGCTCAAGACTACCGCCGAGAACGTAGAAGAGATTGCCGCCCGAGTGGGATACGCTGACGGCGTAACACTCCGGACCCTCCTGCGGCGCCGCCTTGGGCAAGGCATCCGGGAAATCAGAAGAAGCGCGGCCTGACTCCGATTTAGAGATTTGGAAGCGCGAGTAACGCTGCGCAAGTCGACGCTAGTTTGGTTTTCCTTTGCTTTCGACTAATTGGTCGTAGGCCGCCCGTCGGCTTAGGCCGCGTTCTTTGGCCGCGAGCTTGAGGGCTTCCTTGCGGTCCAGCTTGGCTTGGCGGATTAATTCCTCGACGCGGTCGGATAGGCTTTGCGTGGAATCGGCTTGCCCCGCGGAGGCGGTCGGCTCCGGCGGACCTACCACCAGGGTGATTTCACCGCGTGCCGGGCGCTCTGCCAGGGACTCCGCCAGTTGCGAGAGTCTGCCACGTAGAAATTCTTCGTGGAGCTTGGTGACTTCTCGGGCGACGCAAGCAGGACGGTCACCGAGGATTTCCTGGGCGTCGGCGATGCTTTCGGCGACACGGTGCGGCGCTTCGTAAAAGATCATGGTGCGCTCTTCTATGCGCAAATGTTCGAGCGCGCGGCGGCGTTCGCCGGCGCGCTGCGGGAGGAAACCGACGAACAGGAATTCTTCGCTGGGCAGCCCAGCCGCGGCCAGAGCGGCCAGCGCTGCGGAAGGGCCGGGAATCGGCACCACGGGAATTTTGTGGCGCACGCAAAGGGTCACGAGCCGGTAACCGGGGTCGGAAACCAGCGGCATTCCTGCGTCGCTGACCAGCGCGATTTTTGCGCCTTGCTCCAATTGGATCAACAACTCTGGCGAGCGCGTCATCTCGTTGTGTTCGTGATAGCTGACCAACGTTTTCGCAATGTCGTAATGGTTGAGCAGTTTTTGCGTGTGCCGGGTATCTTCGCAGGCGATGAGGTCGACTTCTTTCAGGATGCGTAGCGCGCGTAGGGTAATGTCTTCGAGGTTGCCGATCGGGGTGCCAACGACATACAGGCACCCGCTGCCTGGAGCGGCTCCGTTTGATGGGGGAGCCGACGAGCGATCACGGGAATTAGGCACACCGCGCTTCTTGGACATAGCTAGGAGTCTAGCACCGCTCGGAACCGGCCGCTGCCCGCATCCAAGGCGATTATGGCACGCATGGTATAATCATGGATTCCGCACTACTAAAGGAGAGAGTCTGTGCCTCTGTACGAGTACAAGTGCCTGAAATGTGGCCGCAAAACGGAAAAAATCGAAAACGTGGCCGGGCCGCACCTGAAAAAGTGCCCGCATTGCGGAAGCAAAGTGGAAATGATGTTTTCCGCTCCGGCAATACAGTTCAAGGGCTCAGGCTGGTATGTGACTGATTATGGCGGCAAAAAGTCCAGCGGCGATGCCGGTAAAGACGACAAGCCGGCGACAGAATCGAAAGAGGCGAGCAAGGATTCAGGTGCGAAGGAACCCGCATCGAAAGACTCCGGAACGAAAGATTCTGGAAGCAAAGAGAAAAAGACAGAGAAGTCCGGGAAATCGGAGAAGAAGAAATAGTTGAGGGGCGGCGTTTGGGCTAGAGTTTCAGAGTTTTTAGGTAGGCGCGAAAGTCCTTGCCTAACTCCTGGTTTTGCAGGGCGAGTTCTACCGTGGCTTTCAGGAAGCCGAGTTTGTCGCCGGCGTCGTAAGAAATGCCTTCGTAGATGTAAGCCCATAAGCCCTGCTCTTGGGCCAAGATGCGCATTCCGTCGGTTAGCTGAATTTCGTTCCCCGCACCTGGCTTGGTACGCTGCAGGCAATCGAAGATGGCCGGCGGCAGAACATAGCGGCCTGTAATCGCCAAATTGGAAGGAGCATTTTCCGGCTTGGGCTTTTCCACGAGGTCGCGGATGCGCAGCAGCCGCGCGCCGAAGGGAGGCTGTGGCGCGGGCTCTCCGGCAACGATGCCGTAAAGATGCGTGCGGTCCTTGGGCACCTCCTCGACCGCGATGGCACCCACGCCGGTCGCTTCGTAGACATTGATCAGTTGCTTGGTGGCGGGATTTTCACCGGGAATCAGCACATCGCCGAGCAGCACGGCGAAGGGTTCGTCGCCGACCAGATCGCGTGCGACGAGCACGGCATGGCCTAGGCCGAGCGGCTCTTTCTGGCGCGTGTAGCTGACCTGCACCATGTCCGCGATGTCGCGAACCAGCCTGGCTTGCTGCTTCTTGCCATGTTTTTCGAGGAAATCTTCGAGGAAGGGCGAAGCGTCGAAGTGATCTTCGATGGAGCTTTTCCCGCGGCCGGTGACGATGATGATGTGCTCGATGCCCGAGGCCACGCACTCTTCCGCGACGTATTGGATCTGCGGTTTATCCACTACCGCCAGCATTTCCTTTGGCTGCGCTTTGGTGGCGGGCAGAAAGCGAGTGCCCAGGCCTGCCGCGGGCAGGACTGCTTTTCTTACTTTGCGTGCGGGAGCGGAGTTCGGAGACGACTGCGAGTCGTTTGTAATCATTAGTTTTTAGCGCGAATTCGACGGGAAGAGGTTGGCAGCATGCACCTTCGCACAGTAGACGCGTCGGAATAGAATTGTCAATCTGCCGATAAGAGAAAATACCGTGGAAGCTGTAGCCGAAGGGAGAAGAAACCTTGCGTGAATTTGCAACGGCTGGGACGCGTGGCGCAGAATGAAATTATGAGCGTGCGAATCCTGGGCATCGAATCTTCCTGCGACGAGACTGCTGCCGCGGTTGTCGCGGATGGACGCGAGATTCTGTCCAGCGTAGTGGCTTCGCAGATCGATGTGCACCGGAAATATGGGGGTGTGGTGCCAGAGTTAGCTTCGCGCGAGCATTTGCGGCAAATCGTACCGGTGGTGCGCGAAGCTTTAGAGCAGGCGAAGATGAGCCTCGCGGATGTGGATGCCATCGGCGTGACGCATGGACCGGGGCTGGTCGGGGCGTTGCTGGTCGGCATCACCTATGGGAAGACGCTGGCCGCGGCGCTGCAAAAGCCGTTAGTGCCGGTGAATCATTTGGAAGGGCATGTTCACGCCGTTTTTCTGGAGGCGCACAAAAGCGGGCGTGAACCCGCGTTGCCAGCGGCATGTTTAATTGTTTCGGGCGGGCATACGGTTTTGTATGAGGTGAAGCCGGGCGGATCACGCGATACATTTGGCTATCGCAAGATCGGACAGACGCGCGACGATGCAGCCGGTGAAGCGTATGACAAAGTTGCCAAGCTGCTGGGGCTGGGTTATCCCGGAGGTCCCATACTCGACCGGCTTGCTGCCGCGACAAACGGTGTCCCAGCACCAGTAAAGTTTGGTTCGATCAAGACGCGTGGCAATCCCTACGATTTCAGCTTCAGCGGTTTAAAGACGGCTGTGCTGTATCACGTGCGCGAGCATCCGGAATATGCGGAGGAAATTCGGAATAGGGAAGAGGCGTTGGCGCGGGGGGAACGAAAATACGAGCAGTTGCTGCCGTTGTGCAGCGCGCAAACGTTGGCTCTGGTGCGCGAATTTCAGAATGCGGTTGTGCGTGACCTGGTCGAGCGTACGCTGGACGCCGCGGAAGAATTGTCGGCGGAGAGCGTTCTCGTGTCGGGCGGAGTGGCCGCGAACAGCCAGCTTCGTGCCACATTTGAAGAACGCGGTCGAGGCAAGGGGCTCGAAGTATTTTTCCCCAGCCGTGCGTTATCGACCGACAACGCCGCCATGATCGCAGCCGCTGCTTACTCTCATTTTCGCGCCGGCCAATTCGCCGACACTTCGCTAAACGCGGACCCAAGCTTAAAGTTGGCTTAGTCGGCAGGAACGGCGCGGGTTTTGGCCCAGTCGCGGATAGCTTGAATGTCTTCGGCGCGGGTAACGCTGAGAGGTTGCGTGCCGCGGATTTCGCCCAGCAAAATCTCAGTGCTGAGCTGCTGCTTTTGCGCGAACGCGGTGTACAGGCCGGAGACGATAGCTTGCTCTATTTCTGCGCCGCTAAAACCGTCACCGGCAGCGGCCAGTTTCTGCAAATCGAACGAAGATGCGTCGCGGCTGCGTTTTTTGAGGTGCAAAGAAAAAAGTGCCGCGCGGACTTCCGCATTGGGCAGGTCGACGAAGAAAATCTCGTCGAAGCGGCCTTTGCGCAGCATTTCCGGGGGCAGTGCAGAAATATTGTTGGAGGTGGCCGCGAGGAATACACCACCTTCGCGGTCCTGCATCCATGTGAGCAGAGTAGCCAGCAAGCGCTGCGACAACCCTGCGTCAGCGTCCCCGCTGCTGCCGGCGGAGGCGAAGGCTTTCTCGATTTCGTCGATCCATAGGACCATCGGAGCAAGCTTTTGCGCGAGTTCCAGGGCTTTCTGGAGCTTCTTTTCACTTTCGCCTATGAATTTGTCGTACAACGCACCCGCATCGAGGCGGGCCATCTCGTAGCCCCATTCGCCGGCCACGGAGCGCGCGGCCAGGCTCTTGCCGCAGCCTTGCACACCGGTGATTAGAATTCCCTTGGGCGGTTCGAGGCCGAAGCGGCGGCCTTCGGGGGTAAGCGCGCTCTTTCGCTTGGCGATCCATTCGCGCAGGCGGCGCAATCCTGCAACATCGGCGAAGGACGCATCACGGCGGATGGTTTCGAGCAGGCCATCGATGCGCAGGGCGTCGCGCTTGGAATCGAGGACGGCGTCGAGCAATCCAGCATCCATGCGGCGTCGCGCGAGGATGCACATGCGCAAAGCGCGCATGGCTTCCTCTTGCGGCAGGCCGACCAAATTCTGCGCGAGTTGTGCGATGCCGGCGACATCAAGGGCTATGGGGATTTGCTGAGTCCGATTCATTTCTGCCAGCACGTCTCTTACGCCGGGGAGCAAGTCGTCGGCGGTGGGCAAGCCCAATTGAAATGGGACGGAGTCGCCGCGCAAGTCGGGAGGCAACTGCAAGGCAGCGGCAGTAATTATGATGGAGCGGCGCTCGGCGCGGAATTTTTCGGCGAGTTCGCGCACGCGGCGGCAGACGCGATCATTGTCGCAGTAACGGGCAAAATCCTTCAGCAGAAAGACGCCATCGCCTTGCAGCAACGCGACGTTGCCTAACGCTTGCTCGGGACTGTCTGTGTTGTAGATCGGGGCGCCGTGCACTTTGGCCAGGCCGGTGGTAACGCTCCAGGTGTATAGCGGGACAGCAAGGTCTGCGGCGACTTCCAGAGCTAATTGCTCCAGACGCTCTTCTTCTGTTGTCTCCACGGTGATAACGGGGTGGTGAGAATTGACCAGCAGACGGAGTTCGTCGTGTTTGTCGTGGTGCGCCGTCGCAGGTTTTACCGGCGCAGAAGTGGCCGGGCGCTGCGCTTGCGTGACGGTTTGCCCGGACGAAGCGCCCTTTGGGTCGTTTGACAAAGCGAAAGGCCTCGTTTAACGTTAGAAGTTTGAAAAGAGCTCAAAAGGAGCCATAGATGGCCCAGGGACAGGCTACCAAAGTAAAGAAAAAGAAGAAGAGCGTTTTGAAACGGGCGGCGCAAGCTCGTCAACGTGCCGAAGTGAACCGCGCCAACCGGACGCGGGTGCGTTCGTTGATCAAGAAGCTGCGCACGGCGATCGGGTCGGGGGATGCCAATGCGGCGGGGAACTTACTGCAGCCCACGCTGTCGGCGATCGATGTGGCCATCAGCAAGGGCGTGCTGCACGAAAACACGGGAAATCGTTACAAATCGCGTCTTGCTGTTGCGTTTAACGGAGTGAAGGCAGCCAAAGCGTAGATTGTTACTAGTTCTAGTTGGTTTCGGGGAACGGGCCTAGCGGCCCGTTTTTTCTTTTGCTGTGTCCCATGCGCCGCACAGCGGCAATGAATCAAAGCCCGGAACCACCTGAGCTAATCGGTGGCGGTTAGGTTGTGGACGTGTTGCTCGAGGGCCTGGTTGTACTGGCGCTCGATTTGCAACTCGGTTTGGAGTTTTTTGATGAGCAGCTCGAGACGGGCTATTTCGGTTTTGAGTTTGACTATGTCGGGGCTAGCGGCGGACGCGCGGAAACCTTGTGCTGGTGGAGCGGTTGGCGCGGCTGGCCGAGGTGTAAACGCTTCGGCTAAGGCGCGGGGCCATGCGTTTTCTGGAGGCGCCATTTGCGGTGGTGCCGGCGCTGTGCGCTGCACGGGCGGCGGTGCGAGAACCGACTGAGGGGGCGGGGGCGGCGGCGGCGGCGCGAACAAGCTTTGCAGAGAACTGGCGCCGACGTGGCGTTCGGGCGCGGGTGGCGTAGCGATTTTTGGTCCTAGCAAAGCCTTGACGCGGCCGATTAGTTCCTGCGGCTGAAAAGGTTTGCGAATTAATTCGTCAGCTTTCACGGCGACGGCTTTGTCGGCGACGGTCTTGTTGACGACTCCGGACATCAGGATGACGGGAACGGAGCCGAATTCAGGATGCTGCTTGATTTGCGTGCAGACGGAGTAACCGTCTTGATCGGGCATGATGACGTCGGTGATCACGGCGTCGGGCGGATTTTGCGCGAACTGCGCGAGCGCAGCGGCAGCGTCGCCGCAAGTGATGATGTTGATGCTCTCGCGGCGGAAAGCAATCTTGATGACTTCGCGCATGGTGGCGCTGTCGTCGATGAAATAGACTGTGGGCGTGCGCTTTGCCGGTGCATCGGCCAGCGGAGGAATGGTCATGGCTTCGCTCATAGCGCTTCCTTATCCGCCATGTCGCGAGCGCCTTCATCGAATTCGCGCATGGCATCCAGCATGAGATCGGTGGCATTGCGCAGCACGGTGTGCTGCGTCGAACTGCTTCCGTAGACAAACTTGTAGACCCCGGAGCCGCCTCCGTGAACGGTCTTGACGATGTGCACGACAGCTTCGTCGCCGAACAGGCTGCCGCATTCGGCGTGGCGGATCTCGCCGGCGTCGAAGAAAAGCACAGCGTCGGCATTGGCGGCGTTGATGTGCAAGGCGCCCGTCTGGTGCGCGTGGCTGAGCATCTGCAGCACTCCGGGCAGATCAGTGTGGGTGAGGCTGCCGCTGAGGCTGGTGTCGGCTTGCGCGAGCATCTGGGTGGGCTGGAACCCTTCGGCTTTGCTGGTCACGATGTTGCGCACGTGAGAGGCGATGATCGCCGGGGTGCGACGGCGGTCGATATAATCGTCACAGCCCGCTTGAAAGGCTTCCATGAGGGCGCGCTGGCTGCCGTCGCCGAGAGCAATCACGGGCAGAGCGGAGTTCTTCGGGTCGGCATGGATGATTTTGGCGATTTCCAGAGCGCCCATTTCACGCAGGTTGGTGGCGCACACAATAGCGGCGGGAGCGTCGTATTCGAGGGTGGTTAGCGCGAATGCTGCCTGCGTGCTGGAAATGACCTCGAAGCCTTCGCGTTTTAGCGCGTCGCCGAGTTTCTTCGCGAAATAAACATTGCTGTCGATCAGCAAAATCTTGGCGGGACGTCCATTGGCGATCATGGCCGGACCTCCTGAAGCTGCGGAGGCGCGGGGCTGGGCGCGATTTCAGTGGGACCGGGAGTCAGCGCGGCAAGGTTGAGGACTTCAATGACGTCGCCGGCGTGCGAGAGCCAGCCGGCAACGTGCGGAGCGTCGGTGTCGCTGGCCGGAGTCATTTCCGTGTTGATGAGTTCGCAGTCCCCGGTGACCGGCAGCGCGACCCATTCTGTTTGCGGGCCATAGCGGCGTTGGGCGATTAAATAGAAGCGCCGCGACTTCAGGCCTTTGCCGATAAGTTTTTCCGCGACGTCGCAGACCGGCACGATGCGGCCACGGCGGAGAATGACGCCTTCAACTTCGCTGGTGTGATGAGGGAAACGGAAGACGCGGCTGGGGGCGACCAGCTCTGCAATCTGCGTGGCGGTCACGGCAAAGCGACGGTCGCCCAAGCGAAGCAGGACGAAGGATTGCAGATCGGTTTCGGCGATCAAGGTCATTGCATGATGCTCGTATCTGGCTCATCTTCAGCAATATGCTCCGCGGGAGGTTTGGCCTCTTGCGACAGCGAAGCGTCCAGTAGAAAAAGTTCTTCGGGCGTCAGGAAGCCGTCAGGCTTCACGACCGGCACGACGCTTTGGTCCAGAGCGGTGAGCCCGCGATACCAGGTGCGCTCGTCGTGGCAAAAAGCGAGTGGTAGCGCTTGCAGGCGTGTCATGCTGGTCATTTTTTCTATGCCGTCAATCAACAGCGCGGTACGCGTGCGGCGTAGAACGAAAACGAGGGCCGGAGGCGCAGGCTGCAAGCCAAAATGCATGGCGGCGTTCACGACATAGACGGAATATTCCCCGCGACGCACGACATGTTTTACCTTGCGCAGGCTGGGTTGCGAAACTTCCTTGGCAACTCCGGAAAGACTGTCCACGCCGCGAACTTCCTGGACGGAGGCGGAAGAGACAGCGAAGAGTTGGCCGCTGACGCGGAACAAAATGATCTGCTCGGCGCGGGGCGCGGGGCCTTTGGTTGGAGACAACGGTTTCACTATTTCACTCCTACAGGAGTGGCTTTGCAAAGGCCGATCACGCGCTTTTCGATGGCAGCGTAGATGTCGTCGATGGCCAGGATATGGTCGACCGCCGCTAGCTTGATGGCCTCCGCAGGCATACCGAAGATTACAGAGGTAGCCTCGTCTTGGGCGATGACCAGGCCCCCGGCGGACTTGATGGCTTTCGCGCCCGCCGCGCCGTCGGCCCCCATGCCGGTAAGTACGACACCGATGCTCATCGGTCCAGAGTAGGCAGCGACGGTTTCCATGGTGACATCGATATTGGGGAGATAGCCGCTGATGCGACCGGAAGCGGCGTCCAGTTGGATACGCCCAGTGGGAGCAACTCGCAGATGCTGCGCGCCAGGACAGATGTACAGCGTTCCAGGCTGGACGGCCTCGCCATTTTCGGCTTCCTTCACGCGAATGCTGGTGAATTCGGCGAGTTGCGCGGCGTATTGCGTTGTGAAAGACGCCGGCATGTGCTGCACCAGGAAGACGGCTGCGGGGAAATCGCGAGTGAATCCGGGGGCAAGGCGCATCACCGTGGCTGGTCCGCCGGTGGAGGCGCCCAGAACAACGACCGGGAAGCGCTGATCGGCGGCAGTCATGGGGGTGGTGCGTACCGGCGCAGTTGGCTTGGCGGGCGCGGCGCTACCGTTGGTGCCTTGTACGGTGAGAGCGAGCCTTGATGCGGTCCGTACGACGCGGACCTTCGCGGCCATGCGTACTTTGCGAAGGAGATCATCCTTGACGCTTTGCATGTCCAAATCGATGCCGCTTGAGGGCTTAGCCACAAATTCGATGGCGCCGAGCTCAAGTGCTTTGAGGGTGCTGGCGGCACCTTCCTTTGATTCGGAGCTGACAATCACGATGGGTTTGGGATTGGTGGTCATGATCTGGGCGGTGGCTTGCAAGCCGTCCATGTGCGGCATGTTGATGTCCATGGTGATGACGTCGGGCTTCATGGACTCGGCCATGGCGACGGCTTCGCGGCCGTCTTTGGCATGTCCGGCGACCTGCAGTTGATCGTCGGCATTGAAAATAGTCTCCAGGACCTTGCGCATGAAGGCAGAGTCGTCGACGATCAAGACGCGAAACTTTTTGTTGGCTGCGGGTGCCATGGCTTTTCTACGCCACCGGTACAACCGGACGCGTGGCCTCCGTTCCCATGAGTTGTTCGACCGCGGCGAGCAATTGATCCTCTTGCACGGGTTTCGTCAAAAACGCGGTTGCGCCTTCTTTCATGGCGCGATCGCGATGCTTGGCGCCGGCGCGCGAAGTGACCACCATTACAGGGATGCGACGGGTCGAGGGGCTCTGCCGCAACTGAACCATCAGTTCGTACCCGGTCATGCGCGGCATTTCGAGGTCGGTGATTACCAGGTGGCAGCCGTGCTGAGCGACGAGTTCGGCGGCTTCCAGGCCGTCGGCGGCCAGCTTCACGCGATAGCCGTTCTTTTCGAGCATGCGGCCCACAAATTTGCGCACGCTGATGGAATCGTCGGCCACAATGATGACGCGTTCGTGCTCGACGCGATCGATGGCCTCGGCCGGAATGGTGCCGCGAGCGACTGCCGCGGAGCCGGGGGCGAAGATACGCGCGGCGGTTGCCGTGGCTTGCAAAGTCCGGCGCTCGTTCGGTTCCGTGGCTACCATACGATTCAGGTCAATCAAGAGAATCAAGCTGCCGTCGGGAGCGATGGTTGTGCCGGGGAAGAGCTTTACGCGGCGGAGATATTCGCCGAGGTTCTTGATGACGATTTCGTCCTTGCCGACGACTTCTTCGACCACCAGCCCGATCTGGCGGTTGCCGGCATTGGCGACGACCATGCGGAAATAGCCGTTGATGGGTTCGAGAGGAGGGAGGCCGAGGTAAGTGTCCAGGCGAATAACCTCGGTGACCACGTCGCGAACCTTGGTGAGCAGCTTGCCGCCTACATCTTCGATCTCATCCGCGCGCAGACGGCGGATTTCTTCGACAACGGCGAGCGGCAGCGCAAAGCTGGTGCCCCCGCAGCGAATGAATAACGCGGGCGAGATGATTAAGGTCAGCGGAACCTTCAGGGTAAATTTTGTGCCTTGGCCGCGCGTGCTTTGTATATCGATTTCCCCGTTTAACGCGTTGAGATTGGCGCGCACGACGTCCAGGCCCACGCCCCGCCCGGCGAGTTCGGTTTTCGCAGGCGCGGTGGAAAAACCAGGATGGAAGAGCATCTCGCGGAAATCGCGCTCGGTGAGCCGGTCGGCGGTCTCCGGCGAGACTAGGCCGCGTTCAATGGCGCTATGCCTCACGCGATCGTAATCGATGCCCCCGCCGTCGTCTTCAACTTCGATATAGATGTGGTTGCCGCGATGGTAAGCGCGCAGGGATACTTTTCCGGCTTCGGATTTTCCGGCTGCCCGGCGCTCGGCGGCGTGTTCTATGCCGTGCGCCACCGAGTTGCGCACCAGGTGGACAAGCGGATCGGAGATCTGCTGAATGATGTTGTTGTCCAGCTCGGTCTCGCTGCCGGTGAGGTCCAGTTCCACCTGCTTGCTGGCGGACGTGGCGGCGTCGCGAACGGCGCGTGAAAGCCGCGAATAGAGTGTGCCGATAGGTACCATGCGCGCGGCGGTGAATTCGTCCTGCAAGTGATGCGCAAGCTTGGTGAAGTCGTCGATGTCGCCTTCCACGCGGCCAATGTAGCCTTGGAGCTGGGTTAATACTTCGTTGACGTCGGCCGAAATTTCGGCCATGGAGCGCGAAAGAATATTGAAATCGTCGTAGCGGTCCATCTCGAGCTCGCTGAAGTCGGACCAGGTGTCGCCGGCTGCGGCGCTACTCAGCCGCTGCGGAGTTGTCGCAGGGTTCCAGGGTCCTGGGTTGCGGGAGGAGCTGATGCGATTGAATTCGTATTTTTCCTGGAACTCGGAAACTTTGCCGTGCAGGCGCTCCTTGGAGAAGCCCAAGGTATCGACGAGTTTTTCGAGCTCGGCCACGCGGCCAACCATGCGGGTGCGGTTGATGACCAGTTCGCCGACTGTGTTCATCATGCGGTCCAGGCGTTCCAGCGCGATGCGTACGGATTTTGCGGCATTCGCGGCGACCGGCAGTTTGGACGCCTTGCGCGTCATCGCAGGCGCTTGCGCCTCGCTGTCATCGGCCCGCTGCGTAGCGTCATCGCTCGATTGCACAGCCTCGCGCTCTTCTTCCTCCGGGGGCGCGAATTCCGCGATGCGGCCGAGCAGAGAATCGACCTCCGCGCGCATTTCCGATTCGTCGGTCCACTGACGGTGCAGCGTCTTCTTCAATACGTCGACCGAGGCCAGGCACAGATCGACAACGGCGGCGGACGGCTCGATTTCAGCGTCTCGGAGCCGACCAATTAGATCTTCGACGCGGTGTGCGATGCCGCCTAGGCGCTTCAGGCCGACTTGCGCTGCGGAACCCTTTACGGTGTGAATCGCGCGGAAAAGGCGATTGATTTCCTCGGGATTGTTGTTACCTTCCAAAGAAATCAGGCAATCGCTGACCACTTGCAGGTGTTCTTCGGCTTCCGGCTGGAAGAATTCGAGAATCTCGTCGGGGACCTCGTCATCGGCGGGCAGCGCATCAAAGTAGGAGCCGGTGGAGGCCTCTTCCTTGGCTTCCGCGGCATGCCGCTCGATGGCCTCCTCGGTAATGCGCTGCTGGCCATAGTTGAGCGGCGCAGGCTCGGCGGGAAAGGCAAAGCGGTAGCGTTCCTTGAACGCCGCGATATCGTCGCTGCTTTCCTGGCCGGTGTCACTGATCTCCAGTAAGTCGGTTTCGAGGACGGAAATTCCATCGGAAAGGAATTCGGTGAGCGGACCGTGCAGATCGTTTCCTAGCGGAGCGTTCAGGGCGTACTGAAAAACGTGAGCCAGCTTTCCGGCAACTTCAGAGAATCGGGGGAAGCCATAACTTGCGGAGGTACCACCCAACGTGTGCGCCGCAATGTACAGACGCTCGAGGTCCTCCCGGCGCGGCTCCACTTCCTGAAGCACGCTGACATATTCCCGCAAGTATTGCAGGTGTTCCGAGGCTTCCTGGAGGAAGACTTCGACGGCTTCGCGGTCGGGCATGCTCACGCGCGTCCCTCCGTGACGAGTTCGGGCTTCTGCAGTTCCTCCGCGGTGGGTTTGCGATACAGGATGCAATCGTTCAGCACGATGGCTTGAAACTTTACGGGCATCTTGGAAATGGATTCGGAGTGACCAAGAAACAGATAGCCGCCGGGCTCCAGGGAATCATAGAAGCGTTGTACCAGCGCACGGCGGCGTTCTTCCGAAAAATAGATCAGCACGTTCATGCAGAAAATTACGTCCATGCGTCCGACGTACACCGCAGAGGCCAGATTCATCTGCGCAAAGGTGACCATTTTCTTCAGGCGTGGCTTCACATGATGGCCTCCATCCGCTCGGGTGAAGTGTGCGGCAAGTTGTGCTGTGGTCACGCTGGCCAGGGAACGTCCGGTGTAAATGCCACGTTCGGCGAGTTTGAGGGCTTGGCGCCCGACGTCGGTGGCCAGGATCTCGACATTCCACGCATCGTAGAAGGAGAGCGCGTCGGCGACGGTGATGGCGATGGAATAAGGCTCTTCGCCGGTGGAGCAGCCCGCGCTCCACACTCGTAACGTGCGCGGATTCCTCCAAAATTTCTTCACATGCAGTTCCGGGAG
>Ga0307478_10000577_pt1 | contig 36911 bp, 33 predicted proteins | sample atmos_gasesECM4C_2_FD_203713 | JGI IMG/M metagenome (GOLD analysis project Ga0307478, IMG submission 203713) | Hardwood forest soil microbial communities from Morgan-Monroe State Forest, Indiana, United States - atmos_gasesECM4C_05 | ecosystem: Environmental > Terrestrial > Soil > Temperate...
TTCGCGCCACAAGAGGACTTCAAAAAATACCCGCGACCGTTCGAGCAGGATCGGGCCCGCCTGGAAGCGCTGGGCGTCGATGCCATCTTCCACCCGCCGGTCGACCAGATCTACCCGCCGGCGTTCAAGACCCGGGTCGATCCCGGGCCCCTGGGAGAGGTTCTCGAAGGCAAGAGCCGGCCGGGTCACTTCGTGGGTGTGCTCACCGTCGTGCTCAAGCTCCTCAACCTGACCCAGCCAAAGCGCGCCTACTTCGGCCAGAAGGACTTCCAGCAGGTCGTCCTGGTCCGCCAGCTGGTTCGCGACCTCGCCCTCCCGGTCCGGATCGTCGTCGTGCCCACGGTCCGGGAGCCGGATGGCCTGGCGATGAGCTCCCGGAACACCTACCTCGACCCGGCTCAGCGCCAGCTTGCCCCGATCGTCCGCCAGGCGGTCACGAAAGCGGCACGAGCCTTCACTGAGGGTGAAACCAGCCCCAGCGAGCTGGAACGTCTCACTGCCGACCGGATCGCCGGCGCGCCGGGCGTTGAGATCGATTACGTCGCGGTGGTGGACGAAACCACGCTCAGCCGCCCCCCGCACGCCTCCCCGGGCACCGTTTTGGCAGTCGCTGTTAAACTTGGATCAATCAGATTGATCGATAACGTTGTATTGGGAGCGGAGCGCCTCTGAGTTCAGAGCGGCGCTCCAAAGCGAAGGGCGGAGTAACAACTTCAAAGGTCAAGGCGAAGCCGACCGCGAAAGTGGCACGCCCAAAGGCGGCCTCGTCGGCTCGGAAGGAGCCGTCGGTGGCGCATAAACCAGCGGTCGCGGCGCGGCCGACCCCCAAGGCGCCGGTCGTTCCTCGCAGCCAGCCGAATAACGGCCAGCCGGCGGCCGCCGTCGTCCAGCCCGTCGCCCCCCCGGCACCCGTCCAGCCGCCGCCACTCGCCCCCGGCGTCCCCGTGATGCCCTTCCCCCGGCCTACCATCCTCGGCCTCGGTTCGCCCTGGCGTACCGCCGGCCGGCCGGCCGGTATGCCGCCGCGTCCCGCGCCGGTTCCGCACCCTGCCCCGACGCCCCAGCCGCGCCCGGCCGCTCCTCCCGTCATCACCATGCGCTTCCCGATGAGTGCCGTCGACAAGCTGATCAAGGAAGCGCTCGCCGAGGACGTCGGCGACGGTGATCTCACGACAGAGTCCCTCTTTCCGGGAAAAGTGAAAGCTCGCGGCAAGCTGATCGCGAACGAGGAAGGGGTGCTGGCTGGTTTGCCCATCTTCAAGCGGGTCTTCGAGCTGGTCGACAAGAGCATCTCCTTCGAGCCCCGCGCCACCGACGGCATGGCGTTGACCGGCGGGCAGCTGGTGGCGCGCGTGTCGGGCCCGGCCGTCAGCGTGCTCCGGGCGGAGCGCACCGCGCTCAACTTTCTCCAGCACCTCTCGGGAATCGCCAGCCAAACGGCAAAGTTTGCCAACGCGGTGAAGGGCACCAAGACTCGCATCCTCGACACGCGTCGAACCACGCCGGGCCTCCGATTCTTGGAGAAGTACGCGGTCGAGGTTGGTGGTGGGGTCAGCCTGCACAAGGGGCTCTCGGACCGCCTGATCGTGACGGAATCGCACCTGGCCCTGAGCGAGGGCGTGCCCAGCGTGGTCCGCCAGCTGCGCAAGGCCCACCAGGGGAAGCGCATCGAGCTGACGGTGACGAACATGCAGGAGCTGGACCAGGCGCTGACCGCCAAGGTCAACGTCCTGTTGCTCGAGAATTTCCCGCCGGGCCAGGTCCGGCAGGCGATTGCCCTCGTGCAGGGCCGCGCCAAGGTGGAGGTCACCGGCAAGGTCGGGCTGGACAACGCGCGCGCCTACGCGCTCGCCGGGGTCGACTACATCTCCGTCAGCCAGCTGACCCAGTCGGTCAAGGCCTTCGACTTCAGCTTCCGAGTCTCGCGCTAGCGCCGCGAAGGCGGCCGCTCAGCAGCACCAGGGCGGCGGCGATCGACGCGAGGAGTCCGCAGATCAGCCAGAAGCCGCTGGGATTCCAGGTGAAGAGCGCGGTTCCAACCACCGGCGCGAGGATGAGACCGACGCCCCACGTCAGACCCCAGGCGCCCTGATACCGGCCGCGAAGCTGCACCGGCGCCCGGTCGGCCACGTAGGCGCCGGCCATGGGCGAGTTCACCATCTCGCCGACCGTCCAGATGAAGACCGAGAGGATCAGTAGTGGCAGGACGTGAGCCACCGCCAGCAGGCCGAAACCAACCCCAACCAGGAGGAAGCCGGCCGCGATCACGGGTCGAGGTGCTCGATGCTGCGTCCACGACGTCAGGGGCAGTTCGAGCAGGACGATCAGCAACCCGTTCAGCGCGATCAGGCCGCCATACACGGCCGTTGAGAATCCCAGGGCTCGCACCTGCAGGGAGAAGGTGCTATACGACTGGAGGTAGACAAAGGCGGCCAACACCATCGCAATCAGAAAGAGCATAAAGACGCGATCCGTGATCACCGAGCGGTAGCCGCGCAGACCTCGCTCTTCGCTCGCCCCGCTAGCACGGTGCACATCGTGGATCGCCGCGAGTGCCAGCAGGCCGAAGACGACCGAGGTAGCCGCATCGGCGACGAAGAGCAGGAAGAATGAGCGCTGGGCCAGCAGTCCCGCTGCCGCCGCCCCCAGCGCAAACGCGGCATTGAGGACGAAACGAAGGGCGGCGAACGCCGCGACGCGCTGCCCTGCCGGCACGAGATCTGCCAGAAGGGCGCTCGAGGCGGGTCGATACGCCTCCGAGGCGAGCCCGGCCAGCGCCGTCAGGATAAGGATGATCGGCAGCAGGTTGACCTGCGACAGGGCGATCATGACGGCCGCCGACGCGAACATCGAGACCGTGATGGTGCGGCTGCGGCCGATTCGATCCGTCAACTCTCCCCCGACGATGGATGCCACCACCCCGCCGAGGCCATACAGACTGACGGCGGCCCCGGCTTCCTGCGCCGAGAAGCCGCGGCGGGTCAGGTACAGGATCAGAAAGGTCATCACGAAGCTGCCGAAGCGGTTGATGAACGTACCGGCGAAGAGCACCCAGGCGGCCGGGGGCAGCTCCCGTAGGTTCTGGCGAAGCGTGCGCCGTTCGCTCAACGTCGGCTGGCGAGCCGACGTTCCGGCATTCGGGGGGTTAGTGATAAGCGGGCGCCGCGATCGGGGCGAGCTCGGGCGTCCGGCGCCGCTTGCGGCGCGCATCGAGGATCTCGGCGGCGAACCCATAGCCCGCCTGGATGTAGTCACGGGTGGCGCCGAAGTCCATCGAGTGACGTAAGAACCCGGCGCTCGGGCGCAGGTGGATGATCTCGACGTTGCGGCCCACTTGCTTGATGGTCCAGCGCGTCCGGTGCTGGGCGGCAATCTGGAACGTATGGTCGACGATGGCGTTCATCGAACCCAATGGCGCCGGCAGCCGGCCGGCGTAGCCCGAGTCCAAGACGTAGACCCGCCGGGCACCCAGCTCGATCGCCGTGTCGAGCCCGGTGGGGTCGACCAGGCCACCGTCGACGTGCTGCCGCCCGTCGATCATGACGGGTGGAAAGACGCCCGGGATCGCGGACGAGGCCAGCACCGCCGGTCCCAGGGGCCCGTGGGAAAAGACGGCCTTCTTACCCATGGTCAGGTCGATGGCCACCGTATGGAGCGGCACCGCCAGGTCCTCGAAGTTGGACACCTGCAGGTGTTGGGCGACGAAGCGGGAGAGCCCGCCGCCCTCGTAGAGGGAGGGCTTGCGCCGCATCATGTTCCGGGCGGCGCGCCACCAGACCATGTCGAGCGAGCGGCGGCTAACCTGGTGCCAGACCTCCTCCAGACTCTGCACCCATTCCAGGTCCGGCCGGTGGGCGAGCCAGGCGCCATTCCAGGCGCCGATCGAGACCCCCACGATGAAATCCGGGATGATATCGCGCTCGATCAGGGCACGCAACATCCCGACCTGAGCAGCCCCCCGAGCCCCACCCCCAGAAATCGCGAACGCCGTCTTATCGCGCCCCCAGCGCAACATGTGCCTTTTAGTCTATGCAAGTACGGCACCGAAGTACACCGCCGAGTTGCTTTTCGGAGATGACGTCGACGCGCGGTTGCTATACTTCGAAGTGACTCGCGCCTTTGCCTACAACTTTGACGACCAACGAGTTCCAATAACACAAGGTGGTGGCCTACTGGATTGTCAGATTTCGAGCTTTCTCAGGACTCGTCCGACTCGCAGAATGGAAGCGCAGCGACGATGGAGGAGTTCCTCAACCAGGAGGAAGCTTCAAGTAAGCGCATAGCCCACGGCGACATCATCGATGGGGTCGTCGTCCGGGTTGATCCCGACGAAGTTTTGGTCGACGTCGGCTCGAAATCCGAGGGGGTAATTTCAAGCCGGGAACTGGGGACGCGAGAGGCGGGAACGCCCGACCTCCATGCCGGTGACCACATCAAGGTCTTCGTCCTGCAGCCTGAAAACGAGGATGGCAACGTCGTGCTGTCCCTGCGGCGCGCCCGCGCCGAATCGGTCTGGGTCAAGGCCCAGGAGCAGCAGGAGACCGGCGAGATGATGGACGCCGAGGTTCGCGAGCAAAACAAGGGCGGCTTGATCGTCAACATCCTCGGCCTGCGCGGCTTCCTGCCGACCTCCCAGGTGTCTCGTACCCACAGCTCGAACCTCCAGGAGTTGGTCGGCCAGCGGATCGGCGTCAAGATCCTCGAGGTCAACCGTAAGCGCAACCGGCTGATCGTCAGCCAGAAGGCGGCCTTCGACGAGGACCGGGCGCGCCAGCGGGGCGAGCTCTTCGAGAAGCTCAAGATCGGTGACGAGATCGAAGGTAAGGTCTCTGGCCTGACCACCTATGGCGCCTTCGTCAACCTGGGCGCCGCCGACGGCCTGATCCATATCTCCGAGCTCTCCTGGGACCGGGTGGCGAACGTTGCCGACGTCCTCACGGTCGGCCAGGACGTGCGGGTCAAGGTCATCAAGCTCGATCCCGACACCTCGCGCATCTCGCTCAGCCTGCGTCAACTCGGCCAGGATCCCTGGGATCACATCGAGAAGCGGTTCCCGCCGGGGGCGATCGTCGAGGGTGAAGTCACCAAGATCAAGAAGTACGGTGCCTTCCTGCAGATCGGCGACGGCATCGAGGGCCTGCTGCACATTTCCGAGCTTGCCTGGGAGCACGTCGAGCACACCGAGGACGTCGTCCAGGTGGGCCAGCACCTCCGGGTGCGGGTGCTGCAGGCTGATCGGAGCCGGCGGAGGATCAGCCTCTCCCTCAAGCAGGCCGAGGATCCCTCCACCCATCCAGCTGAGTCCGAGGTGTCGGATTACCCCGGAGAGATCGAGCGGGTGCCCGAAGCCGAGCGCGAGCGAGTCTACGCCGAGGTGAGCGCCGCCCCGCAAGAATAGGGGCGTTTCGGCGTTCGATGCAGCTAAGGGATTATTAGATTTGGCGCGTATTCAAACTGAATTTGCGCTATGCTTCCGAGAACGATTGTTTAGACCTACCCGAGCAGTGGTAACTCCCTAACGTCTCAGCAGGCGGCAAACCGCAGATCCGAACGGGAAGCTATTTGAAAATTCCGGGTATCGTAATAGGTAGAAGTCAACTCAGTCGGAGGATATTGGTTGTACCCCTTTGAACGGTTTACGGAGCGAGCGAAGAAGGTCCTGACGCTGGCCCAGGAAGAGGCCGAGCGCTCGCACCACTCATATATCGGCACCGAGCATCTGCTCCTTGGGTTGCTGCGCGAGGGCGAAGGCCTCGCCGCCAAGGTGCTGAACAACCTCGGGGTGGAGATCAACAAGGTCCGCGCCACCATCGAGTCGGTGCTGGGCCGCAACGAGCGGATCATCATCCAGCAGATCATCCCCACCTCGCGGGTGAAGAAGGTCATCGAGATCTCCTTCGAGGAAGCCCGCCGGATGGGCAACAACTATGTCGGGACCGAGCACCTGCTGCTCGGCCTTCTGATCGAAGGTGAGGGGATCGCCGCCCACGTCCTCGAAGACCTCGGGGCCAACCTCGAGAAAGTCCGCGGCGAGATCGATCGCCTGCTGCACGAGAGCGGGCTCGATGAAGAGGCGGCGACCACCAAGAAGCCGTCCAAGACCCCGTTGCTCGACCAGTTCTGCCGCGACCTCACCGACCTCGCTGCCAAGAACACGCTCGACCCCGTCATCGGTCGCGAGACCGAGATCGAGCGGGTGGTCCAGATCCTCTCGCGCCGGACCAAGAACAACCCGGCGCTGATCGGCGAGCCGGGCGTTGGCAAGACGGCGATCGCCGAGGGCCTCGCCCAGCAGATCGTGCTCGGCAACATCCCCGAATCGCTGCGCGGCAAACGTGTGCTGACGCTAGACATGGGAGCGCTGGTCGCCGGCACCAAGTACCGTGGCGAGTTCGAGGAACGCTTGAAGAAGATCCTCGACGAGATCCGCTCCAGCCGGGAGGTCGTCCTCTTCATCGACGAGCTCCACACGCTGGTGGGCGCGGGCGCCGCCGAAGGCGCGATCGACGCCGCCAATATTCTCAAGCCGGCGCTGGCCCGCGGCGAGATCCAGTGCATCGGCGCGACCACCCTCAACGAGTACCGCAAGTACATCGAGAAGGACGCCGCTCTCGAGCGCCGCTTCCAGCCGGTCTTTGTCGACGAGCCCTCGCTGATCGAGACCATCTCGATCCTGCATGGCGTCAAGAGCCTCTACGAGAAGCACCATCGCGTCACGGTCACCGACAAGGCGATCAAGGCGGCCGCCGAGCTTTCCGTACGCTACGTCTCCGATCGCTCACTGCCCGACAAGGCGATCGACCTGATGGACGAGGCCTCGGCCCGGGTGCGCATGAAGCTGACGACGACACCGCCCGACCTGAAGACGATGCAGAAGGAGATCCGCGATCTCCAGATCAAGAAGGAAGAGGCGATCGCCAACCAGGACTATGAAACGGCTGCCTCCTTCCGCGACAAGGAGAAGAAGCTCAAAGACAAGTACGTCAAGGAAGAGATGGAGTGGCGCGACAAGCTCGGCGCGACCGTGCCTGAGGTCAACGAGGAGCACATCGCCGAGATCGTCAGCGCCTGGACGGGTGTGCCGGTCTCGCGCTTGGTCGAGGAGGAGTCGACCCGCCTGCTGCGCATGGAGGACGACATCCACGCCCGCCTCATTGGCCAGGACGATGCCGTCAAGGTCATTTCCCAGGCCGTTCGCCGCGCGCGCGCCGGACTCAAGGACTCGCGCCGTCCGATTGGGTCATTCATCTTCCTCGGACCAACCGGAGTGGGGAAGACGGAGCTGGCTCGCCAGCTGGCCCGGTTCCTCTTCGACAACGAGGAGGCGATCGTGCGCCTCGACATGTCGGAGTTCATGGAGCGCCACTCGACGGCGCGCCTGGTCGGGTCACCGCCCGGGTACGTCGGCTACGACGAGGGCGGGCAACTGACGGAAGCGATCAGGCGCCGTCCGTACAGCGTGGTGCTGTTCGACGAGATCGAGAAGGCGCACCCCGAAGTCTTCAACATGCTGCTCCAGATCCTGGAAGACGGCCGCCTGGCCGACGCGAAAGGCAAGCAGGTCAACTTCGCGAACACGATCGTGATCATGACCTCGAACATCGGCGTCAGCAATCTTCAGCAGGCGACGACGTCGATGGGCTTCCAGCCCTCGATGCCGAGCACCAGCCAGGAAGAGAAAGAGCACGGCAAGATGCGCGAGAAGATCATGGACGAGCTGAAGAAGACCTTCCGGCCAGAATTCCTCAACCGCGTGGATGCCGTGGTCGTCTTCAAGGCACTGTCGCCCGCCGAGATGCGGCAGATCGTCGACCTGCTTGTCTTCAAGGTGGCGCAACGGCTCGAGGAGCACGAGATGAAGCTCGAGGTCACCACCGAGGCCAAGGACTACCTAGCCAAGGAGGGCTACGATCGGATCTACGGCGCTCGTCCGTTGCGACGCGTGATCCAGCGACTGATCGAGGACCCGCTGTCCGAGACGCTGCTTACGACCAAGTTCGGCGCGGGCGACTCGGTGCTCGTGGAGATGGCCGATGGCCAGATCAAGCTGACGCCGATCATCGCCAAGCCGCGCGAGGCCAAGGCCGAGAAGCCGGAGAAACCCGAGAAACCAGAGAAGCCCCCGAAGGAACCGGTCGCCGGCAAGGGCAAGGGCGAAAGCTAAACCCCCAAACGACAAGACCGTCGGGGAATCCCCGGCGGTCTTCTTTTTTCTCTTGACACGACCCTCGAGCGGCCTATAGTCGGACGCGAGAGCGGCAATCCCGGCGCGATCCGGGTCGGGCCCAAAGGGGCCGAAGGAGGGCGAAATGGCAGACGCCGGCACGAAGCTCAGCCTCGACCAGAAGATTCAGGTCGTTCGCGATGCATTCGACGCGTTCAAGCGCGGCGACATGAAAGGACTGGCCGATCACTGGGCCGATGACTTCGTTTGGCACGCGCGCGGCAGCGTATTCGGCGGCGACTTCAAGGGCAAAGAGGCCGCCATCGGGGCCATCGCGAGGTACCCGCAGATGTTTGAGGACATCACGCTGGACTTCCACGACATCGTGGCCAATGACAAGCACGTCGTGGCGCTGGTCAACAGCTCATTTAAGCGGAGCGGCAAGACCTACCAGGACCAACTCGTCTACATCTTCCACATCAACGACCAGGGAAAGACGTCCGAGGCCTGGATCATCGCCGACACCGAGCAGTCGAAGAAGGCAGTCGAGGGCTGAGGTTAAGCGGCTCCCTCGCGGAGCCGCTTCTCCTCGTACATCGCCTCGTCCGCCATCTCGACGAGGGCGTGGATCGACTCGTCATCGTCGGGCATCGATCGGGCAACGCCGACGCTGAACTCCAGGCGATAGGAGCGGCTTGCCGCCTCGTTGCTGTCGTGCACGTTCTGCCGCAACCGAGTAATGGCGGTGTGGATCCCCTCGTCAGGCTCTGCTAACAGGACGCAGAACTCGTCGCCTCCGGTTCGCGCCACCACATCCGACTTTCGAAAGGTGGCCGTCAGGATATGGCCGAACTCGACGAGCGCCTGGTCACCCACCGCGTGACCAAATGTGTCGTTGATCCGCTTGAACCGATCGAGGTCGATCAGCAAAATGTGAATCGGCCGCTGCTGGCGCCGAGCGATTTCGCGTACGTGCCCCGCAAGCGCGGTAAACCCACGCCGGTTGTAGATGCCGGTTAGGGGGTCGACCAGCGCCAGCTGTCGCGATTCCTCCTCGGCCCGCGTTCGCACCACGACCTCTCGCTGCAATTCATCATTGCGGCCGCGGGCCACCTGCATCGCGCGCTCGGCCCGCTGGAACAGTTCGTAGGTGCTCAACACGCTGCCAATGAAGGCAGCAAAGTATCCTGCGACCGTCATCAGTTCGGCGGCACCAACCTGGCCGATGCCGGCCTCGTCCCCGAGGAGTCCGGCGGCCACCTGGCCGTCGACGAGGAGAATCCCTGCCAGTATCAACCAGCGCTCGTTGGTGTCGGCCCGGCCGGCATTCTTGAGGCTAATGCCGATCAGACCCGCAGCAAAGACGACAACGCTGACGACGTCGGTCATCTTCGAGAATGCTGGCTGGCCGGCGAAGGTGAAGCCGAGATAACCGAGCGGCGCGGCGATGGCGACGACGATGGCGAGCTGAGCGATCGTCGGGACATGCTGATCAAGCGCCGCCTGCCATCGCCACGCGGCCCAGCTCGCCAGGAACGAGGCGGAAATCAGGACGTCGCACCAGATGTCGCTGGCCTCAACCAGTTGGATCGTCCAGGCGGCGGTGCTAGGGACGAGCATCGACGCGAAGATCGTATGGACGGCAAGGAAGATCCCGGAGCCGAGGAATCCGATCGAGAGGTAAAGGGTCGGCGGCTGCCTGGCGCTGAGATAGCGAACCAACAGGATGAGTCCGACCATCACGGAGACCATGCTCGTCGTCGCCAGCGCCCCGGTGCGCAGCTCAGGACTGTCGATGACCAGGACGTGGCGGGCGGTCAACGACAGAACGATGGCGCCGACAATGGCGGCGATGATGTGAGCCGACCGCCATCTCGCTTTCTGCGTCATCTGATGTCACTGTGCTCCGACTCCACGCACAGCGACGCACGGCGCGAGGTTTGTTGCACGATCGTCACAGAAGGTCCCGCGGCGCCGTGCGATATACCCCAAATGGCAGTCTGCAAGCGGTGCGGCTGCGCGATGCCACTGGGCAGCAAGACCTGTGACATGTGCGCCACGATCGGGGCGATCGCGCCCGCCCAGCCCGCGTGGACGCCTCCAAAAGAGGTGGCCGGCGCCTCCGAGCTGAGCTCGTCGGCGGCGAGCTGGGCGACGAGTCCGGGGGCGATTCGGAAGACCGACCTCGACAAGGCCACCAAAGGTGTTCGCCGAGCCTTTCGGATCTACGCCATCATCGGCGTCATCAACCTCGGCCTAGGCCTGCTCGCCGAGCTGGCGGACCTCACTCCCTTGCAGGGGCTCTTCAACTGGTACTCGGCGGTCGAGGGAGGCATCTTCCTGGTGATCGCGTACTTCGTCCGAGGTGGCTCTCTGCCGGCAACCATCGTCGGCGGCGTCCTCTACCTCCTCGACACCCTGGCGTTGATCTTCGCCGGCTACTTCTCGTTCGTCCGATTGATCATTCTGGTATTCCTGGGCGAAGCGATCCTATCGGCGAACCAACTGCGCAAGCAGCGCAAGATGCAGGCCCAAAGTCCGATTGACCAGTCACGCGCGGCCTAGCCACCGCCGACGATCTCGAGCAGCGTATCCGGAAGGCCGAAGTAGAACCGCAGCGTCGCCCCGCTGATCTCGACCGACTTGCTGCTGCCGCGCAGTCGCACGCCGACGACGCGACCGGATGGCTCCTTCTGCAGCACGTCGATCCCAACCAGGTGATCGCCGATGTTCAAGCCGTTGTCGTTCAGGATGACGGCCGCGCCGTCGGCGGAGAATGGGCCGACTTGCCACGACGGCCCGCGATCGAAGGGGTCGGCGATGCCGGTCAGGTAGCCGAGGTGGGACCGGAGCACCGGCCCGTGGTTCCACTGGACGAATCGATACTCGCTGCTGACGGTATGCCCGCCGTCGGAGGCCATGTAAAAGGCGGTGATCGGTTGACCCTGGTAACTCAGCACCTGGCCGCGCGTCCCGTCCACTGCGGCATTCGACTCGGCACGCTGGTCGGTGAGCCCACTGTAGGCCTGATCCAACTCGCTGGCCCGCAGGTCGAAGTCAGCGCCGCCGAGGTGGGCGACGGCGTAGGTCCGAGCCGCAATTGCCTGCGCCTTGAGTGCCTCGACGCCCCAGTACGCCGGCATCTCGGCCGGCACCACGCCCTTGAGGTAGTCCTCCATGGGGAGCACGTTGACCGGTAGAACCGTCGCGCCGCCCTTGGGAACGATCCGCAGTACGCCCGCATAGCGGCGCTGTTCCGCGCCAGTGCGGAAGTCGCCACCCATGACCTGCATGATGTTGGTGCGAATGCCCGCCGGGCTACTGGTGTGAATCGTCAGCGTGTTGGTGATGACGACCGGCGCCCCGCGCGACCCGTCCGGGCCCACGACGAAGGCGATCGGCTGCGCGGAATTATTGGCGTCGAAGCCAAGAGACGAACCGGCGGCGACCTGGAGCTGGGGCAGGCCATCGACCGAGACCGGGCCGGCGATAAACGCCAATGGACCGAAGAGCCGCGGCCACGGCCGTGCCAGGTCGATCGGGTCGTCGGTGAGCGCAATTCGCACCATGCCGGAGGTGTCGTGCGTCTCGATAACCGTCCCGGTGTAATAAGTGGACAGGATCTTCCTGTAATCCTGGCCGGCGGCGGCGCGGCCGCGCGCGCCCCACTGACTCATCCCGAGTCCGTGGCCATTCCCGCGACCGTTGAAGAGGAAGCCGCTCAGATGAAACGAGGTGGGAACGCCGATGGCCATCGTGGCGCCACGCGTCTCCAGCTCGGTCGCCAGCGAGAAATCCCCGACCGCGGCCGGTGCAAGGGTGACCAGCGTCAGCGGCACGGTCGCCGCCGGTGCCACGGCTAGTCCGAGCTGACGGGTGTCCTCGGTGGTGGTCTTGCCGTCGGCGCTCTTCCACGTGAGGTGGACCAGGTCGGTGGCGCTCCAGGCGGTAGACGTGTCGTTGCGCACCTGCAAGTCGAGGCGAACGATCCCTCCCATCGGCGGATTCTTTGGGAGGACCGTTCCCGAGACCAGCGTCGCGGTTCCGGCGGCGCTGGCGCCCGACGCCGACACGATCGCCGCGGCGACCACGATCGCGCTCGTTAGGAGCGCCAGGCGGCGAGAACGCACCTTGTTAGTATCCAAAAAATGGTCGTCCGCGCCGCCTCGGCGGCGGGGCTGGCGCTGACGCTACTGGCGAGCTCCTGCACCTCCGCGACACCCAGCCCCACCCCGTCCGCGTCGCCGGTAGGCGCGAGCCATCTCCAGCTAATCGAGGCGGAGGATGCGCAGACCCTCGATCCCGCCCTGATCGATGACCCGACGTCACTCCAGATCGGCAGCGAGATCTTCGAGGGATTGACCGCCCTCGACGTCAACTTGCGACCGGTGCCCGCCCTGGCGCAACGATGGGAGATCACCGACGCTGGCCGGACCTACACGTTCCACTTACGGTCTGCTCACTATCAATCGGGCGCCGCCATCCAGGCGCAGGACGCGCTCACCGCCTGGACCCGGGCGCTGAACCCGGCAACCGCCAGCCCGAACACGATCTTCTTTTCGGCGCTCGGGGCCCGTTATCCCGGGGATCCGCTGACCAGCGTGGAGGTGGTCGACAGCACGACGCTTCGACTGCATCTGCCACGAGCCGACAGCGAACTGCTGACCCTTTTGGCGCTGCCGCCTTACTGGCTGACCGACCCCAAGCAACTGACCTCGGGCAGCGGTCCGTATCGGCTCGATCGTTGGGACCGTGGCCGGGCGCTCCACCTGTCGGCCTTCGACAACTACTGGGGGCCAAAGCCCTCGGTGCGCACGGTCGACATCGAGATCGAGCCCGACAACGTCAAACGGCTGGCTCGATTTACGAGCGGCGCCGTCGACATCGCCCACGGCTTCACCGGTCCACAGTTGCTCGCCTTTGCCCGAGGTCCCCATCAGGCCGCCGAGCTGCACAAAGTGCCGAACACGCGAACCACCTGGCTCGGCTTCAACACCGTTGCCGGAAGTGGCTACGGCCCCCCGGAACGAATGGCACTCGCGCAGGCGATCGATCGCTCGCGTGTGACGGACCTGGCCCTGTTCGGATCGACCCTCGCGGTGCCGGCCACCGACCTGCTGTCTCCGGGTGTGCCGGGCCATCTCAATCGGCAGTTACCCGCCTACAACCCGGCCGCCGCGCGGACTACCCTCGACCAGGCGGGATTCGGGCCGAGAATCGATCTCTATTTTTCGACCAATGCGACGGAGGGCCGAGTGGCCACCGACCTCCAGGACCAGCTGAGCGCCGCGACCGGCCGGACGATCGTGTTGCATCCGATCGGCGACTTCTTCAATCAGGCAGCGCTCGACAAGCTGCCACTCTTCATCGACACCTGGAGCGCCGACGTGCCCTATCCGTCCGATTTCCTGGAGAGCGTGCTGCGGGCCAGCTCGCAGTTCAACAACCTGCGGCTCTTCGACAGTGGTTTGGAGCAAGCGCTCGACGAGGGCCGCGCCGCACTCACCTGGGACGCCGCGCTCAAGGCCTACCAGCAGGCCGAAGGGTTGGCGCTGGCGCAGAACCGGTTGATCCCCCTCTACAGCGGCGTCGAGCCATACCTGGTGCGGCCGGGTCTGCATGTCCCATTCAGCGGCGGCACCATTCCCTACCGCTGGGAGAACGTTCGCTAGGATCGCTCCATGAAGGATCGGAGCTCCCACCGCGCGCGGGTGCTTCGCTACGGCGGCGAGGCCGGCGCACGCGTGGACGACCAGCTCGCCGCCGAGGAGCCGCTGGAAATCCGACTCGCCGGGCGGCCGTTGACCCTGATGATGCGGACGCCTGGCCACGACCGCGACCTCGCGGTCGGCTTTCTCTTCGGTGAGGGCATCATTCGGTCGGCCGACGACGTGACCGCCCTCTCGGTCGTGCCGAACGGCGAGCACCCCGATCTCGAGAACGTCGTCGACATCGAGCTGGCGCCATCGGCTCCCGGCGTCGACCAGCGCTGGCAGCGCAACTTCCTGTCGGCCTCGAGCTGCGGGCTCTGCGGCGTGAGTAGTATCGAGGCGATCCACGAGGCGGCGCCGCCCCTTCCGGACGACGGCCTCGCACTCGATCCCGAGGTGATCTATGGCCTCGACGCGCGGCTCAGAGAAGAGCAAGCAATCTTCGCCCGGACCGGCGGCTTACACGCGGCCGGGCTGTTCACGCTCGCGGGCGATCCGGTCGTCGTCCGCGAGGACATCGGCCGGCACAACGCGGTAGACAAGGTCATCGGACACGCCGCAGGTCGGGGCCTCCTACCGCTCGACCGCCACATCCTGGTGGTGAGCGGCCGCACCTCCTTCGAGATCGTCCAGAAGGCGCTCCAGGCCCGTATCCCGATCCTCGTGGCGGTATCCGCGCCCTCGAGCCTGGCTCGCGATCTGGCCCAGGCGTCCAACCAGACGCTGATCGGCTTCCTGCGAGGTCGCAGCCTGAACGTGTACAGCGGCCGTCACCGCCTCCTTAACGCTCAGTAATTTCCGTGACGACATCGGGTCGGAAGGGCGATAGCGTGCCGACCTATGAGCCCTGCTACGGTCGCCGGCATCCCGGACGCCTTCTGGCGCGACCCCGTCGAACGCGCCAAGACCGACCCAGCAGCCTTCGCCGAGCTCTACGATCGCTATTCAGCCAGGATCTTTCGCTTCGTTCGATCCCGGATCCACGACGATGGTCTGGCCGAGGACATCACCGCCGACGTCTTCATGAGCGCGTTGCGGGGCATCAAGAGCTACCGGGACCAGGGTCGGCCGTTCAGCTGCTGGCTCTACCGGATTGCCGCCAACGCCGTGGCGAGCCACTATCGCAACCACCGGTCACCGCTCTCGCTCGATGACGCAATCGACGTCCCGTCGCCCTGCCCGGATCCGGTTGACGAAGTCGTTGCCCGCGACCGCCTGCGCGCCGTCTGGGAAGCCGTCGATCGCCTACCGCCGCAGCAGCGCGCCGCCATGATCCTGAAGTTCTCCGACGACCTGACCATGGATAACATCGGCGCCATCCTCGGCAAGTCGTCGGCGGCGGCCAAGCTCCTGATCTACCGCGCGGTGCAGCGCCTTCGGGCCGAGCTGGTCATGGAGCCAGTTCTGGCATGACTTTCTCGACGAACTCGTCGAGGCGGCGCTTGCCCTCCGTGGGCCACTCCGCGATCAGGTAACCAAACCCGGCCGCGCGCAGCTGGGCGGCTCTGCGGCGTACCTGGTCCCAGGGACGTGACAATGACAGGGAGGCTGAGCGAAGAATCGCGTTTGGGTCGCGTCCCGCCTTCTCCGCCAGCTGGTCGAGCAGCCGGGACTTGCGAGCCAATGAATCATCCGAGCCGAAGGCGTGCCACGCGTCCGCCTGGCGGGCGACAATCGGCAACATCAGCTGCTCGCCGCCGGCTCCGATCCAGATCGGCGGATGTGGTCGCTGAACCGGTCGCGGATGATAGCTCTCGGCGTTGAGCTGGTAATGCCGGCCCGCAAAGGTCGCGCGATCGTTCGTCATCAACAGGCGCATGACTTGTACGCCTTCTTCAAGGCGCTCCGCCCGCTCCTTGAGCGGAGGAAACGGGATGCCGAGCGCTTCATGCTCGGGCTCGTGCCAGGCCGCGCCCATGCCGATCTCTAGACGCCCCTTCGAAATGTGGTCCACCGTGATCGCCTCGGTCGCCAGGATCGATGGGTGCCGATAAGTGATGCCGGTCACCAGTGCCCCGAGCCGGATCCGAGAGGTGACTGCGGCCAGGCCGGCCAGCAGGGTCCACGCCTCGAGGCAGGGGCCGTTCGCATCGCCGTAGAGCGGCTTGAAGTGGTCGAAGACCCATGCGCCGTCGAACCCCGCGGACTCCGCGAACTGGACTCGCTCCACCAACTCCGGCCAGAGGAGCTGATGCTGCGCCGTGTCTAGACCAATCCGCATTTCTCTGCCACAATACAGGGCGGTCGCCGTCGCACCTTAACCGAACGTTCATTCGCTTTTCGCCAAAACTTTCCGCGACGCCGAGAGACTCGATGGGGGAACACGACGATCAGGGAAGGAGGAAGTATGAACATTCGCCCTGCGGTCGGACGTTCGATGGCACGCCTGCTCCCGTTGGCCTTGCTTGCCGCCAGCGCCGCCGGCTTTGGATCGATAACCGCCGCGGCACCAGCGGCTGCAGCCGGCGGCTGTCAGCTGCAATCAGCGAATAGCCCGGTGAAGCACTTTGTCTATCTGCAATTCGACAACACCCACTTCAACCAGGACCGTTCGAATGTCGCTTCCGACCTCCAACAGATGCCTCACCTGCTGAATTTCCTCAGCTCGAACGGCACGCTGTTCACCAACGACCATACGATCTTGATCTCCCATACCGCGGGCGGAATCCTGTCGAGCCTCACCGGCCTCTACCCGGACCGGCAGGGCCAGACGGTCTCGAATAACTACGATTACTATCCGGCGAGCGGGGTCCCCAACTTTACGAGCTCGTTTAAGTATTGGACGAACCCTGTCGCCGCGTTGGATTCGCTTCCCAACATGATCACCAACGGCCAGATGAACACGCCGGCCCCGTGGGTCCCGTACACGCGGGCTGGCTGCGACTTCGGTGGTGTGGCGACCGCGAACATCGAGCTCGAAAGCAACAGCGCCAGCGCCTCTGGCGATATCGCGAACGTTTTCGGCGGCTCCTCCGCCCAACTCGCCGAGGCGGTTGCTAATCCTCATCTCGCGCAGACCGATTTCGTCGGGATCGCGATTCACTGCGCCCAGGCGTCAACAAGCAAATGTTCCGGCAACGTGAACGCCAGGCCGGACACGCTGCCCCAGGAGCCGGGCGGCTACAACGGATTCCAGGCGCTCTTCGGCGCAAAGTATGTCGATCCGGCGATCACTGGTGGCAATCCGTGTGTCAATGACACGGCGGGAAATCCGATTACCGATCCGGCCGGAAACTGCGGGTTCCCAGGCTTCGACGGAATGCTGGCCAAGAACACGCTCGGCTACGTGCAGCAGATGCAGACGTCGGGCGTGCCTGTGACCTACGCGTACATCTCCGACGCGCACGACATCCACGTGCCGAACGTGCCGGCAGACGCATATTTCAGCCATGCGGCCGGACCGGGTGAGGCCGACTTCGTTGCCCAGTTGAAGGCGTATGACGACGCCTTCGCCGCCTTCTTCCAGAATCTCGCCGCCAACGGCATCGACAAGAGCAATACCCTCTTCGTCGTCACGGTCGATGAAGGCGACCATTTCGCCGGCGGAATTGGCACTCCGCAATCCAATGGAACCCTGACCTACACGCACACGAACTGCTTCCCTGTGACTGCGTGCCCATCGAACCAGCTTGGTGAGGTGAACGCCAACATCAAGGCCCTTCTCCCAGCAGGCGAGCCGGGCTTCGATATTCACTTCGATGACGCTCCCACCTTTTACGTCAACGGCCAGCCCGGGCGGACCGATGCAACGGTTCGAAAGCTCGAGCGCGACGCCGGGAACCTTTCAGCGGTCGATCCATACGTTCGGGACGCGGCGGGGACGGCGCAGACGGTGCCGCTGACCGTGGCCCTCGCGGACACGGTTGAAGAGCAAGCCCTCCACATGGTCAACACCGATCCGAACCGGACGCCCACATTTACGATGTTCGCGAACCCCGACTTTTTCTTCCAGACGTTCCCGCCGGGGTGCGGTGGGAACCCGTGCGTGAATCCGGGATTCGCCTGGGATCACGGTGACATCCAGCCAGAGATTGGGAACACCTGGGTCGGGATGGTCGGACCCGGTGTCAAGAACGGTGGGATCGACGCTACGACGTGGACCGATCACACGAACCTTCGTCCAACCATCCTCACCCTGCTCGGCCTACGGGATGACTACCAGACCGACGGGCGCGTTTTGATCGAGGCGTTGGATACGAGCGCGACGCCACAGTCGCTGATCGCACACCGCGAAACGGTTAGGCGGCTGGGCGCGATCTACGAGCAGGTCAACGCCTCCTTCGGAGCGTTCTCGATGGACACGCTCACGGCGTCGACAAAGGCATTGAAGAGCACCGATGAAAGCGTCTACAACTCGATTGAAAATTCGATCGCGAGTCTGACGTCGCAGCGCGATGCATTAGCGAGCCAGATCAAGGTGGCGCTCAGTGGGGCCGCCTTTGATGGCCAGGCCCTCAACGAGCAGCAGGCGAAGGGTTGGATCGCCCAAGCGCAGTCGCTGCTCGACCAGGCAAAGGCACTGGCAGCGTCCTAAATAAGCGTGAGCGGAGGCCGGTATCTTGCCGGCCTCCTTCTTTCCTCGTTACCGGGTCGTAACCAATAGCCCGCTGAGTCCGGTTACGATGGCCGCGATGGGCACGCCTGAGCAGGCGCTGCGCCGGCCCGTGATCGAGATTCGTGGGTCCAACCAGCGGATGGCCTGGGTCCTGTGGATTGTCGTTTCGGTGATTGGCGCCGTGGTGGCCGCGCTGATTGCCTGGCAAGTGCGGACATTGTTTCTCGCCGGACCGGCGTTCAGCAGTCAGGGCGCGAGGTACGCGGGAACCGTCGTAGAGGCGCTCGTCGCTGGCGGTGCCCAATGGCTCGTTTGGCGTCACTATCGCTTAGCAGTCGATTGGTGGGTTCCCGTAACGGTTGCGGCGAATCTGCTCAACGCCATCATTGTGATTCCGAGCGTGCTGCGCATTGCGGTAGGTGCTGGCACGAGCGGCCCGACCGCGAGCATGGTCGCCGGTGCTACGGTCCTCGCCGCCGCAGGTCTCGTCGTCGGTACCGCTCAGGCGCTCGTCCTCCGCGGTCCCGCGGGAAACACGGCATGGGCGTGGGTCCCGGCAACGATCATCGGCGGCGCCTTCGCCGGCGCCATCACGATCACGGTGTCAGCCCACCTGTTTGGGCTCCCGTACGTCGTGTTCCTCGGTGTGATAACGGCTCTCGGTGTGGTGCTGACGGCGGCAAGCCAGGCCCCCGTTGTGCGGCTCGTCCTCCGCTGACATAGGCAGGCTTCCTACGCCGACACACACCTGTCGCAAGTCGACCCTATAGTTACTGCCGGACGTGAAGACGCTCAAGGGCCCGCGCACGATTTTCGCCTGCCAGGAATGCGGCAACCAGTCCTCGAAGTGGGTCGGGCGTTGCCCCGAGTGCGGCAACTGGAATACCTACGTCGAGGAGCAGGTGCGCGCCGAGCCCGCCGCGCAGGCGAGCGGAGCACGCCGCGTCAGCGTCTCGACGGCGCAGCCAATGCCGCTGTCGGAGGTCCGCTTCGCCCAGGCGAACCGGCTCCGACTGGCGATGCGCGAACTCAACCAGGTCCTGGGCGGCGGCATCGTGCCTGGCTCGCTGGTGCTGGTGGGCGGCGACCCGGGGATCGGCAAGTCGACGTTGTTGCTGCAGCTGGCCAGCGAGGTGGCGACCACCTATGGCCCTGTCTTATATGTGTCGGGCGAGGAATCGGTTCAGCAGCTGAAGCTGCGGGCGCAGCGGCTGGGGGTCGATGGCGACCGCTTGATGGTGCTGGCCGAGAACGACCTCGAGGCCATCATCGAGCAGCTCGAAAAGGTACGTCCGATGCTGGCCGTCATCGATTCGATCCAAACCGTCTTCCTGGGCGGTGTGACCTCGGCGCCGGGAAGTGTGAGCCAGGTCCGCGAATGCGCCGGACGATTGATGCTATTGGCCAAGAGTAGCCACATTCCCATATTCCTGGTCGGTCATGTGAACAAAGAGGGGGCGATCGCGGGGCCGCGCGTCCTGGAGCACATCGTCGACACCGTCCTTTACCTCGAAGGCGAGCGGCACCACAGCTTCCGCATCCTGCGCAGCCAGAAGAATCGATTCGGCTCGACCGACGAGATCGGTGTCTTCGAGATGCGCGACAGCGGGATGCACGAGGTCAGCGATCCGAGCCGTGCGTTCTTACAGGACCGCTCGCTGAGCGAGGTCGGCAATGTCGTGCACGTCGCGCTCGAAGGCAGCCGACCCCTGCTCGTGGAGCTCCAGAGTTTGACCACACCCAGCCGCTTCGGCGCGCCGCGCCGGTCGGTCAACGGCATCGATCTCAATCGGCTCCATATGCTGGTCGCCGTATTGGAGCGGCGCGCCAAACTCGACCTGGGGCAGGACGACGTCTTCGTCAACGCCGCGGGCGGGGTCCGATTGGGCGAGCCGGCCTCCGACCTCGCGGTGGCGCTCGCGATCGCGTCCAACAAAAAGAACCGGCCCGCAGGCGCCGACATGGTCGCGATCGGCGAGCTCGGCCTGAGCGGCGAGGTGCGCCGGGTGAGTCAGCTCGAGCGGCGGATCCTCGAGGCGCATCGTCTCGGCTTCAAGCGGGCCATCATCCCCGCCGCCGTCGAGCTGCGCGATCCCGAGCTGAAAGCGATGACGATTCACCGTGTCGAAACGATCTCGGCAGCGATCGATATCTGCTTCGGCTAAACGCTCTTGCAGCCGGGGACTCGCCGGACTAGCCCCGTAGCCTCTGCCACGAAGACCCGGATGCAGGGCGGCAATACGGGACGAGCCGCGATACGGCGCGGCGTAGCGCATTGCTGGTTGATCTGGCCAAGGACATACACATCGGTCATGCCCAGGTCGCTGGACAAGACCTGGTCGATGCACTGCTGCCGGTAGGCGAGTAGGTCCGAAGCCTGGGGGACGCCCATGGTGCCTGGCTGCAACGTGGACGGTCTGGCGGGCGCGGCGGGGGTGATCGCTAGGGTGGCCGCCAGCACCCCGGCGACCAGCCAGCAGCCGAATTCGAGGCGACCGGCGGTCAGAGTTGGACGCAGCGACCAAAACCGCCGTTGGGCCGCGACTTTCATGCTTTAATTAGGGCACGATGGCGCCCTTGTTTGCACGACTCCGCGAGCTTGTATCTCCCATCCTGGAAAAAGGAGGTGATCGCAATGCGCGTGGAACGCGTCTTCCGGCTCCTGGGCCTGTTGCTTGGACTTATAGCGGGCGTCGAGTACGCCAGATTCATCATTTCGGAAGCTCCCATCGCGGGTTACACGCTGAGAGCGATCGTCTTGTTGTTAACGGCACTGGCGGGCGCCCTCTTCGGCTTCTTTGGGCTCCCGTACGTTACGACCAAGCCGTTCTTCTGGCTCGAAAATAAGCTAAATGTGACGCCGCTGCCAGATTTGGTGGCGGCTACGGTCGGACTCCTGGTCGGGCTGCTGCTGGCGGCGCTCGTCGGGCTGTTTCTCGCCAAGCTGCCGTGGTACCTCGGCTTTGTCATCTCCTTGATCGTGGCCCTGGTGTTCGCCTATTGGGGCGTGACCCTGGGGCTCAACCGGCGACACGAGATGATGGCCCTCGTCCTCGGGCCCACCAGGGCCAGCGGCTTGATCGAAACCCATGCACTCGACACCGGCGTGCTGCTGGATACCAGCGTGATCATCGACGGCCGCATCATGGACATCGCCCAGACCGGCTTCCTGCACGAGAAGATCCTGGTTCCGCACTTCGTCCTTGCCGAACTCCAATACATCGCCGACTCCAGCGACGCGCTGCGGCGTAACCGCGGCCGCCGCGGCCTGGAGGTGCTCAACCTGCTACAGAAGGAGCCGCTGGTCGACATCGAATTCATCGATGAAGACGTCCCCGATGTGACCGAGGTCGACCTGAAGCTGATCAAGCTCGCCAACAAGCGAAAGGCGGCGATCATGACCAACGACTACAACCTGAATCGCGTGGCGCAGCTCGAGGGCGTGCGCATCCTCAACCTCAACAACCTCGCCAATGCCTTGAAACCGGTCGTGATCCCCGGCGAAGAGATGAACGTGCAGGTGATCAAGGAAGGGAAGGAGCAGAACCAGGGCGTCGCGTATCTCGACGACGGCACCATGATCGTGGTCGAAAATGGCCGGCGCTACATGAACCAGACCATCGGCGTCATCGTCACCTCAGTGCTGCAGACGGCGGCTGGCCGGATGATCTTCGCGACGCCTGCCAGCGAGTCGAGTATCGGGCGACCCAAACCATTGCGGAGGATCCAGGGCGGCGGCTCCGGACGCTGACGTCGCGGCGCTGACCGTTGCCGAAGGTCCCGGTCTGGTCGCGCGCCTCCGGGAAGCGCTGGATGCTGCTCCGCACGCGGCACGCGTCGTGCTCAATTTCCCTCCCCCGCTTGCGGGTGCGGACAAAGCACATCAGCCTCCCCCGCTTGCCGGGGAGGGCAGCGTGGGGACTGATGTCACCGTCGTCGCCTTTCCCGTTATCGATACCTGCAAGGAGGTCATCGACGGGCTGGTGCGCCGGACGATTCCGAGGGATACGCTGGTCGACGCCCGCGGACCATGGGTCTTCCAACGCGAGGCCCTGAGACACGCACTCGACCGCGTCGGGACGGGCGCGGATATCAGCAACCTGATCGAATTGTGTCTGGCGGCTCGCCTCAGGGTCCGCGTGCGGATCCCGTGATGACCGCGGCCGCCGTCATCGTTGCGGGCGGCGAAGGCGCTCGCATGCAAGCGGGAAAGAACAAGGTCTTCGTCGAGATCGAAGGCCGTTCGATTCTCGAGCGATCGCTTTCGCTCTTCGAGTCGACGTCGCAGGTGAGCGAAGTTGTGCTGGTGGCTCGCGCCCGGGAGATCACCACGTGCGAAGCGCTGAAGGGCCGCTTTCCAAAGCTCAGCCGGATTGTGCCCGGCGGCGACGTCCGTCACCGATCCGAATTTGCCGGTATCAAGGCGCTGGCCGGAGACATCGACGCTGGCAGGATCGAGACCGTTCTGGTCCACGACGCTGTGCGCCCTTTTGCTAGCCAGCACCTCGTCGAACGCCTTCTGGTGGGATTGGGACAGTCGGTCGGATGTATCCCGGGGCTTCGGGTGGCCCCAACAACAGTCCTTACCGAGAATGGCTGGATTGCCGGCTACCCGACCAACCTCTGGACGGTGCAGACGCCCCAGGTCTTCCAGGCGACCTGGCTACTCGAAGCGCACAACCGGGCCGCTCGTCAGGGTTTCATCGGCACTGATACGGCTTCGGTCGTCGAATGGGCCGGTGGCGATGTCGTGGTAATCGACGGCGAACGCGACAACATCAAGATCACGACTCCCGACGACCTGGTGCGGGCTCGAGAGATTGCCGCCGTCCTGGGACGCTGAACCGGCTCACCGCGTGCAGAATCGCCATCGCGACCGCAAGGAACGCGAGGATCGGGCCCAGCGTGAGCACGCCGGCTGATTGGAGGATGAGCCCGGCGCCTGCGGGGATTCCACCGGCACCAAGGTTGCCAGCGGCCAGCCCATAACCGACGGTATGCGGGGTCATCGCGGTCCCGACCCGCTCGGGTGTGAGCGAGAGCAGCAGCGGAAAGATCAGGGAGACGGCGATGCCCAGGACGGGCAAGGCGATGAAGGCGGCGACCATTGGTGGACCGAGCCAAAAGCCAAGCGCCGCCAACACGGCCAGCGCAACTCCGGCATCGAGCAAGCGGGCCGGCGTCGTGCGGTTGCCGAAAAGCCCGAGCGCGGCCCGAGCTCCCGCGAGTCCAACCCAATAGAGGGAAGCGCTCAGACTTGCCAGCTCGGCCGGGACGGAACGGCCGGCGGTTAGCTGCGTGTAGGACCAGTCGCCGGCCGTGGCCTCCAGGCCGGCGCCGATCAGAAACAGCCCCGCGAGCAATAGGAGCGCGCGTCGATAGGACGGTCCGGGGCTTCTTCGTGCTGGCGCCTGCACCGGTGCAGCGTCGGCGCCACCAGCCCAGTCACCGCGGCGAGTGCCAACCACGAGGCCGATGCCGAGAAACGCGAAGGCCATCACACCGAAGGCCGCACGCCACGAGCCGGTTGCCGCGAGCGATAGCACGATCACCTGGGGGCCCAGCGCGGCACCGACCGCCCACGAAGCATGCAGCCAGCCCATGTAGCGGACCCCGCGATTCAATGAGACGTGCGCATTGACCGCCGCGTCGATCAGTCCAGAGCCAGCGCCGAGCGGAAGGGCCGCGAGCGGGATCATCCACCAGCGGCTCGAGAGTGCGATCCCGAGCGCGCCGCCGGCAGCGAGGGCGCAGCCGCCCAGCAGCAGGATCGACGTCCCGACGCGGGCCGTGCCCGGCCCGCTGCCGGCGCTGGCGACGAAGTAGGCGATGGTCCATGCCGCAAGCAGGAGTCCAAGGCCTGCCAGCGGCGCACCAAGCGATTCGCGCATATGCGGCCAGGCCACTCCGACCGCACCGGCTGGTAGGCCAAGCGCGACGAACAGGATGAGGGGGGTGCTGGCCTGGGCCCAGGTCGCCGATCCCGAGGGACGCCAGAGATTGGGCTCGATCACTCGCGAAATGGTAGAGGGTCATGGATTCGACGCCGGACAATGTGGGTAGGGGAGGTAACGCGTGGATCCATTTGAACGGCTGAAAGACGCGAGCAAGTGGATGTGGAGCCTGGGCGACTATCGCGACCTCGCGCGCTATTTGCAGCCCCATGCCGAGACGCTCGCCGCTGCCGCCGATATCCGACCAGGCATGGATGTCCTCGACGTCGCAGCCGGTAACGGCAACTTCGCGATTGCCGCGGCCGACCGTGGCGCCCATGTGACGGCCTCCGACTTCTCCCCCAAAATGATCGAGCTCGGTCGGGCCCGCACCGCCGCAGAGGGCATCGACGTCGATTGGCACGAAGCCGATGCCGAGCAGCTGCCGTTTCCCGATGCTGCCTACGACGTGGCGGCGTCGGTCTTCGGTGCCATGTTCGCACCCAGGCCGGAGCGGGTTGCGGCCGAGCTGTTCCGTGTGGTCAAACCGGGTGGGCTGGTGGCGATGGCCAATTACGCAAAGGCAGGGTTTCTGGGCAGCTTCGCCGACCTGTTGATCAAATACTCGCTGACTCCGCCGGGCGGTGCGGAGCTCCCCTCACCATTCGAGTGGGGCGACCCAGCGGTAGTTCGGATCCGGTTCGACGGCATGGCGTCGTCGCTCCGGCTGGAGACGCGGATCGTCCGCTTCGCCTTTCCCTCGGTGGACGAGGGATTCGCCTTCTGGGAGCGCACCAACCCTCCGCTGATGGCGCTCAAGATGACCTTGCCACCGGATCGCTACGAGCTGCTGCGAACTGAGGGCGCCGGCCTCATGCGGACGATGAACGTCGCGACCGACGACCGCTTAGCGCTCGATTCCGACTACCTGTCGGTCATCGCGCTCAAGAGCCGGCGCTAGGCCGCCCACTTATACTTCAACCCACCAAACCGCGACTACAAAAAGGGGTGAACTGTGCAGGTACAGGCCATCATCCCGGCCGCCGGTGCCGGGCTTCATCAGGGGGAGTCAAGCGCAAAGGTTTTGTGGCCGGTCGGGGGCCGGTCCTTGATCCGCCGAACGCTCGAGGCTTTCGACCATTGTCCAGAGATCACCGGCATCACCCTGTTGATTTCCCAGAGAAACCTGCTCGAGGTGACGAGGGAGCTCGAAAGTGACGGCTGGCGGAAGGCGATCGACATCCGGCTTGGTGGCGAGCGCCGGCAGGATTCGGTTCGGCTCGGCCTGGAGAGTCTGCGCAACGATCCGCCCGACTTTGTGATCGTGCACGACGGCGCCCGCCCGCTGGTCAGCGATGAGCTGATCCACGCCGGCCTCGAGGCCGCCCGTCTGCACGGTGCGGCGACCGCCGCCATTCCGGTTCACCACACCTACAAGCACGTCGACAGTTCCGGTTTCGTGCATGGGACGGTCGAGCGATCCGACCTGATGCAGGTGCAGACGCCCCAGGTGTTCCGCTATGACTGGCTTCTCGAAGCGCACGAGAAGGCGGTGCGTGACGGGATCGTCGTCGAGGACGATGCCGAGCTGATTGAAAAGCTTGGCAAGCCGGTCAAGGTCTTCGCCGGCTCCTATATCAACATCAAGGTGGCGACCCACGAGGATGCGCTGATGGTCGCCGCCTTGCTCGCGGCCGACCCCTTGTGCGTGTAGGATCCGCCTTCGACCTACACCGGCTCGTCGTCGGTCGAAGGCTGGTGCTCGGCGGAGTCGAACTCCCCTGGGATATGGGGCTTCAGGGCCATAGTGATGCCGACGTGATCTGCCATGCGCTGATCGATGCCCTCTGCGGCGCGGCCGGCATCGGCGACATCGGCATCCTCTTTCCGGACGACGATCCGAAGTACAGGGATGCCCGCAGCCTCGACCTGTTGCGCGATGTGGCCGAGCGGTGCCGGCGTGTCAAATGGGCGGTGGAGAACGTCGATGTGACGCTGCTCGCGCAGGTGCCTCGGCTCGCGCCTTACCGTGAAGCCATTCGCAACAACCTGGCCAGCGTCCTCGGTATCGATCCGGGTGCGGTGGGTCTCAAAGCAACCACCACCGACCATGTCGGCCCGATCGGCAACGGCGAGGCACTCGCCGCCCAGGCCGTCGTCCTGCTTCGCGAGGTGACGTGATGGCGATGCGCCTCCACAACACCTTGAGTGGCCAGGTGGAAGAGTTCAAGCCGATCGAACCGGGTCACGTCCGGATGTATACGTGCGGTCCGACCGTCCATGACTACTCGCACATTGGCAACTTCCGCACCTTCCTCTTCGAGGACCTGCTGCGACGGGTGTTGCTGCAGCAGGGATACCGGGTCACCCAGGTGATGAACCTGACTGACGTCGAGGACCGCATCATCAAGAAGGCGGCTGAGCATGGCCAGACCATCGACGAGTTCACCGAGAAATACATCGAGGCGTTTTTCGAGGATCTCGACACGCTGCGCATCCAGAGGGCCGAGCATTACCCGCGGGCGACGGAACACATTTTCGAAATGGTCTCCCTGATCGACCTGCTCAATGAGAAGGGCCACACCTATGTCACCGACGGGTCGACCTACTTTCGGATCGCCACCTTCCCGCGCTACGGCGAACTCGCGCATCTCGATCATGCGGGACTAAAAGCCGGCGCACGCGTCGATGTCGACGAATACGGCAAGGATGACCCCCGCGACTTCGTGCTGTGGAAGGCGCGCAAGCCGGGTGAGCAATCCTGGGAGACGCCGTTAGGCATTGGGCGGCCGGGCTGGCACATCGAGTGCTCCGCCATGAGCATGAAGTACCTGGGCGAGAGCTTCGACATTCACACCGGCGGCGTCGACAACATCTTCCCGCACCACGAGAACGAGATTGCCCAGAGCGAGGGGGCAAGCGGAAAGCCGTTCGTCCGTTACTGGCTACACGCGCAGCACCTGCAGGATTCGGTGGGCGAGAAGATGTCGAAGCGCCTCAAGAACTTCACGACGATCCGCGATCTGGTGGCGGAGGGTTATCAGCCACGCGCGATCCGGTACGCGCTGCTCACCGGGGCGCACTATCGGAGTCCACTCGCCTTTTCTCCCGAGCTGCTCAAGGCGGCGGATAGCGCCATCAAACGGCTTGATGAATTCGCGGTTCGCCTCGGACCGACTCCTGCAGAGGCTGAGCCAACCCCCGCCGTCCGCAGTCGCTGGGACGACGCCCTGAGAGACGACCTCAACCTACCGGCCGCTGTCGGCCACCTTTTCGAGTTCATCAAAACCTTCAACACCCGGCTCGAATCAGGCAAGACCACGCCGGGGGAGCGCGCCGGTGCGATGGCGATGCTGCGCCACGCGAACAGCATCCTGGACGTCGTCGAGTTCCCGGACGTGGTCGATGCGGAAGTCGAGCGGCTGATCGCAGAGCGGCAGGCAGCCCGCGACCGGCGCGACTTCGGCCGTGCGGACGAGATTCGGCAGCAGCTGCTCCGTATGGGCATTCAGATCGACGACACCAAGGATGGCACCCGCTGGAAGCGGATCCGGTAGGCGGAGCCAGTGCCTAACCCGCCCGACATCATCTACGGCCGCAACCCCGTGCTCGAGGCCTTCCGTGCGGGTCGGCCGGTAAAGCGCCTGCTGCTCGCCGACGGCCTCCGCGAGGAACCGCGACTGAAGGAACTCCGCCAGCTTGCCGCCGGTCGCAAGATCGCGATCGAGCCGACGGACCGACGCAGGCTCGACGACATCGCCCACTCGGAGGCCCACCAGGGCGTGGTCGCCTACGTGGGACCGCGGAAGTACTGGGAGCTGGAGCCGCTGGCGCGCGCGGCGCTCGAAGACCGGCCGGACGCCGTGCTCCTGATGCTCGATAGCCTGCAGGATCCGCAGAACCTCGGAACCATCAGTCGCACTGCCGAAGCAACCGGGGTGGGGGGCATCATCACCTCCCACAACCGTTCGCCCGAAGTCACGCCCTCAGTCGTGAAAGCCTCGGCGGGCGCGGCCGAGCATCTGCGCTACGCGCGTGTAGCGAACCTGGCGCAAGCGACGGAGACCCTCAAGGATCTTGGTTTCTGGATCGTCGGCCTCAGCGAGGATGCCCCAACCCTCTACACGGATTTTGATTACCGCCGGCCAGTCGTGCTCGTCATCGGTGCCGAAGGCGAGGGGATGCACGATCTGCTGCGCAAGAAGTCCGACGCCCTAGTTCGCCTCCCGATGCTGGGCAAGGTGAGCTCGCTCAACGCCGCGGTTGCCGGGTCCGTCCTTCTCTATGAGGTCATCCGCCAGCGGCGCTAGATCGCCTTAGCGCGGGGAACCTGGCAGGTTCGCGCCGGACTCCCCCGTACGCGCTCGATGATCGTTGAGGGCGGCCTCATACTCTTCGAGCGACTTGAATTCTTCTGCCTCGAGGAGCACCTTCTTGGTTGCCGTCTCCCAGTCGCGTGGGAGTGTCTTGAACATCGGCAGCCCGCGCTTCCGCCGGTACATGGTGAACAGCACAACGGCGGCGATGATCCACAGCGGACCGATGATGCGCGCGTACTGATGGGTGAGGATCACCATGATCAGAAAGAAGAGCACGCCGAGGAACCCGAGCAAGCCCAGAACGGGCAACCAGACCTGGTTGCCTTTGTAGGTCATGCGGATATTGAGGGGCATCATGTATGGCCGTGGCGTAAACGGGTCGTTGAGGCGCAACACGAATAGCGAGATGAAGACCAGCAGATAGCCGGTTGTGGCGCCGAAGGCATAGAGATCGGCGAGGACATCGATCGCCGCACTCTTACCCGGCGGGCCCGGCGCGAAGAAGGCGAAGATGGTCTGCAGCAGCGCCACCCCGCCGAAGACGACCACCGCGCGCGACGGCGTCGCGAAGCGTTTGCTCACTCTTGAAAACCAGGCCGGGAGGAGATCGAACTGGCTCATCGAGTAGCTGAGGCGCGACGAACTGACCACACCCGAGTTGGCCGAGATGAAGACGATCAGCGCGCCGATAGCGGCGGTCAAGGGGGCGGCCACGATGCCGATGACCGGGATCCGGCTGGCGATCAGCGCGACCGGGTCTCCCTCGTGGCCGCGAAACTCAAGGGGGTGAACCAGCCCGACCGCCAGGACCGAGAACGCCATGGCGAACAGCAGGACGGAGATCACGAGACCGATCGACGTGCGCGGGATGATGGTCGCCGGCCGGCGGGTTTCCTGGGCAACCTGTGAGATGGTCTCGAGGCCGACGAACGCGATGATCGCCAGTGAAGAGCCGAACGCGAACTGGCTCAACGACGGGCGGTCGAAGAGGAACTCGTGGGAGACCAATTCCGGCCTCCAGACCAGGACGAACCCGGCAAGGACGATAACGGTCTGCGCCACGATGGCGATGGTCCCGATGATCTCGTTGAAGTTGGTCGAGACCTTGATGCCTCGAACGTTGAGCCAGATCAAAACCATGATGCCGGCGAGCGACTCAACCAGCCACAGCCAGGCCAGGTGGATCGGCCCGATGGTGGCCGTGAAATCCGTGATGTGGTGGCCAAAGGTGATCCAGGGCAGGAAATAGTTGAAATACCCGAAGGCAACCACGGTGAAGAGGGAGATGTCGATCGTGTAGTCGAGGACGAGGGCAGCCCCGGCCACCAGCCCCGAAAGGTCGCCGAGTCCGCGAAGGGTGAAGTACTGGCCGCCGCCGGCGAGGGGATAGGCCGAGGCGAGCTCCGCGTAGCACAGGCCGACCAGGGCGAACACGATGCCGGCGGCCAGGAAGGCGAGCGGCGCGAGGCCGAGGGCGGCGAGCGTAATGATGCCCAGGGCGGTGTAAATGTCGGCGCCGACGGCGGCGTAGCCCCACATGTAGGAGCCCCAAACCGATACATCCCGGCGAAGCTCGCTTCCTGAGATCGATTCGTGTGGGTGGCCGTCCGGTGGCGGCTGCATTTTCTCGACCAATCCTACGATCTTGGGCCGTACCCGGAGCCAGAGTAGGCTGAGGCCGTGGAGCGGCTGATCGTCGACGGCTACAACATCATCTTTGCCTGGCCTGAGCTTTCGGCGCTGAAAGACGTCAACTTGCAGGACGCCCGCGAACTCCTGATCGCCACGTTGGCCGATTACGCGGCGATGACCCGGCAGAAGGTGACAGTCGTCTTCGATTCGCACCGCCGTCCCGACGCGGAGGCGTCCCAGCAGGACGTCAGCGGGGTCCAGGTCGTCTACTCCGGCCGCAAGACCAGCGCGGATCATGTCATCGAGCGGCTGTTATTCGAGGCCAAACCGAGCGACGAGGTCACGGTCGCGACCTCCGACGGTCTGCAGCGCGACTTCGCGCTTGGCCGGCAGATCAAGACCGTGTCGGCGCTGACGTTCAAGAGTCAGGTCGATGCGGTGCTATCGAATCGGAACCAGCAGATCGGGGACAGCCGGGCCCGCTCCGATATCGCCCGCCGGCTTGAGGATCGTCTCGACGCGAAAACCCGCGAGCGACTCGAGCGACTGCGGCGCGGCGAGCCGGAGAAATAAAAAGAGGGTCGCGCGATGCGACCCGCTTATCTGCAGGAATCTAGCAGTGCGACAGCCCCGGGCTGTAGTTGTTGAACGCCGGCGTCGATGTGTAGTAGTCGGTCACGTAGGAGCCATCGCTGAGGCGGTCCCAGATACCGGTGCCATTGATGACGCTCGCGGACCGAACCTGGCAGACCACCATGATGCGCTGGCGCGGCGGCAAGATACCCAGGGTATGGAACCCGGTGCCGGGCCCGGAGCGCTGCCGCACGAAGTCGGTCGTGTGATACGGATGGCCGGCCGGTTGGGCCGCAGCGGTAGGTCCGGGAAGCGAGATCGGCCGGACGACCGTCGCACCCACGAAGTGGATGTAACGCGGCGCCCGCGTCGTCCGTTGCCCGTAGCGCAGGTAGTTCGACCAGTTGTATTCCTCAACGGTCGCATTCCCGGCGCCGTCAACCGCCATTACGTAGGCGACGTGGCCGCCCCACCAGGCATGGTCCTCCCCGCCGTGCCAGACGGCCACCGAACCAACCGTCGGATGCGTGTCGACGACGAAGCCGATCGAGCGCGCCGCCGCGTCCCACGATCCTCCGTTACCGAAGAACGCCGTCTTCCCGTTGGGCCCTTTCAGCGAGGCGCCATGTAGGACAACTCCCTCCTGGGCCAAGCGGAAAGCCACGAACGATGTGCAGTAGCCCGTATAGAAACCCCACGGATCGAGTTTGTTGACGGTCCCGCGATATGGGAAGTCATCCACTCCCGCCGCGCTGACCGTGAGAGCCGGGACGCCGACCAGGAGCACGGTCGCTCCCAATAGCGAAACGAACGCCTTGCGCCAACTGAATTTGTCGCCAGCCATACAGTCGATGCCACCTCACCCTCGCGCGCGTTGCGCGGAAATTGACTCCCCGACCGCTGCCGATACAACGGCCGGTCCGGCCCGATGGCATTGCCTTCTAGGCAATCGTTGTCAGTTGGTGGCAGCGCTGTTTGCGATCGTCACCGAACTGTCAAGTCCCCTCCCCCGTTTACGGGGGAGGGTAGGGTGGGGGCCAAAATCAAGTTCGGTCGTGCCCAATGGAAAACGAGAAGGGCCCAGCTCCACCCCAGAAGCAGGCCGGCGATCACGTCGGTCGGGTAATGGACGCCGAGATATACGCGGGACCACGCGACGGCGAGCGCGATCAAGATGGCGATCACGATGACCAGCTCGCGCCAGCCGCGATTCAAGCCCTTCGAGAGCATGATCGCGATCGTCAGGTAGACGGCGGCCGCCTGCGTCGTGTGCTCCGAGGGAAAGCTCAACGAGGTGAGGTGCTGGAGGTTCTCCAGGGTAGGGCGCGGACGCGCGACGATGAGCTTCGTGAGGATCGGCAGCAGGGCGCTACCCGCCGCGATGACCAGCAGGGCAATGTCATCGGTTGGCCGTTTCCAGCGGCGTAGTAGCAGGAAGGCAATCGAAAGTGGCGCCAGCAGCGCGAACGATCCAGCATCCGTGACGATTCCCGCGATCGTCGTCAGGGTTGCGTCGCGGTGAACGGCGATCGTCTGCAGTGCCTGGAGATCGAAGCCCGGAGCCCACGCCTTGACACCGATCCCCAGCAGCCCGGTGACCACCGCCAGGCCCGCGAAGATGCCGAGCACGCGCAGCGCAAACGCGATGTACCCAGGCCGCTTACCGATGGTCATCTTTGAAGGATGCGGGCGTGATCACATGCAAGCCGCCGCGCACAACGTCGAACGTTCCCAGGACAGGGCCGGAGATCTCGCCGTCCAGGGTGACGTCCATTGGATCGGTGGGGACCACCGTGAGCCGCGAGACTTGCAAGGTGCGGAAGCCTCGGATGCGGCGATGCACGCCGAGCGCGTTATAGAAGGCGGAGCGCAGCAAGCGGCGCATCGGGAGGTGCTCGACCATGATCACGTGCAGCGCGCCGTCGTCGGAGGCCACGCCCGGAATCTTGAGGTCGAGGAATCCGCCGAAGACCGGGGCGTTGATGACGGCGAGGTGTACCAGTTCCAAGGTCTCGACCTGACCCTCATATTCCACCCGGACGCTGAAGACGGGTCGCTCGCCCAATGCACGCGCCGCCGCGATCGCGTAGGTCATTTTCCCGAGGCGATGGCGCAGATCGGCGCGCGTCGCGAACTTTGCAAACTGAACGTTGAGGCCTGCGGCCGCCGCGTGGACGAAATGTCGCGGCGCCTGCCCTTCGCGCTGTAGGCGTCCGGCGTCGATCTTCGAGACGCGACCGTTGGAGATGAGCCGGACCGCGTTCTCCACCCGGAGTGGAATGTTGAGCGAGCGAGCGAAGTCGTTGGAGGTTCCGAGCGGAAGGATCGCCATCACTGCCTGCGTTCCGATAACGGCATTCGCGACCGACCCGACGGTGCCATCGCCGCCCGCGGCCACCACAATTGATGGGCTCGAGCCATTTGCCGATAGGAGGCTGGGCAGTTTCGCGATGTCGTCGATGCCGAGGTCGGCCACGACCTGCAGGCCGGCCGCGGCCATCGCCGTCCGGGCCCGTTCCATGTCGGCACCGCGGCCGGCATTCGGACTTGACACCAGGATTACCTGATTGCTCTTCGCACGTTGTGCCTCAGGGACTGGTTCGCGCGAGTCCCACCACTGACGGACGGCACGCATCAACGGCTCACTCGCGAACCCCATCGCGGTTCCAATCGCCGCTCCGGCGAGCACATCGAACGGATAGTGGACACGAAGGTGCACCCGGGAGTACGCCACCCCGGCGGCGAGGGGAAGGATCGGCCCCAGCAGACGTGGTTCCTCGAGCGCGACTCCCGTCGCGAAGGCGAACGCCGATGCCGAATGGCCCGACGGAAACGAGAAGCTGCCGGGCTGGCTCACCGGAAGCGGCCGATCGCCGCGCCGAATCGGTGGCCGGTTACGTCGCGCCAGGTACTTCAGCGGCAGGTTCACGAGGGTCGAGGTGATCGCGATCGACAGCACGCCGCGAAGCGCCGCGTGTCGGGCGCGGCGGCCCCCGAAGATCGCGATCAGCGTGGCGATCCCAAACCAGAGGAGCGATCGATTGGCGCTGTTGCTCAATAGCTTCAGACGCTGGTCGATGGCGTGGCGCTCTTGACGGGTGAGCCGACGGAACAACCACTGATCCCACGCGTCGAGAGTCGCCAGGAGACGGAACATACGAGGTTCAGGCTACTTGGAGGCCTCGCCCGCGTGCGGAGGTGGGCGGGTGGGCTGTTAGCTGCTTAGGACTCGGAGGGCGCGATCGCCGCGACCAGGGCGAGGTCGCCCGGGCGGACCGATTTGGGATCGAACTTTCGAACGTTGGCCGCCATCTTCGTCAGGGCTTCGGCCATCGACATTGGTGGCGCAGCGTCCTTCTTGCGCGACGGCGGCACGAAACGGACCGGATTGATGCGAGCGACGACAACCGCCCGCAGGTACGGGCTCTTCATCCCCATCGCCTGCATCGTCTTGACGTGAGCGGCGACCCGATCGTCGATGTCCATGATGCGCACCGCCCACTGCTCCCGTTGACGCAACGCCGCGGGCAGGGTGCTGTCGAGAAAACGATCCACCTTGTTCAGCACTGACTGGTACGACGAGCCGGCGAATCGCGATCGCTGCTCATAGGCAGGGCCAAGCGTCAAGAAGACCGGCGAATCGAACGTGACCGCATGCTCGCCTTCCTTGGAACGCGGCTGCTCTTTGGCCAGCTGGCGTGCCATGCGAATCACCTCCAGGCTGCGGTCGCGGAGGTTGTGCGCCTTTTCGGTGTTCAGCGCGAGGATGCGGAAGGCGAGCTTTTCATCCGGCACGAGGAGGGCGGTCACGGAGCGCATGCCCAGTCGTCGGGCCGCCTCCAACCGATGGCGCCCGTTAGGCGACCAGAAGCCGTCGCGGGACGGCACCGCGATCACAGGATCGAGGAACAGACCCGCTGCCCCAATGGCATCGGCCAGGCGCGTCGCGTGCGTCTTCGACAGGTCGCGCTGAAACGGTGTCGCCGCGACCTTCTTCAGGGGGAGGGATGCCAGAACGAGCATCTGGCCCGCGAACGGATCGCGATAGGCGCCAACGACGGCTCCGCCGTGGCGCCGGACCTGTGCGACCAGGTCGGAGACATCGTCATCCGTCGCGTCGACGACGCTGTCCTGCGGCTCTGGTCCGCGCGCCGCGGCGGGCCTGCGCGACCGCGCGGCTTTGGTCGGTGCCTTCTTCGGTGCTTTCTTTGCCGCGGCCATATGTGAGCGCGGCCCCCGGCTCTCCACGGGGGGCGTGTGGGCCGGAAGCCGCACCCACATGCTATTCCTCTAGCCTTTGAGGGTTGGGGGCGACTTATCTGAAGCTCACGTTACGTCAGGCAGGGCTGATGTCCGCCGTAGCCATGGCCCTCGTTGGCTGTGTTGCATCACCCCAACCCAACGCTCAACCCAGCGTTAGCGCAGCGACAAGTTCGCAGGCGTTGAAGTTACCGGTACTCCAGCCAGGCAGCACGTGTCCGGTCTCGGCCCAGCAAGACTTCGCCAACCCTCCCGGAAACAAGCTGCCCGGCTACGGCTTCGGGCCCGGTCCGGTGTTTCTGACTGGTCAGACCCAGTGGTTCTCCGGCGTCTACGCCGGCTTCCTGGTGTCGCCGGCCTACTCTGGAACGGTCGTCGTGCGTGGGCATCAGTTGGATGGGCCCAATGGCATGCCGTTCCGCGGCCAGAGTGGAGACGGCAACATCACGATCGCGCCGGGCACGTCTGGGCAATGGCGATCGGCGGACACTTCCGTCTCCGGCGCTCCGGGCTGCTACGGCCTGCAGGTCGACGGCGATAACTTCAGCGAGATCATCGTGTTCAGCGTCACCGGAGGGACTCCGCCTCCCGCTTGACCATTGTGTCAAGCATCAGCCGAAACCGGTGTAAGGCATCAGCCGAACTCGTACACGAGAATTGGAGCCCATGTACAGGTTCGGTTGATAGTTGACGAAGCTGTTCCGGTTGATCCTTGACACTCCTCTGCAACACTAGCGCCGCGGGGCCTGCCCCTCGGCATTCTTTTTGCGAATGACTCCGTTGGTAGCTCGGACCTCCGTCTTGACCAGCTGGCGGCCCACCCAGAACTGGAGCAGCCGGTCCTTCACCAGGATGTCGCAGGCGCTGCCGGCATTGCGCTGCCCCACGTTCACCTTTTGGTAGCCGACACAGACGATGCCGTTGCTCGTCACCTTCCGCGATATCCAGTAGTCGCCATTTGGTTCGGGCTCGCGGACGGGCGTCGTCCCGGCATTGAAGCGACTCGCCGGCGTGGCATCGTCGAGCGACCGATGCGGCCGCTGCGTGTTGTAGTAGGCAACCCATTCGTCCATCGCCGCCTGGGCGGTCGTGATGTCCTTGAAGACTTGCCGGGTGTCCAGCTCCAACCGCAGCGTCTTGTGGAAGCGCTCGATCTTGCCGGTGGTGGTCGGCGAACGAGGTTGGGTGAGGAGGTGCTCGACGCCGTTCTCCCGGCAGATCCGATCGAACAGCACCTCGACCGGTGGCTGGGCGAAGCGCCCGGTGAACACCTGGCCGTTGTCGGTTAGCACCTGGTCCGGCACCCCGTAGTTCCGCAAGGCCACGCTGAACCCCTCACACACCTGGCTCGTCCGTTCCCGATGCATCAGGCGAGCCGACACGCAGTACCTCGAGTGGTCGTCCACGCCGGTGAGGGCCTTGGCGGTGGTGCCATCGGCGAGATGAAACCCGCCGACCACATCCAGCTGCCACAGCTCCATCGCCGCACCACGCTCCCAGCGTTTCCAGTCCTCCTTTCGCCATCGTCGGGGAGCCGGTTGGATCACGCCCGCTCGGAGCAGGCAGCGATAGATCGCCGAGGCCGAGGGCGTCGGAGTCACGCCTTTCCTGGCCAACTCCAGGGCCAATCGATGTGGGCCCCAGAACGGCTTGTGGCGCCGCATCTCCAGGACCCGCACCTCGACCAGGGCCGGCATCTGGTGGGGGCACCGGCTCGGCCGGTGCGACCGGTTGCCCATCCCCTCCATCCCTGCTCGCTCGTAG
>Ga0307478_10000578_pt1 | contig 36893 bp, 31 predicted proteins | sample atmos_gasesECM4C_2_FD_203713 | JGI IMG/M metagenome (GOLD analysis project Ga0307478, IMG submission 203713) | Hardwood forest soil microbial communities from Morgan-Monroe State Forest, Indiana, United States - atmos_gasesECM4C_05 | ecosystem: Environmental > Terrestrial > Soil > Temperate...
CCTCGGTTTGTGAGGGTGGGGATTTTTCCAACCGGCGGAGCCCGTGCAGCGGCAACAGACCGTCGCGGGCAGCTTTGCGTAATGGACGCGCTCGGTGAATCGCTCGGCTCAAAAAATTGACATCCCGCTTGTCCCGAGCCTGCAGGGGGAGCGAAGCCGAGGGACCTGCTTTTCACTCGTCGTGCCCCTCCAGGGTAGTGGGTCAGTTTGAATTTTCTTATCGTGGCAATAGGCGTCAAAATTCAAACTGACCCACTACCCCCTCCCAACTTGACTTGCTTTACCCCTTGATCAACGATCCCCACTTGATCAACGATCTGGCGACGCGGCGAAGCGTCGTCATCCCGAGCGAGCGTTGCGCTTTTTGCAATGCGACGAGGGACCCATCTTCGCTCGATATCAAATGTCCAAACCCATCGCCATTCCGTCCAACGCGGGTGCCCCACCCTCGGTTTCTGAGGGTGGGAATCCGACCCCTACTCTCCCCGCTCCGGCTTTCGACGACCCCAAACACCATCTCCGCCTCTACCAAGGCGACTGCCTCGAAATCCTCGCCGCCATCCCCGAATCCACCGTCGACCTCGTCTTCGCCGACCCGCCCTACTTCCTCTCCAACGGCGGCATCACCTGCCACGCCGGCAAAATGGTCTCCGTCCACAAAGGCGATTGGGACAAATCCCGCGGCCCCGACGCCAACCATGAGTTCAACCGCGCCTGGCTCGCCGCCTGTCAGCGCGTGCTAAAACCCAACGGCTCCATCTGGGTCTCCGGCACCGCCCACGTCATCCACAGTGTCGGCTTCGCCATGCAGCAGCTCGGCTTTAAGCTCCTCAACGACATTTCCTGGGTCAAGCCCAACCCGCCTCCCAATCTCTCTTGCCGCTATTTCACCCATGCCACAGAAACCATCATCTGGGCCGCCAAGGACAAAAAGTCCCGCCATACCTTCCACTACAAGCTCATGAAGGAAACGAATCGCGGCAAGCAAATGAAGTCCGTCTGGGAAATCCGTCCTCCCGAGCCCTGGGAGAAAAAATTCGGCAAGCATCCCACGCAAAAGCCCGTAGCCCTGATCGAACGCATTCTCCTAGCCTCCACCAACGAAGGCGACGCAGTCCTCGATCCCTTCGCAGGCAGCGGCACAACGCTGCTAGCCGCCCTCCGTGTCCGCCGTAGCGCTATAGGCTGCGAACTCAGGGCTGAATTCCTAACCCTCTCCCTCGGCCGCCTCTGTTCCAATCTGGTACAGCTAGAAATTTCCGTAGCCTACTTCCACTTTTCGGTTGATCCGCCAACCGATCCTATGGATCGATCCAAATGCGCCCGCGTAAAAAAAGTTGTCATCCCGAGCGCACCCGAGGGACCTGCTTTTCGCTCTTTCGCTATTGACGCTTGCATGCAGCCTCAACTCCAACTCATTCAGCAAGAGCGCCGCTTCTATTTCATCGGCCGCACCAAACGCGAAATCCTCTTCACCGTGCTAGCCGACTCAATCGACGAAGCCCGCCAAAAATTCCACAACGCCGGCCACCCCGACTCCGACGCCCTCTTCATAATCAAAACCGAAACCGAAATCTATCTGGCATGATCCTCGACCAGACTCCATCGTAGCGGCGCGGCATGCTGGGCTACATTCCGGGGTTTCAGGTCGGTCGGATTCAATTACGCTTCTTAGGCTTTGTGTGCACCACTTCTTGGCTCCGGTACGGTTCTATGTCCTTAATTCCGCACTTCGGGCATCGATCATTACAACAACAACTCCACACATCCGCCCACTCTTCTCCGTCATTTGGACAGCGGTAGTAATTTATGAGCTGCTTCTCGATCACGAGTTCCTCCGAGTACTTATGAGCGGTGCTATCTTGCACGCGGCTAACCATGATCTAATAAATCATGCCGGCAAGAAGCACCGAGCCACAGAAGCCCTCATATTTCTTAGTTTCCGTCTCGACCCACCAAAACCTTGATCTGTGCATTAAATATAGTCTTGCTGGTTTTCTCGGCGGCAATAGCGGTGCCTGGACCTTTTGCGAGATCGACGAAGGTGATTTCATCTCATTCTTATATGGCGCGAGGGCTCACAACCTCTACAGAGTAGATAAAAAGCAAGCCTTCAGGAATGCCAACCTGCTTCCCCCGTGGCCCCCTCTTACGTTCAAAGAATCTGGCAAAACCTATTCATTCCCTTTCAGATTAAGCCTCGTTCCGTTTCGGGTATTTACGGAGCCGCTTGTCAGAACTGACTTTTCCTACGTGGCGGAAAATCTTCTGTTACGGGGCGGCTATCGGAAGACTCATTTTCAAGCTGACCAGACGACATTGCAAAGTGTCTCGGAGATGGGCACCCGCGCTACTGACTCATGTGAGGCTCTTTTTTTGTCCGAAGACACTACTTTCACTCCGCGCTTTACTCGAAACCCAAAGCTTCTCAATATGCCGGAGACATGCCGATTTCAGGAGACAATCTTGCAGTCAGCTATACGACGCCGCCTCATGCACGACGACATTCTCCAAACACTCTTGACAGAGATCAATTTGCCTGGAGTTCAAGCAAGCACAATGGAAATCCTTGGTGAAAAGGCCCTCACTCAGGGTCACATCGATCTTCTTTTGAAGGAGCGCGTGCCGCTCGGGTCTGCCGTCAAAATTCCGATCGAGGTGAAGATGAACAAAGCTCAATCGGCAGACGTTGCCCAATTACGTGGCTACATGGATGAATTGCGCGGCGAATCTCCGATTGGACTACTCATCGCCGCTACTTTCAGTAAGGACGCCTTGGCTAACATCAGTGATACTAGAATCAAGCTCCTTCGATACTGTTTGAGCGCGGACGTGAAAACGGCATGCACTTTCGAGGAAATCTGGGGCGGTCTGACCCTTGAATCTCTATCCAAATAACCTCGCATAAATAGGTGAGATTAGCAGAATTCACGAATGAAGGTACGGAACAGACGATGAGCCCAACACCAGAAGCGAGTGAGAGACAACGTAAAGCAGCATACAAAGCGTGGGAGACTATTCGCCGTAAAGCGGCGGAGAAAGTGAAAGTCAAAAGTGAAACCCCAGAGATAACAGAAATTGCGGAAGCCAAGGAAGCCGCCTCCGAAATCGTAGAAACGGCAGATGCAAGGGCCGCTAAATTCAGCCTCGAACGTGACCTGCAAAACGCCTTGCGCGCTAATATCGAGCAATTGGAAAGCGGTTTGACTATCAATGATGGCGGCAAAGAAAAGATCGGTTTTTCTAGAGGGAGAACAGATATCTTGGCGATAGACGCCAACAAAAAGGCTGTGGTCATCGAATTGAAGGCTGTCATAGCCGACCGTGATGCTATCGCCCAAATCCTTCAATATATGGGTGACCTACAAGAGGTAATTGGAGGGCCGGTACGCGGGATCGTGATCGCACCTGGTTTTACTGTTCGAGCAATCGCCGCGAGCAAACCAGTTCCAGGAATCGAACTGCGGAAATATGGATTCAGCTTCACCTTCACGAAGATATAGCTATAACACCTAGTCTAGCGCGGGGTGCCGCGGCCTTCGGTCTAAAAAGCTGCGGGATTTCTGGCGGTTGGCAGCCACAAAAATCCGCCAACAACTCCAAGTCTTCCGCGACCTCAACCTCCTCGAATTCCTCGGCACCGGCTTCTATCGCCTCAAGTAGCGCAGTTCTTCCACGTTTCGCTATCTTTCGCCTGCCTTTGACTCCCCACCAAAGGAGCGTAGATTCTTTCCAGCGCTAGGTATGCACGATGCTCCACTGTTACCTGCTTCTCCCTCACCGAGGTGCTCTTTGAACCCAACCTTACTCCGCACAGCCTTTGCCATAGCGACTACGATCCTCGTATCCGTTTGCATTTCCCAAACGCCAACTCAGCCCGTTTCCGCCTCGCCTTCCCAATCTCCTGCCAAACCGCTGCTATTGGAAAAAACCGAAGGCGAGGCCCGTGTCTGGCGCGATCCTCCTCCCGGCGAATTCATGCTCAAGGTCAGCCCGCAAAATAATGGCTCCCAGCATCTTGTCTTCGGAACGGAGGACCTGCATCCCGGCGACGAGATACCGCTGCACAAGCATCTAGGCCAGGATGAAATTGTTTTCATCGAGGCGGGCACAGTGCACGCCCACCTTGGTGGCCAGGAACGCGACCTGCACGCCGGCGGCATGGTCTTCATCCCGGCTTATACCTGGGTGAGCTTGAGGGTCGTCGGCAACGACACCGTCAGCATGACCTTCGTATTTTCAGCGCCTGGCTTTGAGAACCTTATGCGCTGCGAATCCGTTCCCGCCGGCGAAAGGCCAACACCGACATCCATCGAAGAGAGAAGGAAATGCGACCATCAAGGCCACGTCATCTACAAGGAGGACGAAGAATCCCCGAAGCCCTGAGGTCTTGGTGGCAAAGCCACTCTTGGCTGTGCGCCACCCGCTCCAGCCTGATCAGCCGAATGCTCGCCGACTGCAAGCCTTACTCTAACGCCCGACACACCGCTCTCCGCGCCGCCTCCGGCAGCTCTGCAGCTCTGGGTCTCTGCGTTATCTTTTTCTCCTTTTCCCTGAACTTACCCAACGCAATCGACCCTCAGACGGAGCGGTCGGAGTTGTCGGACGCCGCATGCCGCGGGCGTCGATTTGAAGGCTGCCGGTTTTGACTTTACCCTGACCCTGCCATTCGTCTCCTCCCTCTTGCCTCCCCTCTTCCCCCGGAGTACGCTCCTCCCATTATGCCCAACATCGAAAAACACTCTCCCGGCGAATTTTGCTGGGTCGAACTCGCCACCACCGACCAGGCCGCCGCCCAAGCCTTTTACTCCAAAATTTTCGGCTGGTCTCCCAGGACCATGCCCATCGGTCCAAACGAGGACTACACCATTTTCGACCTGCTGGGTGCGGGCTCTACTGGGAGCCAGCAATCAGACCTACGCCCCGCCGCCGCGTGCTACACGCTTCGCCCTGACCAGCGTTCCCACGGCGTTCCTCCGCACTGGGACCTTTACGTTGCAGTGCAAAACGCCGACGAAACTGCCGCACGCGCCAAGCAACTGGGCGGCTCCGTGCTAGCCGAGCCCTTCGACGTCTTCGATGCCGGTCGCATGGCCGTCCTGCAGGATCCCACCGGCGCCGTCTTCTGCGTCTGGCAAGCCAACAAACATATCGGCATCGCCATCACCGGCACGCCGGGCACACTCTGCTGGGCCGACCTCAACACGCCCGATCAAGCCCGCGCCGGCCAGTTTTATGCCGACCTCTTCGGCTGGCAAATCATGAAAGAAGACGAAGACCCCGCCCACAATTACTGGCACATCAAGAACGGCGAGGAGTTCATCGGCGGCATCCCGCCCGCCTCCCATCATCAGCCCGGCGTTCCCGCGCATTGGCTCGCCTACTTCACCGTTTCTGATTGCGACACCACTGCCGCTGCGGCCAAGAATCTCGGCGCCAAACTCTATATGCCCCCAACCGACTTCGAGGACGTGGGCCGCATTTCGGTCATTGCCGACCCTCAGGGCGCAACGTTCGCCATCTTCAAAGCCGCCGCCCGTGGCGCCTCCGGCTCGTAACCTCCCTTACGGTCAAAAAAAAGAGGGAGCCAACTTCGCCCCCTCCTCTAAACCTCACCGCCGCAACCGCTACTTATGCCCGGAGTGCGTGATCCGCAGCAGCAGGTCGCGTCGGCTGTCCGCCACCGTGGCGCCGAGGTATTCCGCGCGTTCCGCCGCAGTCCATTTGCCCATGGTCATGTTGATGGCTGCCGCCCACTTGTCCATACTCTCGGCATTGGGATAGTCGATCACGACACAACGCGTCGACTGCGCCATGGTGTTTACGTATTGCTCGTCGACACCCCAGTAGGAGGCCACGCCCTTCTTCAGCTGTTCCTCAAACGTGGGCACCAGCAGCTTCTTGAGCATCGTGGCGAATTCCGACGGCTTGTCAGGCTTTGCATTCGAGCAGATCACTCGCGCGTACGCCGGCGTTCCGCTGCCAACGTGGTACAGCGACGTTTGCATCAGGAAGTCTTCATGCTTGGTCGCCGCGATCTGGCCCGGCCGCGGACCGGCCTTGCGGACTTCGTCCAGCACCTTCGTCAGCCCCGACAGCGAGGTTGACGACCACGCCGCACCGTTTGTATATCCGTCCGTTGTGTGTACCACCTGTTCAAACGTCGACCAGCTAACGATGGTCCCGTCGCTTGTCAACTTCTCCAGGATCGGCACGACCGACTTCTCGGTATCCTCCGCGTAGCTCGCCCAATTCGCCCGCGGCACTTGGAACTGGCTTACAAACGTATATACGATCGGCGCCGATTCCATCTGCGAAAACGCCACCGGCACTGCAATCAACACCGCGATTACCGCCGCTAACACCAAAATACCTGTCGTCCTCTTTAGCATTCTCTCTCCTATGCGGCCGGCATGTAGCAGGGCACAAAAACAAGCACGCAAGACCCGAAAAGTCCGTCTCCCTAACCAGCGCGCAGACGTTGCGCGGCAGTTCAAGAGCGGAAGGCTACGTGGCTCGCTAATTGACTGTTTAAGTCAAACAGAAACAGCATGGCACCCTGTGGGTCCGACCGACTTGCCACTGACGGTATGCTTCCCATCACCCGCTGTCAAGCTAGCCCGGAACGCCGATTCTCCGGTGATGGGGCCTATGCCTACGCCGACCTCCGCGCTCCTCAGCGTTCTCAGCGCCTCTGCGTTATCCTTTTCCGCCTTTTCCGTACCTCGTCGAGCCCTGCTGCAACGTGTTACAAATTCTCCCGCCCCTTAATCCTCTCACAATTCAGCACTTAAGTTTACTATTGACAAATATACCAGTCTATGGTAGTTTAGGGAGTGTCAAGTCGATCGAAATCGCTGGCTGCTGTCACCCCTAACCCCTTTAGATTCCGCACTTCCGCGACCCCCGAAGTTGTGCACCATTTTTGTGCAAATAAGTCCTTTACATTCCGCACTTACAGACAGCAAATCAGTAACCCCTTTAGAATCCGCACTTACAAAAAACCGGGGGGAGGGGGGTGGGTCGCTCTTACTCTTATGGTCGAGTGCCCGTTATTCCGAGGGCCCTAGCGGCAGGAAATACTGCGTGCCTTTCACAGGGTCCTGCAGGCGGCGCAGCAGCTGCTGCAAATCCGCGCTGCGTTCTACGAAGTCGATTTCGGAGGTGTTGATTACCAGCAGGTCGGAGGCGGCGTAGCGGAAGAAGAAATGTTCATACGCGCGGGCCACTTCCTCAATGTACTCGAGGGCGATCTGGGTTTCTTCCCGCGAAGCCTTTTTGGCGATGCGGGCAAGCAGCACTTCCGGCGTGGCCTGGAGATAAATGACCAGATCGGGGGCGGGCAGCTCCCCAGCCAGCGCCTCATAGTAGCGCTCGTAAAGCTTTAGCTCCTCGTCATTGAGATTGAGGTTGGCGAAGATGCGGTCCTTCTCCATCAGGAAATCGGAGATCACCGGCCCGGGCGCCTCGACAGCCAGAGCTTCGCGGAGTCGCTTCTGCCGCTCCATCAGGAAGTACATCTGGGCGCGCAGGGCAGAGCCGGGCTTTTCTTTGTAAAAGTCGGCCAGAAACGGATTGTCTTCGCAGTCGCAAACCCGGCGTGCGTGCAGCCGTTCCGCCAGGATCTTGGCCAGCGTGCTCTTGCCCACTCGCAGCGGCCCTTCGATAACGATGAAGTGCGGCGCTTGCGGCCCCCGCGTAGGGACCGGCGCGCGCTTGGCCGAAGACGACTCGTTAGGAGACATGATCCCGGTGACCGCCGAACGCGCGAGATTATAGCAGACCCGCAAAACGCTGTGGCCACCCCTGTGGTCGCCGCCGTAACGTCGCGGCCATCTTCAGATGGGCGCCGTAAGGTCAAGGCGCGCCGCGGGACCAAAAGAGCTGCTTGGATGAGCAGCCGCAAACACGTAGCGGCCATCTTTAGATGGGCTGCTGAAGTTCAAAGCCCGACGCGTCAGGAAGAGGCTTGGATGAGGTGCCACAGATAGACGTAGAGGTTCGCGCCAGAGCCTAACCGAGGCGCCTGGAGGCCGCAGAGTGAGCGGTAACAACGTACCAAGAAGTGGAAAAACTTTCGTCGGAACTCTTAGTACTTGAGTTTGAAAAACGGCAAACCGAAGGGTCAGGGAGGCGTACTACACCGAATGTAGCCAATGGTCCAGTGCCGCCTGTCCTTTTGGGCAGTAAATTCATCTCAGTTGCGAATGGGGATTTAGTTGCTCTCGCAACACTGAGGTGAACCAATGCTGTTGGCAACCATCTTTCTTCTGGGTGCGATTCCGCAAAGTGCGCAAGTGGCGAAATCCGTGGCCAATGCTCCTGTTGAGGTAGCCGCAGAGACCGCCGGAGCGCGCAGCTTGCCCGCGATGCCGGTCCCGAAGACCGCAACGGAAGCGGAAACTGATGGGGTAAGCTCCAGTCTCAGCTCCAGCGTAGCAGCCGCGGAAGCGGTGCAGCCACCCCGTGCGGCGCTCCCGATTCAGCCGCTGAAGGCGGCGTATACGCGGCCGCGCGAAACCCGCAATCAGCGCATCGCCTGGTACGCCCTGGCGGTGACCGGGCACGGCGCCGCAGCATTCGATGCGTATTCCACGCGCCTGGTGATTGCCGGCAATTACGGCACGGAAAGCAATCCCTTCCTGCGCCCCTTTGCGAATTCCAGCGCGTTGTATGCCGCGACGCAGGTTAGCCCGGTGGTGATGGATTACATCGGCAAGCGCATGATGGTCAGCCAGAATCGCTGGCTCCGCCGCATGTGGTGGCTGCCGCAGGCCGCCGGAGGCGGATTTTCGATTGGCGCCGGCGTCCACAACATGGGCGTAGCAAAATAAAGTTTTAGCCCCGTCGCACTTGCGAAGGATCAGGAGAACGAGAGTTTTCTGCTGAGTTAGGAGGCACCAGCAGAGACGTGATTCGAGCTTAACGAAATCCCGCCGTCGCCGTCGCCCGCCGCGATGACGGCGGTCCAGCCCGCTTCGCCTGAGCGTTAGCGAAGAAAAACCGTCCTGGTGATTACACTCTCCGGGACGGTTTTTGTTTTTCGCGGCGAATCCCACATCGCTGGCCGCGTGGCGGTTAAGAAATCTACGCAGAACTAGAAGAAATCAGGGAAAGCGCTTCTTGATTTTTACGTCAATGCCGAACGTCCCGTTGTAATCGCGCAGAGCCACCACCGACACGTTGCGGCTCACGTTGTATTCCACCTGGATCACCTGTTGTTGCGTAGAGCCCACGTTCGAAACATAGGTTACCGTCAGGTTGCGCGTGACCTGCTGCTGCACCGTCACGCGCGCCGCTGCGTTTTGGGAAGCACCCGTAGCGCCCACTCCGGTAAGGCCCGGATCAACACGAAAGTTTGTGATGCCAAATAATTTCTCCAATCGCCCGCCCACCTGGCTGGACACCGCTTCGGAAAGCAGCGCCGAAGCTCCCGCCGTCCCGCTCTGCGCACCCGACGCAGTGCGCAGGGTACCCTCCTGGCTGGTTTGCCCCAATGCCAGCAGCGTAACGATATCGTTGGCTGGCAGCGGCGGGTCCGAGCGGTACGCTAGCGTAAGCTTGCTGGCCGCACCGTTGAAGTTCAGCGTTATCTCATACTGTTGAATCGTGGTGCTGGCTTCCACATTGACCACCGGATCGAGCCGGAACGGATTCGCAAAATTGATGTCTCCTCTGGCCACGCGATAACGATTGCCGTGAAACAGCAGATCGCCGGATAGCACGTGGATATGCCCCAGCAAAATAGGATGCTCCCACGTTCCGCGTACGCGGATATTGGCTTCCGCGTCCAATTCCGCACCAGGCCACTCCATCCGGGCATCAGGCGCGGAAACTGCTTCCACATCAAACTGCAAATTGCGCAAAAATGTGGAACTGGTCGACGGGCCGCTGATCCCTTCCTTTGTGGAGACCAGCACCCCGGCCACTTCCAACCCTTGCGTCAATGTAACGCGCCGCACGGTGACGCGGCCGGAAAGCAAACCCGCTTCCGTGGTCCCGGTCAACCGGAGCGAGCCTCCAGTCAGCCAGCTCATTCCCTCCGGATAGCGGATGCGCGTGCTGTCGCTTCTCGCGGTGATGTCGTAGCGCAAGGGCCGCTCGGCATAGGTCACGCTGCCGGAAACATGGAGCGTCCCTCCCCCGGCTTCCGCAGTCATGTCGTTGAAGAAAAGCCGGGTATCATCAAAAACGAAATCTCCTTTGACGTTGCTAAGCCCGGTCGGAAAATCAACCACCCGCGCGTTGGCGTTTTCGATATGAATCCGGCCGTTGATCCGCGGGCGATCCAGCGTACCTTCGAATTTGGCGTTCATCTGTGCCGGGCCGCCGATGGTTAGTCCGGGCGATAATCCCGCCAACAGACGCAGGTCCAGTGCGCCGTTCAGTTGCAGGTTCATGCTGGTGCGTTCGGCGAAACCGACATTCCCTTCAACACGCAGGTCGGTGTCCGGCCCGCGAAACTCAGCTGGCTCAATCTGCAGGTTGTCTCGAGAGGATCGAAAGTGCACCGGACCCACATTCTCCAGCTGTACGTTCGCGTAGTTGAATATCAACCGTGAGAACTTTGCGTCCAGGAAGATGCTCTCCGGCCGCTTCAGCGAGCCGCTCAAGCCGATTTCGCCGTCCGCTCTGCCGTGCCCATCGAAGGACTGCAAATGCAGCGCGCCCAGAATCAGCGCATCGAGGGCCATATCCTGGACCTTAACTTTACCCTCGATGTTGTAAGGATCAGCCAGCGCCAGGGTGTACCCGCCGGAAATTTCTCCAGTGCTCATCGCTGATCCCAGCTCCAGTCGCGCGGCGTGCCCGTCCGAGCTGAGCGCTCCGTCGAAGCTACCGATTACCGACTGGCCAACCTTCAAGTCCACAACGCGAAAAGTCCCATCACCCTTTGGTGCCTCAATGGGGCCGCTGGCTTTGAGCCGGAAAGAGACTTGGCCGTCCAGAGCGAATCGCGGTGACTGCAATTTCTGAAAATTTGCCAACGGTAGGGACGCGCCGACCAAATCAACCGATGCACTGCGATCCGTGAAGCTGTATCCGACCGTACCGGTAACGATTCCCGCCCCATGCCCCGCTTCCTTTTCCGGCGGAAACAGACGTAGCTCTGCATTAGCGATGCGAATCTCGTCGGGTGTTAGATTGAGTTGGCCGCGCACGCGGTTAAACGACACGCCGTACGCGTCGCCGTTGGACAGGTCGAAAAGTCCGTTAACGCTGGGCGCTCCCCGTGTTCCGTGTCCATGAAACTGCCCGGATAGTTGTCCGTGGAGCGGGTAGGACGAATGCAAGAGTTGTTGCAGCGCGTCCACCGGTGTTGTCTGCAAGCTGACGTCGGCCGACCAGGTGTTCCCCGGCAAAAAGCTCCACCCGTCCAACTCCAGGCCCAGTTCCATCGAAGCATCCACCGCGCCGCGCCGCACCTTGCCTCGCAAAAAAGTTAATTCGTCCGGCGAATAGGAAAGCTCGCCCTCCAAGGAGTCAAAGGCCACATCGTTATAACGCACCGCCTCGCCCCGGACGTGGCCATCAAAGGTCGGACCTCCGGAAGGCCCGCTGATTTTGCCATCCCATCGCGCGCCTCCCGTAATCACCTTGATCGCATCCCTGGAATTTGGCGGCGTATCGCGAATGGCGTTGATGAAATCGCGATAGCTCTCCAGGGCGCCAGTTTCAAACCGTACGTCCAGCGCGGTATTGCGTGGCGCGAGAACTCCGCTGACGACCGCTCGGCTGGCGGGCGTCTCGAATTCGCCGCTATTCACTGTTAGAGTCTGCGAGTCATAGCGATAGCGGATGTCCCAATCGGCGTCCACCGGGACGTGTCCCGCTGCGACGAAGTCTGGGGATGTCCACTCCGTCGTTCCGTTAATCTCAAAATGTTGAAACGGCCCGCTCCACGTCTCGATGGTGTCCGCGGATATCAGCGTGTCCCAGTGCAATTCGTCGACCGGGAAGCCGGCATGCTCGATGGCCGGCAGCACTCCGGCCAAGTGCGCATCCTGCACATGCGTATCGGCGCGGAATTTCAAACCGTCAAAGCGCATCACGACCCGGCCCTTGACGGTGCCGCCGAAGGCCAATGCAAGAAAATCCGGCACCACCAAGCCATTGTTGTCCATCTGGAAGCTGCCGCGGCTGGACAATCCCGAGGCGTGAAAGATCGGATAGGTCAACTCGATCTCGTGGCCGGAATAGCTGCCCGTTCCGCGAAATTGCCCGTCCGTAAATGTTCCTTCGCCGTGAACGTCCGCGCGGCCGGTGGGCGTTTCCGGCGAGCGCAAGTTCTCGCGGATGTCCAGCAGGTTTACCCATCCGCGGTAACGGAAATTCCACTTCGGGTGCGAAAAGTCCTGCATTTCCGCCTGGGCATCGACGTGCGAGTGGCCCGCGCTCAATATTCCCTGCTCCAGCGTGAAGCCATCCTGGCGCAGCGTGAATTTGGCGGAAACGCTAACCGGCCAGGGAAGAAACCGTTTTGCCGTGAAGCGAATCGACTGCCAGTCGACGGCGCCCAGATACATGGGCTGGCCGGCCGAGCTGCTGGCGTCCAGCGCCACGCGCAGGTTGTCGCCTTCCACGGCAAGCGGGGTTCTCACATCGTTATAAAGGATCCATCCGTTCTGCAGTTGCAGGCGCCGGACATGCAGATCGAACAGCGTTTCTCGCGCAGGCTTCTTCGCGGACGCGCCTTTCGGAACCGGAAGGTTGCTTGCGCCATTTTTTTCGACTCGGATGTGAACCTGCGGCCTTTGCACCAGCAAATCATTGAGTGAAACTTTGCGCCCCCAGAAAGAATCGATGCGCAGCCCGGCCAGGACTTCATCGGCGGCAAAGAGGGGCTCGGTTTCGGCCGGTTCGTGGCCCCGAATCACCAGGCCCTTCAACCTGACTTCCAACGAGAGCCAGTGAATGGAAATAGACCCAAGCGTGACCTGCCCGCCGGTCATTTTCTCCAGCCGGTTTACAACAAAACCGTGAATCAGCGGGTTGCCCGCACCACTGCCAAAGAAAATCATCACGCCCATCACAATCAACAGGATCAGCAGGAGTTTCGCCGCCAGCACCCACGCAATGTGCCTGAGCCATCTCCATTTCCGGCGGCGCGTTTCGCGGGTCACTTTCCGGTGTCCTTCAAAAATTTCTCCACGTGCAAACGCCCGCGGCTCTCCTTGAGCCATAGGTCCGCCTGGTCGTTGATCCCACGCTGCACCAGAGCCTCTTGGATGTACTCGCGCGAGGCGTCCAGCGCTGGGGGCGCCTGGTTGTGCGCTTTAGCCCGCGGAAGCACTGCTTGCTGGTAAAAATCTTCTACCTGTTTCGCAGTCACCAGCACGGCGGGGCGAAATCGCGAGTCCAGATAGTTGCTCAGGTACAGTTGATCCGCCAGCATTCGAGCGATCTGTTTATCGCTCAGGCCCGACTGCTTCTTTCGCGCCTGATATTCCTCCGGTGATGCGAAGGATGCTTGTAAATGTTCGACCGCGTGAGCGATCTCCAGGTCCGAGGGATGCGGGAAGCGCGCTGTATCCGCTTCATTTCTTACAATCCATTGATCGATCAAGCGATCCAGGATTGCGGCGTCACTTTCCGATTTTCCGTCCACCAGCAACTGGTATGTGCTCAATGTCCGAACTTCGCTGAGCAGAATAATGTCGCTCTCCACCCGGGCCGCGATCTGATCCAGCAATTCCTGGCTTGCTGCGTACCCCGCGGTCAGCGCCAACAGCGGCGCGGCCAACAAATAGCTGGAACGACGAGGCATTAGAATGATGATCCCAGATTAAAGAAAATTTGGAACCCCGGCAGGCGTGTTGACTGAAATCCCTGAAATGCAATCTGCCCTGGTTGACAGTCCACCGTCGCCACGCCCTTCGGACAAATCGGCGCAACAAACGGTGGCCGGTTGATCTGGTAGCCCAGATCGATGCGTATCGGTCCGACCGGCGTCGCGTAGCGGAATCCCAGCCCCACGGTGTGCGCAAAATAGTTCAGCTCGTTCGTGCAATTGAACTGACACTGTGCCGGGTTGGCGGGATTGAAAATCGGTTTCGGGGGATAGGCCCGCAACGTCACTCGGCCCAGCCGGCTGTACACATTCCCGCCGTCATAGAACAACGCGCCACTGAGCGCCGTCCCGATGAACGGCAGCCGCATCGGAAAGCGAAACTCCTGGTTCAGGATTAGCAGCGCCTGCCCGCCCACGGGAAACCCAGTAACCGAGTCACGCGGGCCGGCCTGGTTCAACGCGAACCCGCGCAGCGAAGTCCCACCCCCCGCGAAAAATCTCTCCGGCAGGGGAATCTCCGTCGGCAACGGCAGAGTCGTCGGCGCGGGAAAAGTCAGGGAAACCGTCTCGCGATAGGGCAGCAAAATCCCCACACGAATAGAGCGCGCGAAGCTGAACCGGCGTTTGATCGGGTGATAGGTCGAATTTTGATAGTAGAAACGGAGGAAGCTGGCGCTGGAGCCGATCTTCGTGTCTGCAACGCTGACGTCCGCGCTATTGAAGTTTCCCTTGGTGGCATCGGCCGGGTTGTCGCGCGCGTCGCGCGACCATCCCAGCCCAAACTGCGACACCAAGGTGGGCGCGTTAAAAAGCGGAATCTCCTCCGGCGAGATGTGAGTGCTCAAGTTCGTCACCACTACCTTGCGAAAGGTGTAGTGGTACAGCAGCGAAGTCCGCGGCGTCACCTGATCGTTCATCTGCAGCGATCCCTCGTAGCGCGTCTGCGTGAAGGTATTGATATCCTGTGTTTTTTCGGTGTACGCCGAAACCTGCAAGCTCAGGTGTGGGTCGCTGAACGTGTTGGGATGGTTGTACCCCAGCAGCGCGCGGTCCTCGATCGTGCTGCCACGCAATTTCAGTGAAAGCGAGTCGCCTCGCCCGGTCAAGTTCAGCTTGCTGACCTCCAGGATTCCCCGCACGGCCGCTTGCACCTGGCTCCCGGCCGGATTGTTCGTGCTGGCCAGCCGCTGCACTTCGAACCCGCCGCCATACGCCAGGGTGTAGCGCTTGGCCTCTTCCACCAGCACCACGACATCCTTGTTGGTGTCCGTTCCGTTCGGATTTTGCGGTTGGATCGTGACGCGATTGAACACGCCCAGGTTGTACAGCCGCCGCTGCGAGTCCACCACTTCTCCTTCCCGCAACGGCGCCTGCGACTGCACGCGAATCTCCCGCCGAATAACTCCCGGCCGGGTGTGGTCGTAACCCGTCAGCAATATCCGGCGCACTCGAGTCTGAGGCCCTTCCTCGATCTGATACGTCACGTTCATGAATCCATCTTCGAAGCTCTGCTCGTTCTTTCCCTTGCCGCCATTCTCTGCGCCGCTGGAAGTGCTCGCGGTTTGCGCACCTGCGCTATTCGCCGCGCTGTCCTTATTCGCCGGCTCCTTGACCCGCTCGGCCGTGGCGGTAAATTTGGCCTGCGGAAAGCCATCGTTGAAATACAAGGCCAGAATGTTGTCGCGGTCGGTGGTCACGTTGAATTCCGAATAAGGCTGACCAGGGGTAGACGCCGACACGCCCAACAACACCTCTTCCTTGAAGGCGTGCACTCCATCGATCTTCAGCGATGCTACCCGCGTCTGCTTGCCTTCTTGAATGACAAAGCGAACCAGCAGGTCGCCCTCCTTGCCCCTGTAGTTGTCCAGCGCCTGAGCATCGACGGTCGCTTCCAAAAATCCGTTCGCCAAATACAAATTCTTTATCGAGTCACGATCGGCTTCCATCAGCCTTCGGCTGAACCTTCCTCGCGTCTCGAACGCTTTCGGATAGATAGTGAGCCGGCTGCGCAACAACTCAGTGTCAAAATAGCGATTCCCAGTGATTTCGACTCCCAGGAATGAGTGCCGGTCTCCCCGCTCGACGCGATAGGTAATCAGCTCCTCGCTGCTCTTGCGCCCCCCGCCGAGTGTCACTTCCCTCGTGCTCATCGCATACTCCACGCCCGCGTCGAAATATCCGTTTCGCTCCAGTCGCTCCCGGATATTGCGCTTGCCTTCTTCCAGCAAATCGGTGTCGACCGCCCCCTCCTGGTACACCGGCACCAGTTTTTTCAGCTCGCCGCCGGAAAATTTCGCCCCGGTCACCGCGATCCGGACCAGCGGGCCCGCCGTAACCTCCAGCTCCAGCGCAATCGTATTGCTCTTCGCGTCGTACACTCCTCGCCGCACCACCGCCCGCGCGTTCAGGTGTCCCTTCTTCACCAGGTAGTTGCGCACGCGTGAAGTGGCCCGCTGCACGCGCGCAGCCGTTACTTGCCCGCCCACTTTTAGTTTTGAGCGCGCTAAAATCTCCGCGGTTCCGTATTCCGTACCATTCGTCAGTTGTATTTCCTTGATGCGCGCCCGCGGCCCGGCCTGGATGTTAATGATCACATCCATCTGGTGATCCGGCGCATGCGGCGCCGTCTGCGCGGATACCTGCGCCGCATATAGCCCTTCTTCCTTGAGCAGCTCCCGCAGCCTCTCCAATCCCTCACTAACCGCATCGGCCTGGTAGGGTTCTCCCAGCGGCAACTGTACTGCCGCAACTGCCGAGGCCTCCGTGGGCGGCGAAATCAGCCCGTGAATGATCACCTGATTGAAAAAGAGTTGCTCGCGCACCACGAAGTCGATGCGCACCCCTCCATCCACTGGCGTGGAAGTCGCTCGCACATCCGTGTAATCGCCCGTGCGGTAGAGTGCGCGGATGCCTTCGGCCACTTGGTCCCGCTCCAACAGCTTTCCCAGCGCGACGGGCAGCCCGGCGGGCGCCTCCGAAAGTACCCGTGCGTCCTCTGTCACGATACGTACGGCCACGACCGTTGCGGCGGTATTGGCGGTGTCTTGCGGAGTCGCGACGTTTACTTGCCCCGTGGGCGCTTCCTGCGGCGTCTGGGCGTGCCCCGGCGCAGCTCCGGTAAGGAGCGAGGCCGCGGCAATAATGCGCAACCGATGCCCACAATGCGCTTTCATGCTTCCACTGGCTCAGACGAAGCGTAGCATAGCGGCGTTGCCCGTCCCGCGAACTTTGGCGCTATCATAACTGTAGCGCGGGCTTTGGCCTGCGCGTCGTATCGTCGCCAACGCCAGGGTCGCCAGGGTCTTCGCCCAAGTGAACGATTCTCTCCACGAAAAATACTCAAGGCAAATTCTCTTCGCCGCCATTGGCCAGCAAGGGCAGCAGCGGCTGCTGACCTCCAGCGCGGTAATCGTCGGATGCGGCGCGATCGGAGCCGCCACCGCCAATCTGTTAACCCGGGCCGGGGTGGGAAAATTGCGCATCATCGACCGCGATTTCGTCGAGCCTTCCAACCTGCAGCGGCAAACTCTGTTCGACGAATCTGACGCGGTAGCGGCCCTGCCGAAAGCTGTCGCCGCCGAGCGCAGGCTTCGTGCCATCAATTCCGGCGTCTCGATCGAAGGCATCGTCGGCGACCTCAGCCCCAACAATGCCGCGGAATTGCTCGCCTCCTTCGACCTGATTCTCGACGGCACCGACAACTTCGAGACGCGCTTCCTTATCAACGATTTTGCCGTGCAAAATGGCAAGCCGTGGATTTACGCCGCCGCGGTGGCCAGTTACGGTCTAACCCTGACCGTTCGCCCTGGTACGACTCCCTGCCTCGCCTGTTTAACGGATACCCAGCAAGCAGGTCTCGAGGAAACTTGCGACACCGTCGGCGTCCTCGGTCCCATCGTCAATTTAATCGCTTCGCTGCAGGCTGCCGAGGCCACCAAGCTCCTGGCGGGACACGCTCACGCCCTGCACGGCCGCCTGATCTCTTGCGATGTCTGGACCGGCCATTTCCAATCCGTACGTATCGCCCGTAACCCAGACTGCCGCGCCTGCGGCCGCCGCGACTTCACCTATCTCGAGGGAGACGCCCAGCCCCACATCACCATGTGCGGACGCGATTCGGTCCAGATTCACGAGCGCAATCGTTCGCTTGACCTCGCCACTCTGAAAAGCCGCCTCTCCCCGACCGTCACCGACGTCCGATGCAACGAATTCCTGCTTCGCTTCCGCATCCCGCCCTACGAAATGACCGTTTTCTCCGACGGCCGCGCCATCCTAAAAGGGACAAAGGACCCCGCCATTGCGCGTTCTCTATACGCGCGTTACATCGGGACCTGATTTTCGTGGAGTGCGGAGGTCTTGCCGCCGCTTTCACGGTTGATGGCGCATCTCGACGCCGAGGGTTTTCACCGCGGAACCGGATGCCGGCCGTAAGAAGAGCGCATAGAAGCCCGATCCAGATTTTCCCGCAAATTCATCAACGTCAAGAACGTGCTCAAAATCCGAGCCTTCAAATCATCCGTGAGATGCAACCCGCTCGTAGCCACGCGCGCCAGCTTCTCCCCGTTCTCGGTAATAAATCGCATGATCTCGCGCTGCCGCTCATGCCCGGTGGTGCCCAGCGCCGTCTCCCGCCGCATTTCCGCGCAACCGCTCTCCAGCGACAACGTGAAGTGCAGCACGCACAATTGCTGCTCGGCCAGCGCCGGCGGCGAGTCGATCTTGCATCCTGCAGTTTGGCAGCGTATTCCCATGGCTCAAGAAGGCTATTTCGATAAGTAACACTACTCGCGGCGAGAATCCACCACGCACCTCGCCAATGGTGCGAATCCTGCATTAGCTGCCCCAACGTCCATCCATGTCCGTTCGTACAGGCCTCCGCGAAAAAATTTCAAGTCAACGTTGACATCCGTGGTCCTTTGCTCGTATAAATATACAGGTGAGTGCATATCTTCACCGCGCTATGAATACCGGCAAAACATTCCGCCACGGCCAGATTCTGCGCCTCATCTCCGACGCCTCCATCACCAACCAGGAGGCCTTGCGCCGCCGTCTGGCCGCCCAGAAATTACGCGTGACGCAAGCCACCCTCTCCCGCGATCTCCAGGAGCTTCGCCTGGTGAAAACTCACGAAGGGTATCGCCCGGCAGCCGCGCTTCCCGAAGAATCGAATGGCCTGCCTTCCCTTGCTCGCGCGCTCGGCGAATTCCTGTCGGACATTCGCCCGGCCGAAAATCTGCTCGTCCTGAAAACGCCGCCCGGGGGCGCCCAGCCTCTGGCCGCCGCGGTGGACGCCGCCAAATTTCCGGAGACCGCCGGCACCATCGCCGGTGACGACACCGTGCTGATCATCACGCCGGACAAAAAATCCCGCGAATCGCTCCAGAAAAAAATCGAATCGCTCGTGAAATGAGAAAGCCCGAACAGGTCGCCGTCGTAGGTGTCACCGGTTATACCGGCTTTGAGCTGGCGCGCCTGCTTCTCCGTCATCCCGCCGTGAAGTCGCCGGTCTTCTATGTGCGCGACACCCAAAACAAGAAGTGCCTCGCAGAGCTGTTCCCTCAGCTCCGCGGCATCGGCGAAGCGCCGCTCCGCCCGCTTTCGGGAACCGACATCACCGCTAGCGCCGCTGGAACCGCCTTCCTGGCTACTCCGCACGAAGTTTCGGCGGAACTCGCGCCCGCGCTGCTGCAAGCTGGCATCCGGGTCGTCGATCTCAGCGGCGCTTTTCGGTTCCGCTCCGCCGCCACCTTCACCTCCTGGTACAAGCTCGCCACGCCCCACGCAAACTGGCTAAGCAAGGGCGTCTACGGACTTCCCGAACTGTACTCCAAAGAAATCGCCTCCGCGCGCCTGGTCGCCAATCCCGGCTGCTACGCCACCAGCGTGATTCTTGCTGTGCGCCCGCTCGCCGAAGCTGGTTTGATCGCTGACGGCAGCGGCATCGTCTGTGATTGCAAGTCCGGTGCCAGCGGCGCCGGCAAAGATCCCCGTCGCGACCTGCACTTTGTCGAAGTAGACGAAAATTTCAAGGCTTACAATCTTTTCTCTCATCGCCACACCCCAGAAATCCTCGAGCACACCGGCTTGCCCGAAGATCGCCTGATTTTTTCCACTCACCTGCTCCCGCTCGCCCGCGGAATCCTTTCCACCATCTATGTGACCCTTAGCGCCACGCATACGCCAGAATTTATCGAAGCCGTCTTCCGCAAGTTCTACGCTGGCCGCCCGATGGTGCGCATCTGGCCCGCTGGCTCGCTCCCCGAATTGCAGCATGTAGCGCACACTAATTTCTGCGATATCGGCTTTTCTTTGGACAACTCTGGCAAACGCCTTATCGTCGTCTCTTGCCTGGATAATCTCGGCAAAGGCGCGGCCGGCCAAGCCGTGCAAAATTTCAATCTCACCTTAGGTATCGAGGAGCAGACCGCACTGCAATGAAAACTGTAATCAAGTTGGCTGGAGCACTACTCGAAGACGACGCCACCGTGCGCAGCCTGGCGCGGCAAATCGCCGCACTCGCGCAGCAAGGTCACGAAATCCTTGTTGTGCACGGCGGTGGCCGCGTTTTTACCGCTACCCTGCAGCGCATGGGCATCGAAAGCAATTTCGTCGCTGGCCTGCGCGTCACCAATCGCGAAACCCGCGATGTCGCAGTTATGGTTTTCGCTGGTCTTCTTAACAAGCGCATCGCCTCCGCGATTTCCGCCGAAGGCGTGCCGGCCATTGGCATTTCCGCTGCGGATGCCGCTTCTTTCCGCGCGGAGCCCATGGTTCACAACGAAGTCGAAGGCAGCCTCGGTTTCGTAGGCTATCTCACCGGCCTGAATACCTCTTTCATCGAATCGCTCTGGCGTGAAGGCTTGATTCCCGTGGCTCCCTGTCTCGGCCTCGGTCCGAACAACGAGCTGTACAACATCAACGCCGACCACATGGCTGCCGCTTGCGCCGAATATCTGGGCGCCGATCGCTTGATTTATCTCACTGATGTTGCCGGCGTTCTGGACGGCGATAAGGTTCTATCCGCCATTACTTGGGAAGAGATCGAGCGGCTCGTGCAATCCCGCGTGGTATCGGGCGGAATGGTGCTTAAGTTGGAAGCGGCCAAGCGCGCTCTCGAAGGCGGCGTTCGCGAAGTGCACATCGTTGGCGCCGGCTCACCTGATTCGCTCTTGCGCGTCTCGCAAGCCGCGGACCTAACCCACGATGCCGCTAATGCAATCCCTGGCACTCGCGTTCTTCGGGAGTCTCTTCCGGCGACGCAAGCGGCGTTCTCGGCGGCCTGAGGCGGACTATAAATGATGCGAGCCATTAACAAAAAAATGGGGATCCACTCCGCGATGCAAAAGGTCAAACGGGCGCGCAGCAGCAAGCCGAAGCTCGACACACGGCTTAGCGATGCGGACCAGTTCCTTCTGCCGACCTACAAGCGCCAGTCCTTCCTCATCACCCACGGTCGCGGCGCCTACGTACATGATTCCGCGGGCAAGAAATATCTCGATTTCCTTGGCGGTATTGCCGTCAACGCTCTCGGTCACGCTCATCCACGCATCGTAAAAGTCATCCGCCGCGAGGCAGCGCGCGCCATCCATCTCTCCAACCTTTATCACAATGCTTACCAGGGCCCGCTCGCCCGCAAGCTTGCCGAAATCTCAGGCATGGACCGCGTCTTCTTCTCCAACAGTGGCACCGAAGCCGCTGACGGCGCGCTAAAACTCGCCCGCCTCTGCGCCCGCACCCCTTCCGATGCTCCGGATAAGCCCGCCGCGAAGCACCGCATCCTGGCCATGCACAATTCCTTTCACGGCCGCACCTTTGGCGCCGTCAGCGTTACATCCACTGAAAAATACCGCCTGCCCTTTGCGCCATTGGTTCCCGGCGTCGAATTCGTCCGTTTCAACGACATCGCCGACCTCGAATCGAAATTCGACGAAACCGTGTGCGCAGTCATCCTCGAAACCATCCAGGGGGAAGGCGGAATCCATCCGGTCACCGAAGCCTTCTGGAATCGCGCGCGCGGCCTCGCCACGCAACACGGAGCGCTGCTCATCGCCGATGAGATTCAATGTGGCCTCGGTCGCACCGGCCGTTATTTCGTGTACCAGAAATTTTCTTCGCGGCCCGACATCGTTTTGGTCGCGAAGCCGCTTGCCGCCGGTTTGCCGCTCGGCGCCATTCTCGCCACCGAAGCAGTTGCCGCCTTTGTCTCTCCCGGCCTGCATGGCACCACTTTCGGCGGCGGTCCGCTGATCTGTGCAACCGCCCTCGAATTCCTGAATGCCCTTGAACAAGAGAAATTACTCGCTAACGTTCGCGCGCGTGGCGCCGAACTCCGCGAAGGCCTGGCCAAGCTCGCCGCCAAATTCAATTTCATCCGTGAAATTCGCGGGGAAGGCCTGATCCTCGGCGTGGAACTCTCCGTCGATGGCAATCCCTTCGTGGCCGAAGCCCTACGTCAGGGCCTGCTCATTAATTGCACCCACGATTTTACGTTGCGCCTGCTGCCGCCCTTCATCATCACGCGCGCGCAGGTCCGCGAATTTCTCCGCTTGTTCGAGTCCGTTCTCACAAAAACTCCCAAATCCATCTCCTCCGCTCCCGCGCAAGCTGCCGCAAATCCGCAGCGTTTCGCGCACACCGCGGCAAGGTGAAAAAATGACTACTACCACTCTCGTAGCGCCGATTTCTTTGTCGAACGATCTCCTCACCGGGGGCGAATGGAGCCCCACACACACGCGCGAACTCCTGCATCTTTCCGCCGACGTCAAGGCCCGTCCCGTTCGCTACGCCTCCACCTTACAGGGCAAATTCATCGCCCTGATTTTTGAAAAGCCTTCGCTCCGCACGCGTGTCACCTTCGAGGTTGGCATCCAAAGCATGGGCGGCTCGGTGATTTTCCTGGACCATACACAAGCCTCCGCCTCGCTCGGCGCCCGCGAATCCATCGCCGACGTGGCGCGCAATCTCGATCGCTGGGTGCAAGGCATCGTTGCCCGCGTCTATCACCAGCGTGTTCTCGAAGAAATGGCTGCCAACGCCGACATTCCGGTGATCAACGCGCTCTCCGACAAATTCCATCCCTGCCAGGCGCTGGCCGATTTCTTCACCCTCGAGGAAAAATTCGGCGCGCTCCGCGGCTTCAAACTCACTTACGTAGGCGACGGCAACAACGTGTGCAATTCCCTGATTTATCTCGCCGCGCGTCTTGGAGTGCATCTCCGCATCGCCACTCCGCCGGATTATGCGCCCGCGGCGGAAGTTGTGGCCGATAGCAAACGCGTCGCTCGCGAAACCAAGGCCAAAATCGAACTTATGACCGATCCGCGCGAAGCGGTTGCCGGCGCGCAAGGCGTGTACACCGATTCCTGGACCAGCATGGGCTTCGAGGAAGAAGGCGAAGTGCGCAACGCCGTGTTCCAGCCGTATCAGGTGAACGCAAAACTTATGTCACTTGCCGCGCCGGATGCAGTATTCATGCACTGTCTTCCGGCCCACCGTGGCCTGGAAGTCACGCCCGAAATTCTCGACGGCCCGCGTTCGGTGGTCCTCGACCAATCCGAAAATCGCATGTACGTGCAGAAGGCCATCCTGCACACACTGTTTTAGACTCGCGCGATGCGCGAATCTTGTTCAGTTTTCGCGGTGTGAGCGTCAACCAGTAACGCCAGCATCTTGCTGGCGACCCATTTGGAGAGCGGCGGTCTTTGCCGCCGCTTTTACAATTGAGACAATCATGACGAATTCAACGGGAGAGAGTCTGTGAACACAGCAGCAAATAAGTCAAAACCGAAAAAAGTAGTTCTTGCCTATTCGGGCGGCCTGGACACCTCCATCATCATTCCCTGGCTCAAGGAAAACTATCAGTGCGAAGTAATCGCCATGATCGGCGACGTGGGCCAGCAAGAAAATCTCGAAGCCGCGCGCAAGAAGGCTCTTGCCACCGGCGCGTCAAGCGCCTACGTCGAAGATCTCCGCGAAGAATTCGTGCGCGATTACATTTGGCCGACGCTACGAGCCGGCGCTGTTTACGAGCATACGTATTTGCTCGGCACTTCCATGGCGCGGCCCATCCTCGGCAAGCGGCAAGCGGAAATTGCGCTTAAGCTGGGAGCCGACGGCCTGTCTCACGGTTGCACCGGCAAAGGCAACGATCAGGTCCGCTTCGAGCTGGCGTACAAAGCCATTGCTCCTAACTTGCAAATCATCGCGCCGTGGCGCGAGTGGGACATCGATTCCCGCGAAGACGCCATCGCCTACGCGCAAAAACACAATGTTCCGGTGGAGCAAAGCAAAAAGAATATCTACAGCCGCGACCGCAATATCTGGCACCTCAGCCACGAGGGCGGCGAGCTGGAGGATCCTGCCAATTCTCCCAACGAAGCAATGTGGCAGTGGATCGTCTCCCCGGAAAAAGCTCCGGACAAAGCGGCTGAAGTGGAGATCGGTTTTGAATCCGGTCTTCCCGTTTCCGTGAACGGCGCCAAGGCAAATCCCATCGACTTGCTAAACACGCTGAACGAAGTGGCGGCGAAACATGGCATTGGCCGCACCGACATCGTCGAAAATCGCCTCGTCGGCATGAAGTCGCGCGGCGCGTATGAGACTCCCGGCGGCACATTGCTGGTCACCGCGCATCGCGAACTCGAAGCACTCACTGTGGATCGTGAGACCGCGCATTTTCAGCAAGCGCTATCGCTTCGTTACGCCGAACTCGTTTATTACGGCTTGTGGTTTTCCCCGTTGCGCGCCGCGCTGGATGGATTCTTCAGCGTCGCGCAGCAGCGCGTCACTGGCGCCGTCGGACTCAGACTCTGGAAGGGGACGTTGACTGTGACCAAGCGCGTCTCGCCTTTCTCCCTCTATCGCACCGACCTCGCCAGCTTCACCATGGGCCGCTACAATCCCAAAGACGCCGAAGGCTTCATCAATCTTTTCGCGTTGCCGGTCACAGTCCGGCCCAAAGCCAAAGCGGAAGGCAACTCGTGAATTCACGTAGCCATGTACACTGCATTCGCTGCGACCAACGCGTGTGTTAATGACTGAACGCAAAGACGATCGCCTGTGGGGCGGGCGCTTCAAGCGCGAACCGGACAAGAAGTTCGACGCGTTCCAGCGCTCGTTCTCGTTCGATCGCCGCCTGCTGCCGTACGAGATTGCTGTCGATCGCGCCTGGGCTAAAGCCTTGCAAGCCGTTGGCATTTTCAGCGGCGGGGAAGTACGCGACACGCTGCTGGCGCTCGACAATCTCGAACGCCAAATCAGCAGGGACGGCGCGTTTTTGGAAGGCTCCACGGCGGAAGACGTGCACCACTTCGTGGAGAGCGCGCTGGTGCACGAACTCGGCGCCTTGGGCTGGAAACTGCACACTGGGCGCAGCCGCAATGAACTGGTGGCCACGGATTTTCGCCTCTTCGTGATGGATGCGGCGGTACGCATGCAATCCGCCATCGTCAAACTCCTCAGCGCTTTTCTCGAGCAGGCCAAAGCAAATTTTGGCGTACCTATGGCCGGCATGACGCACATGCAGCACGCGCAGCCGATTTTGCTTTCCCATTTTCTGCTCGCGCACGCCGAAGCCTTTTCTCGCGACCTTACTCGCTTGCGGGCCGCGGCCGCGAGCGCCGACGCTTGCCCGATGGGCTCAGGGGCGCTCGCGGGCAACAGTTTCGGCATCGACCGCGAGGCCATCGCGCGCGAGCTCGGCTTCTCCCGCGTCACTGCGAACAGTCTCGACGCGGTAAGTAACCGCGACTTCGCACTCGACTATTTGTACGCACTCGCTGGAATCGCCACGCATCTCTCGCGGGTTGCGGAAGATTTCGTGATTTTCGCGTCGCAAGAATTCGCGTACGTAGTTCTTTCCGACGAATATTCCACGGGCAGCAGCCTGATGCCGCAAAAGAAAAATCCCGATGCATGGGAACTGATTCGCGGCAAGACCGGCCGCATTACCGGTGCGTTGCTCGGCTTGCTTACCACGCTGAAGGGTTTGCCCAGCAGCTATCAGCGCGACTTGCAGGAAGACAAGCAAGCGCTGTTTTCGGCGCACGATCAGGTTGCGGACATGCTGGCCGTTGCAACTGGCGCTTTGGCGACTACAAAATTCAGCGCAGAGCGTTTGCGTGCGGCGGCTTCCAATCCGGCGCTGCTGGCCACCGAAGCGGCGGATTACCTGGTGCATAAGGGCATTCCGTTCCGGCAGGCGCATGACATCGTCGGCCAAGTCTTGCGAGAGGCCGAAAAGCGGAACATTCCATGGACCTCACTGCCGCTGGAAACACTCAAAAGCATTTCGCCGGCATTTGACGCCGATTTTGCGAGCAGCCTGAGCGTCGAGGCGGCTCTGGCTGCCAAGAATGTTCCTGGCGGCACGGCGCCGGAATCGGTGCGCGCCGCCATTTCGGATTTGCAGGAGCGCATCAGCAAACTAAACACCGGTGAAGCTGTCACCAAACGAGGAGCAACGCCATGAGCACCCAGTCGGTTCGTCTTCAACAAACCCTCTCGGAACTACGCACGCTTTTACGCGACGCAACATTCGCAAAGAGCGCGGAGGACCGGAGGTCCCTTCCGTGAGCATCGCGCTCACGCTATGACTCCGCCGGCGATGCAGCACGCTCTTTCGGAAGCGTCGCTCCCGCGCGGCTTCCGCTTCGCCGCGACCGCTTGCGGCCTGAAGAAAACGGGCGCACTCGATTTCGCGATTCTCTCCAGCGAAGTTCCCGCTTCCGCGGCGGGAGTATTCACGCAAAACCTGGTAGTGGCGGCGCCGGTGCTGATTTCCAAAGAGCATCTGCGCGCCTCAAGAGGGCGCATGCGCGCGATCGTGGTGAACGCGGGCAATGCGAACTGCGCTACCGGCGCGGCGGGACACGCGGCCGCGGTGCGCACCGTCGCGGAAACCGCTAAGCGCCTGGACTGTTCTCCGGACGAAGTGTTTGTGTGCTCGACCGGCGTGATCGGAGTTCCGCTGGCGCTGGACAAACTCTTGCGCGCGGTGCCGCTGTTGGCGCGTCATCGGCGGTCCTCGGCGCGCTCGTTTGCGGAGGTGTCGCTCGCGATTTGCACTACGGACACGCGGCCGAAGACGGCGGCGGCTTCGTTCAAGATGAGCGGCAAGCGGATCCACATGGTGGGCTGCGCGAAAGGCGCGGGCATGATCCATCCAAACATGGCGACAACGCTGGCCTTTGTGACCACGGATGCGGCGATTGCGCCCTCGCTGCTGCAAAGGACGCTGAAGGAAGTGACCGCGCGAACGTTCAACGCGATCAGCATCGATGGCGATACATCGACCAATGACGCGCTGCTGGTTCTGGCTAACGGCGAGGCGGGCGCTCCCGCCATCAAGAGCGGCAGCAAAGCGCATCGCGATTTCACTGCCGCGCTGGAGCAAGTCTGCCATTCGCTGGCGCTGCAAATTGTCGCCGATGGCGAAGGCGCGCAACGTGTGATTGAAATTGAGGTGCGCGGCGCTAAGACCGAAGCCGCGGCGCGGCGCATCGCGGAGACGGTGGCGACTTCGCCGCTGGTGAAGACGGCATTTGCAGGTGCCGATCCGAACTGGGGGCGCATCTTCGCTGCTGCCGGCCGCGCCGGCGTGCCGTTTGACCCGGCACGGGTGGATATCACCATGGCGGGGATTCCGGTGTTACGGCGCGGGCAACCGGTTGATTTCAACGAGCGCGCGGCCAGCAACCGCCTCTTGGCGGACCATGTGCCCATAGTGATGCACCTGCACGCCGGCACGGCGAGGGCGCGCTACTGGACTTGCGACTTCACCGCGGAGTACGTGCGCATCAATGCGTCGTATCGGACCTGAGAGGTCGACAGTCGACAGTTCAAAGTCGAAAGAAAAATCCGATTTACCTATGACCGTCGGAGTACATCTTGAAGGTACGTTAATCGTCGTGCACCTCCCCACCCCGGGTATTTTTGCGAAAGAGTGTGGATTTGCTTGATTGCAAAGGACTTGGTTTTTTGGAAAGGACAAAGAGTCCGTAAGAGTATGACAGGACGGGACTTGCGTCTGCTGGGGTGCGGAAGATCCGGAAGGAAGCGTCGATGGAAGAACTCTTCAAACAAGGTCGACGTTGGGATAAGCGTGGGTTCGCAATGCCGCGCTGAGGGTGCGGCGAACAGGTTGGAACGCGAATTTCATAAGTTACGGTAGCATGGAACGACCTTGTTGTCAAGATAAATATATTTATGTTAGGTTATCCATTCGAACGGATTCGGAACCGGCTGGATCCGCAGGGCTTACCGGCAGCGAGGGGTAGAAAGGTGACGAGCGCTAGCTTGCCGTGGTGGAGGCGCGCACTTAGAATTTGGGGATGACAGACACTCATCATTTTCTGTTGTTTCTGGGGGCGGCGGTGGCGCTGGCGATTACACCGGGGCCGGGGATTTTCTATGTTCTGGCGCGGACTTTGGCTGGCGGACGGCGGGAAGGCATACAGTCTGCGCTGGGCACATTCTTTGGCGGGCTATTTCATGTGTTCGCGGCGGCGTTGGGGGTATCGGCGATCCTCGCGGCTTCGGCGGTGGCGTTTCACACCGTGAAGTACGCGGGCGCGGCGTACTTGGTGTGGTTGGGGATTCGGATGATCCGTTCGCGCCACGCGGAAATGCCAGCGCAGACGGAGGCTCCCGCCCAGGGTTCGTTTCGGCAGGGCATTCTTACGGAAGCGCTGAATCCGAAGACGGCGTTGTTCTTTTTGTCGTTCATTCCGCAATTCATAGCGGCGGGACGCGGCCACGTGTTTGTGCAGTTCATCGCGCTCGGCGCGACTTCGGTCTTACTGAACACGATTGCTGATTTGGTGGTGGTGTTCATGGCCGCGCCGCTGGAGCGCAAGTTGAAGGGCAGCGCCCGCTTTCGGCGACGGCAACGGGTGGCTTCCGGTGTGGGCATGATAGGGTTGGGCGCTTATGTCGCGTTTGCAAACTCGAAATAAAAGCGGATGTCAAAAGCAACTTGACTGAACGACAATACGACCCATGAAGTCATACACGCCTACGATGAGCAAGTCTGTCCGGCAATTGCTTGTTGCGATTCTTATGTTGGTTCCGACAGCCGGGGGTAACGAAGCCGGCCCGCCGTTGCGCCGATCTCGGACCGGATCGCGTATTACGGACCAGAAGGCGTCATCGCGATCAATCCGGACGCAACGGGGAAAACAATTCTAACTAAAGCTCCTCGCACCATGCTCTTTTTCAAAGATGAGTTGTTTTGGAATATCGTTTGGTCGCCTGATGGAAAACGATTGTTTTTTGGCACGATCGTGAGTGAGGACCGAAGAGACGATCTGTATTTGCTGGACGTGAAATCCAGCCGTCGCGAGCAATTCCTGTCGCATACGTCCATCACGATCAGGGGCTGGCGTTAGGTCTACAGGCGCTCACGCTGCGCGGCGTGCCAAATCGTTGTTATTGTGATACGCCTGCCGCGAAACTGGTAAAGGACGATGTAGGGAGTGCCGCCTATGACCAATTCGCGAAAGCCCGGCTCGGCTCCGGTGCGTCCCAGGCGAGGATGATTTCGCAACGCTTCCACGACCGCCACGATGCGAATCGCCAAACGTTCGGCGGCGCCAGGCTTATCCAAGGCGACGTAGGCACGAATTTCCTGGAGGCGGACTCGAGCGAGTGGAGACCAGACAATCTCTACCGGCACAGTGACTCGTCGTCATGGTTCTTGCCGCAAACGCATCTGGGAGGCCGTAACTCATGGTCGGTGCCCCAGGAGAGGAGCCAAGCTTTCATATCTTCGTGTTTGATGTAGTGGCCCGACTTTACCTGACGGCTGGCTTGGCGGGTTTCCGCAAGCAATCTTTCCTGGTCGGCAACATAGGATTCGACGGCATCGGAAATGAGGAAATTGGAGCTACGACCGGAAGCCTTTGCTAACTTCGCCAAGCGTTGTTTTGTTTTTGGCTTGAGCCGCACGCTAAGGGCAGCACTTCGTGTGTTCGCCATGAATACATTTTAGCACATTGGGAGTCCTAAGGGGCGCAGCGTTGCTGCGCTCCTAGGTGTCCCAGGTCCAGTTGGCGAATTGTTCGCGCAGGGCTATTTTTTTGAATTTGCCTACGCTGGTGCGGGGGATTTCGGGGAGGAAGACGAAGGCGTCGGGGAGTTGCCACTTGGCGAAGGACTTTGCAAGGAATTCGCGGAGTTCTTGGGGGGTGGCGGTGGCGCCTTCTTTCAGGACTACGGCGGCTAACGGACGCTCTTGCCACTTGGGGTGAGGGACGCCTACTACCGCGGCTTCCTTTACAGCGGGATGGCCCATCAGTGTGTTTTCGAGGTCTACGGAGCTGATCCATTCGCCGCCGGATTTTACTAGATCTTTGGCGCGGTCGACGATTTTGATAAAGCCCTCGTCGTCCATGGTGGAGACGTCGCCGGTCTTGAACCAGCCGTCTTCGGTCCAGCGATGGGCCTGGTCGGGGGCGTTGTAATAGCTGGCGGCGACCCAGGGACCGCGAACTTCGAGTTCGCCAGGAGTCTCGCCATCGCGCGGAGCTTCGATGTCTTTTCCGTCGGGGCCGGGACGAGTTACGCGGAGTTCGACGAACGGGGCTGGCCAGCCTTGCTTGGCGCGGACCTCGTAGCGCTGATCTTCGGTCCATTCGCGCATGTGGCGCTTGAGACGGCCAACAGTGGCGACCGGAGTCGTTTCGGTCATGCCCCAAAGGTGCATGATGTGGAGATTGTGCTTGTCCAGCGCGCGCATGAGGCGGACGGGCGGCGCAGTGCCACCGATAACGATGCGCACGGGCGAGGGGAATTTCCAGCGGCCAGGGTTTTTCTCGAGGGCGTAGAGAACCCCGAGCCAGACGGTAGGAACGCCGCAGGCGATGGTGACCTGCTCCTGCTCGATGAGATCGAGCACGCTTTCGGCGTCAACGTTGGGTCCGGGCAGGATCAAGCGCGCGCCGGTCATCACGCAGGTGTAGGGGAGGCCCCAGGCGTTGGCGTGGAACATAGGGGCGACGGGAAGAACGGTGTCGTGGTGGCTGATGGCAAAGCAGTCGGCCATGGCTTCGGCGAAGGAGTGCAAGACGATGGCGCGGTGTGAGTAGATGACGCCCTTGGAGAAACCCGTGGTGCCGGAAGTGAAGCACATGCCGGCGCCGTCATTTTCGTCGAGCTTGGGGTATTGGAAACCGTCACCGGCTTCGGCGAGAAGCTGTTCGTAATTCAGGAAGCCTTGCGGGATCTCGCAGCCGCCGTAGGGCACGACGATGACGCGCTGGAAGGGTGATCCGTCGCAAAATTTTTGGTAGGCGGGAACCAGCACGTCGTCGATGAGCAAGAAGCGATCGTTAGCGTGACGTGCGATAGCGGCAATTTCGTGAGGGTGCAGGCGCAAGTTCAAGGTATGGAGAATGCCGCCGGCGCACGGCACACCGAAGAAGGCTTCGAGGTGCCCGCTGTGATTCCACATCATGGAGGCAACGCGGTCGCCGGGCTGCAAGCCGAGGTTGGTGAGAGCTGAGGCGAGGCGGCGGGCGCGACGGTAGAAATCGCCGTAGCACGAGCGGACAAGAGAACGGTCGGGGCGGCGCGAAAGGATTTCGACACGAGAGAAAAGCTTGTCGGCGCGCTCGAGTAGCGTTGGGAGGGTGAGCGGAAAGTCCATCATGGTGCCGCGCATGGTGTCCTCGTCAACAGACAAGCTTTTGGAAACAGCCGGGCGGGACCGAGGGCATCCTACCACTGAAAGGAGGCGAAGGGGCGAGGGTAGCCAGTATGGCAAATGGCGAAGCGCATGGTGGACACGGACCTACAGGCTCTTTCCCGTTGCAAATAGGGTAAATTTTCGAGAGGATGCTAGCGACCGCTGGAGTGTCCAGTCTCGCGCCCGTGGTGGCCCTGCTACCCGGACTGCCCGTGTACGACTCTCGTCTCTTCGGCGCGCTCCGCGACTCAAACTTCGGGTTCGGGCAGAAGGAGTGGGCAGGTGAAGAAGCTCTATATAGGGAATCTTCCGTTTTCCGCTACGGAAGATCAACTCCACGAGTGGTTCTCGCAGATCGGTGTAACACCCTCGGGCGTCAATCTAATACGTGATCGTTTTACCGGGCAGTCGCGCGGTTTCGCGTTTGTCGAAGTGAATAGCGACGACGATGCGGATCGCGCGGTGAATTCGTTGAATGGTCAAAACTTCGGCGGACGCAACCTCGTGGTGAATGAAGCACGGCCGCAGGCAGAACGAGCTGGTGGCGGCGGCGGTGGCGGACGTGGCGGGGGATATGGCGGTGGTCGTGGCGGTGGTGGCGGCGGACGCGGTGGCCACGGTGGTGGCGGCGGTCGTGGCGGCGATCGCGGTGACCGCGGCGATCGCGGTGACCGCGGCGATCGCGGCAATCGCTGGTAAGAGTAGAGCAATCTCTCCAGGCAGCAAAGCAGCTTTCTTCCAGAAGCGGCTAAACCTTCCTTGAAAAAGTTCTAAGCGGTAGTGGTGTGTTTTGCGGCTATGCGCACGGCTCTGCCTTGCGCATAGAGATAGCGCACGACGCTGAGCGTTCGGATGGCGCGATCGACGAGGGATGGGACGTCGAGCGCGGACTCGGCGGCGTCCAAGGCTTCCGGGGTAGCGAAAAGCGCGGGGGACTTCGATTGAAAGACGGGGCAGCAATCGTGAAAGGGCTGCTCGGAGATGTCGTGGGTGCCGATGCGGCGGGCGATTTCCTGAATCTCGAGCTTGTCGTCGCCGATGAGCGGGCGGTAGAGCGGAAGTGTGGCAACGGAACCCACAGCCTGCAAATTCTGCAGAGTTTGCGAAGCTACCTGGCCGAGGCTGTCGCCGGTGATTACGCCCTTACCGCCGCTACGCAGGGCGATGCGTTCCGCGACGCGCAGCATCAGGCGGCGATAGAGCAAAGTGCGGAAGGATTCCGGAGCCAAGGCGGCGATTTCGCGCTGCAGCGGTTCAAAAGGCACGAGATACAGCTTGGTGGTGAATTGCCAAGGCACCAATTGCTCGACAAGTTGGTGCGCGACGTGGACGGAAGACTCTCCGGCCGCGGCCCCGCCTCCCCAGAAATGCACAAAACTTAGATGCGCCCCGCGCTTCATCATTTTGTAAGCGGCTACCGCGGAATCGAAGCCGCCGGAGAGCAGGCAGACGAGGCGGCCCGCGGTGTTGGGCGGGAGCCCGCCGGAACCGAGGATGCGACGCGCGTAGACGAGGAGCGGGCCGCGCGTGATTTCGATGCGGCAAGTGAGGGCAGGCGCTTTCAGGTCGACGCGCACATGGCGGCCCTCGGCTTGCAATTTGTCAAAGAGGTAGCCACCGATTTCACGTTCGACGGCCATGGCGTTGAGGGGAAAGCTCTTGTCGCTGCGGCGGGCGCGGACTGCAAAGGTAGCGAACTGCTCGGCGCGGACTTCTTCCCAGGCGGCGTCCCGAATGGTGGCGAGCGGATCGGGACTGGAGGTGGGGTGGGGCAATACGCGGGCCACGGCGAGATGCGAAATGCCGCTGACGCGGGTCAGGCGGTGTACCGCTTCCTCGACATTTGCGGCATCGGCAATTTCCACAATGAGGCGGTCGGACGGGCGAGAAATGCGATTGATGGCGATGCCGTCCAAGGCCCGGCGGAGGGCTTCGCGCAATTTGTGAAGGAAGAAACGGCGATTGCCACGCTTGAGCCATAGCTCATGGTAGTGAACGACAATATGTGCGGAAGCCATGATTGTCACTAGCGGGTGCGGGTCGATACGCGTAGTATACAGCCGCCGACGTGGCAGTTTGAGCAGAACGTTGTAGCTGCGGCTGCAGATGCGGCGGCCAGCCGTAGGCCGCCACGGTCCCGCGACAAGGGATGCATCCAAAGCGGCAATACGCTGCGCGAAACGATTAACCCCGTAACGGGTTTGATACAACAGCCGAGGAAATGTCACAGGGCGCGGGCGGTGGCGTATATCTTTAGGCGTTCCTGACCGGGCCGCGGACTGAGGTAGCGCGGCGCGGAAAATACAGTGAACCTGAAGGGTAGGCTTTGCATCCAATTCGGCAGGAAATACGTCGAAGAGTAGTAGAAGACGAACGCATGACGACCTGGCACAAACGCGATTGGAAACAGTTTTACGAGCTGGCGCGGCGCCCGTGGCAGCGTCATCGCCCACCGCGGCCGGTCTATCCGACGGGGATTAATCGCGTACTGCCGGCGCAGGGATTTAGTTTGTCGGAGCTGGATGATGCGGGTGTCGACCTGGATCTGGCCGAGGCGCTGGGCTTGCCGGTGGATGCCGGGCGGATTGGCGCCTATGGTCCGAATGTGACGGTGCTGCGCGATTTCGTGCGCTCTTCGCGGCAACCCCTGTAACTTCGTTTTTCCTTCCCTCTATTTCTCAAAGCTACGTTTGCGAGCTGCTACGGTTTAACCGATTCAGTGGCCTTGGTCTGAATAGCGGTCAGGTTGAGCGTTTTCTGATCGTTTTCTTGGAGCGAGATTCTCTCGCCTTTCTCTTCGAAGGGCTTCAGGAATTCGGGATCTTCCCACGCGCCCGATTCGACTTCCTCCCAGCTGAAGAGGTTGTAGTCGCCAGGAGAAATCCCGCGCACTTCGAAACCGCATGAAGATCTCAACAGATGGGATCTCGTCGCCCCCTTTCACCGATATCGCGGTAGCCTTCGCGCGGTCAGGTGTACCCGGGTAATACAGCTTTGCGTAACCCTGCTGATTGGGTTGTTCAACCTCTACCTCATCGCCTCGGGAAAAGCGGCCCCATTGTGGAAAAACAGCGCTAACAAAATAACGGCCGGGCGAAAGGCCGAACAGACGGTACTCGCCGCGGTCATCCGTCTGGGCTGTGGTTTCGGTGGAAAGGCCAGGCTTGCCTTCCAGGTAAGTCTGCCGCAGCGCACTCACAAAAATTTCCGGTAGAGGCTCGCCGTCCTCATCGAAAATTTTGCCGGCAATTACGGCAGAAGGAATAAGACGGAAAAGAAGATCCTTCATCTCCTGGCCGCTCCGGAGGCTGAGTACGGCGCCTGGATCACCAGGTTTTTTCTGTCCATATACCTGCGTGACGAAGCCGACGCGGTTCACGTTAAGTTCGTATCTTCCGGGTTCAATACCCTTCAATTGAAAATGGCCGGCGGCGTCGGTAAGCACGGAAACACTGCGGGTACGATCGTCAGAGCTGTGCAAGATGACTCGGGCTCTTCGAAGCGGTTCGCTGTCAGCAAGCCGGACGACCATTCCGGCAATGCTGCACTCCTCTTTCTTTGGGACAGAGGGGATGCCGGAGGTTTGCGCCGAGGCAGCAACCGGAAGGAGCAGAACCAGCAACAGCACGAGCTTCATATAGTGAGGTCCTACAAGGTGAGGAGTATACGATGAGAGACGTGTTGAAGAAGAGGCTAGAGTGCCGTTTGACCCGGCGAGGCTGAAGGGTGGCTTCATACATTTCGGTCGTTTGTGCGTCATTGAAGAAGTGCGTAAAATAGAGGTTTAGGCAACGCTATATGGCCTCGCCCTTCCATATCATCTCGAACACTCCGCTGCCTACGATCTCCCTGCCGGGCGCGCATCCGCGTCCGGAGTGGCTGCGCGTGAAGTTCTTTGGGGGGGAGCGCTACCAGGATTTGAAGCGCATTATGCGCACGCTGGACCTGCATACCGTGTGCGAGAGCGCGCGGTGCCCGAACATGGGGGAGTGCTGGGAGCACGGGACGGCGACGTTCATGATTTTGGGGGACATTTGCACGCGGGCTTGCGGGTTTTGCGCGGTGCCTTCGGGCAAGCCGGTGGGGCCGCCGGATGAGGAGGAGCCGCTCCGCGTTGCAGAGGCGGTGGCCCGAATGGGATTGCGGTACGCCGTGGTAACTTCAGTGAATCGCGACGACCAGCCGGACGGCGGTGCGCACATCTTTGCGCGCACCATCGAGGAGATTCGGCGGCGCGTGCCGGGCTGCAAGGTCGAAGTGCTGATTCCGGACTTCCGCGGAGACTGGAAGGCGTTGAACACCGTTCTGGCCACGAAACCGGACGTGCTCAACCACAATACGGAAACGGTGCCGCGGCTCTATCGTCAGGTGCGTAAGGGCGCTTTGTATGAGAGGTCACTGGAATTGCTGCGGCGCTCCAAGGAAGCGCATCCGGACGTGCCAACGAAAACCGGATTGATGCTGGGACTGGGCGAGGAAAAAGAGGAAGTGCTGGCCACCTTGCGGGACTTGGCTACACAGGGCACGGATATTCTTACGTTAGGCCAGTATCTGCAGCCGACGAAGGAGCACCTGCCCATCGCGCGCTACGTGCATCCGGATGAATTCGCGGATTTCAAGGTCTTGGGCGAAGCCATGGGATTCAAGCATGTGGAGGCGGGGCCGCTGGTGCGCTCGTCTTATCACGCCTTTGAGCAAACGGAATCAGCTGCTGGGTAGAGTTTTAGGGCTCTTACTTCCCATTAGTAGTCGTAAACGTGTTCGATTTTAACTCCCCGAGAAGTAGCTTGGCTTAACACCGAATGCAGGGAGCGAACTGGGCATTCCAGCGCGAATCTTTGCACGCCGGGTTGGGTCAGGAATTTCTCGATGAAGAGCAGGCTCGCGTCGCTGGCCGGGAGATCGAAGCTCGAGCCTTGCGGAGCAACCAGAGTGAGCATGATTTCGTCATTGCCCGCAATCTGCACGAAGTGAACGCCGCGCTGAGACAATTGTGCGGTGAGGTCGGTGAACTCCTGATAGCGCGGAATGCTGACCAGGTAGGAACCGGGGGCGAGATTTCTGAGTTGTTTGACGCGCGGAAAGTCCCGAAGGACAGACGGCGTTGCATTCGTGATCCAGGCGTAGGTATCGACTGATTCCACTCCGTAGGTCAGGTGGCTGGCTTTTTCCAGAATCTCTGCGTAGACAGCTTCAAGGCCGTAGTCGACGGACAGAATGAACTTCCGTTCCCATTTCCGAATGGGGTGGGGGCCCCAAAGGCTTGTTTGCTTCCAAAGTTCTGTCAGCGCGTGCGCAAAATGGAATTCATAAAAAGGCCGAATATACACGAAATCAGCGTACTCCCTGGCTACGCGCGCGGCGTAGGCATCCTCGTCAACGAGTTGATGCTTGCTGGTCCATTCGCTAATGCGGCCA
>Ga0307478_10000579_pt1 | contig 36878 bp, 18 predicted proteins | sample atmos_gasesECM4C_2_FD_203713 | JGI IMG/M metagenome (GOLD analysis project Ga0307478, IMG submission 203713) | Hardwood forest soil microbial communities from Morgan-Monroe State Forest, Indiana, United States - atmos_gasesECM4C_05 | ecosystem: Environmental > Terrestrial > Soil > Temperate...
TCCGGGGCTCGATGGAGATTTTTGTCTCGCCATCGGGTTCAGCGGCACGAAATCGGTGCAGGCGTGCGAGTGTCATATGGCGGAGTCGTGTTGAGACGGAATGCAAATCCCGGTCTCCTGGCTGCAGTTCTTCTTGCAGCCGCTCTCCCTGCTTGGACGCAGACCCCTGCAGTAAAAATCGGGCAACTCGATCTTACCGTGGGTGGGCTTTCTGCCGCGGTTACTCCAACCCAGCCGGTCATTCCTAAAAACATTAGCTCTGGGGTTCAGATCAATGTCACGCTGAATGGCCAGACACTTACTCCAGCCGCGGTGGCGCAGTATCTAGGCGGATCGTTTCAGATTCAAGGAGAATACTCGGGACCGGGACTTTCGCAGACTGTCGATGTACCGCAGAGTCCAGCGGTGAATTCACTCGTGCTGGATCTGCCTGCGGTCAATGAAGCGGGTAACTACACGCTGAGTAACTTGCGTTTCATAGTGAACGGCGTCGATGTTTTCGAACCTTCGCCGAACAGCGTGATCGTCAATGTAATCGATCAGGTTCTTGTAACCTCGGTGCAGACCCAGGCGCTGACCCTGGCCCAGATTCAAGCGATGGGCGTGGTGCTGAACAGCAGCGATTACACCGGCTTTCAATTCACGATTGGATTGCAGCTTTCTTCGCAGGTGGTCAACATTTCATTTCCGGTAGTGTTCGATTCGCAAGGCGTCCCGGTTCCGCAGCCGCTGTTCCCGCCCGCAGTGCCAACTCCGTTGGGAGTCAGCGTGCCCGCGACGATTGTGCCGGTGCTGCTGGGACCCAGCGGTAACGGCGGCGGAGGAGGCTCGATTCCACTGCCAGGCGGAGGAGGGACGGTCAAAATCCCCAGTGTGCTTGTGATCCCGGGCAATGTTGGTTATCTGAAACAATTTTTTTCCGCGCAGTTGTATGTCACCAACGACACACCGGGCGAAGCGAATCTAGTGGTGGATAACATCAGCGGCACCATCAACTTGCCGCCGGGACCGGACGGAGTCGTAGGAACCGCTGACGACCCTCTGGGATTACCCACACTTGTGACGGGACCGGAGGCGACCACGATGCCCATTGTGCTGAACGGCGCGAGCACGTTGAACGCCGGTCAGACCGGGCAGGCGCAATGGACCATCGTCGGCAATTCTGAAGGATTCTATTCCATCAACTTTGGCATTAACGCAACTTTGGAAGGCCTGCCCACCGGCCCGGTCAATCTCACCGGCAGCGCGAGTGGTGGAGTACTGGTGCGCAACCCGTACTTTGACATGACCTTTGTGGTTCCAGCAGTGGTGCGGAGCGGCGAACTGTTCAACGTTTACGCCACGGTTTCCAATATCAGCCACTCGCCGGCCAACAACCTGACGGTAGCGATCGACGCCGCCAGTTTGAGCGGGACGAAACTGACCAGCGGCCCGATTCCGCCCATAGCGACGCTGAATGCGGGTGACTCCACCACGCTGCAGTTCCAATTCCAGAGCTTAACCACGGGCAAGGTTGTCGCCGATTATCTGCACTTCGATACTTCGGACGGCACCACCGGAACTCTAAACTTCACCCTCGGCGTCTACGGCAACGGCACTCCGATGTCGCCGGATACGATCGTATTACCCTCGGCTGTCGACAATCTTCCCAGCGACATCGTGATGGCTGCGATGCGCGTGCTGGGCCAGGCGTGGAGCGTGGCCAATGCTCCGCCGGGGACGCTGCCCGTCGGAGTTATCCCAACCACCACGACGGTCGTGACCCAAAAAGCGCTAGCTCTTTCCGAAGCGGGCCTGCGGCAGTCGCTGGGCGAGTCGCTGAGTAATGCGGTGCGTGACCTGGCGCCGGACTTCTGGGGTGGTTCGCCGGTTGATCCCGGCTTCAATCAAGTCTTGCAGACCACGCCCGCAGGCCAGAATTTTATTTCCGTTCTCGGCGCGGATCTGGCTCAACCCATGATCCAGAGCGGCGGTCCCCTGCCCTACGAGTTGCAGCTTTCGGAACTCGAGGCTTCGGGTGCGAATTTCCTTGCCTTCGCGGTGGGAAGTGGAACTTCATCCGCCCCCGTAGCGGTGAGCTTGACCGACAACTCTGGAAATCAGCTCAGTACAAATACGCCGGGCGGGAGTATTCCCGGCGGCGTCATGCTTTCACTCAGCAGCAATTCCAGTACGCCGGTGATGGGCTTGGTTACCGCGCCAACCGCGCCGCCTTACACCCTATTGCTTACGCCGCAGGGTTCAGGCAACGCTGACCTCTCCATTGCCATCCCGCGTGGAGACGGCACCGTGATCCGCGCCGAAGCGATGGGAGTAACTGTCACGCCCGGCCAGGTCATGCGCGTGGTCGCCGATTTCACCAACCCGAACAATCTCGTATTGCAAGTGGATACGACCGGAAACGGATCGTTCGCCACCAGCATTCCGCTGAGCACACAAATTATTTCGGCGGCAGGACCGAACCTGACTTCCGCAACGGTGATCGGACCGGACACCGTGAGCCAGGCCGGACCGTTCGGTCTCAACATGGTGTTGCTCTTTGATCGCATCGTGGATGCGACCACGGCGTCGACCGTCACTAACTACTCCATTCCGAACAATTCCGTACAGTCGGCAACCCGGCAGCTTTCCGGCCGGCTGGTCTTCGGCAACTTCATGCAGCCGGAAGGGCCGTATGTTCCCACAACCGTGGCAGTGAGCGGAATCGAAGATGGGCGCGGAGTGGTGGGCCCATCCAGCACGGTGAACTTGCAATCCACGCTGGTCGATCCGGGCGCGGTGGTTTCCGGGCGCGTGCTGAATGCGGACGGCAGCACTTCGACCACCGCTACTGTCACCTATTTGAACTCGCCCTATACGGTACCGTGCGGAACCGGCGGCCCAATGGCCGCTCTCGCGGCCGATCCCATCGGAGGAAATGGACTTTACCAGTTCCGCTACGTTCGCCAGGATAACTGCGGCGGGCCTTTCGCGGTGGCTACAAATGATCCCACGACCGGCGAGTTGCGTCAGGTTACTTCCTACGTGCGTGGTCCGGGCCAGCAAATCGTAATTGATCTTGCCATGCTCGGGCAGGGCTCGGTGAGCGGACAGGTGTTCGACGTGCATGGGAATCCTGTCGCGAATGCCCAGGTGGTTGCCATCAGCGCCAGCGACATTCAGGGCGGATCGAACCCACAGGTCGGTGGACAGGCCTTCACCGATGGCAACGGCAACTACTCGATCAACGGAATCACCGTCGGGCCCTTCACGGTCAAGGCGGGTATCGGCATCAGCGTGGGTTCGTCGGCCGGCAACATCGAACGGGCTGGCACGAACGCGGTTGTCAACGTCACATTAAACAGCGGTGCGGTCAATGTCTCCGGAGTTGTAACTCAGGTTCAAAACGGAGTGACGACGCCCATCCCCGGACTTCCGGTTGCGTACTACCAGACAAGCGGCTTTAACCGGACGGCGATGGGCTACGTGCTTACCGCGGCGGATGGCAGTTATTCGCTCACCGGCATGCCTGCCGGAGCGTACACGATCGAAGCGAACCTGGGAGTCAGTGGCGAAGTCGCTGACGATTCCGGCACCTCGGCAGCCGGCGAAAATATTGTAGCCAACCTCACCATCGTGATTCCGACCACGGCCGTGGTCGACGGAGTCGTGACCCTGCCCAACGGTTCTCCGTATGCTGGCGCGTTGGTTTATCAGGGACAGTTTGGAGTTCTCAGCAATACCGACGGAACCTTTGCGCTCGGTGGCGTGCCGGTAAAGCCTTCGCAGTCGCAGACGATTTACGCGCGCACCACGGACGGACTGCGCACCGGCCAGACCACGGTGATTGTTAACTCGGCGGCACAGCCCATCACCGGAGCGGCGATCACCCTTTCCGGCCTGGGCACTGCGACCTTCACGGTATTGGATCCCAACGCCAATCCGCTATCCGGGCAACAAGTGAAAATCGTTCCCGGCTTTACCGGCGGATGCGGCGATATGTGCGGCTGCAATGTGCAAACCACCAACGCCAGCGGGATGGTGACTTTTACCAATCTGCCGGTGGGCACAATCACCGCCTCGGCGGTTACCGGCATCGGCGATTTCACGCAGGCCAAAGCCAACATCACGCAGGATGGCGCGACCGCTTTCGGTGTACTGCAATTCCACGGCACCGGCACGGTGACCGGCACCGTGGTCGATCCCAGCAACAATCCGGTACTGGGCGCCGCCATCCAATTGTCTTCCAACGTATTCAATCCCGAGTACTGCGCTCTGCAGCCAACTTACTCGCAATCCCTGCAAACCAGCGTGACGGGAAAGTTCCAGTTCAACGATGTGCTGGTGGGGCCGGTGGGCGTGACCGCGTCGCAATCTTTCTATCCCACCCAGGTGGGAGCGCAGGGCAATCTTTCGACAAACGGAGAGACGCTTAATTTCAATCTGCAGATGGTGAGTACGATTTCGGGGGTGCTGTCGGGCGTGGTCTACCTCCCTGACGGAGTCACGCCTGCCGGTGCCGGCGTGCAGGTGATTGCCAACGGCCCGCTGCCCAACGTCACCGTCACCACCGACGCTACCGGCACCTTCACCTTTGCCAAAATCTTCCCGCAGGGAATGTACACGCTCTCTGCCGCCGATCCGGTTTCGGGCGGCGTGATGCGAATGAATGTTTATTTGCTGGCGGGCCAGAATACTACCCAAAATCTGCGGCTGTTGGGAACGGGAACGATCAACGTCGCTGTGGTCGATGGTGCCGGCGTCCCGGTCAGCGCGGCGTTTGTGACGCTGAACGAAAACGGATATCCCAACGCCGTGTTTAACGGTTCGCTCGACGCTTCCAACCAGGGTGTGATTTCTTTCCCCGGCGTGTTCGAAGGAAACTTCAGCGTATCGGTGGTTGATCCCTTCGGCCGCTCCGGACGCGCTTCCGGCGTTCTGCCCCAAGGCACCAGTTCGGTCAATGTTCAAGTGCAAGAGACCACCACCGGCACGGTGCAAGGCCACTACTACATGCCGGACGGAGTTACGCCCATTCCCAATGCCATCGTAAATCTGACCGCGAGCGGCCGCGTGATCGGGCAGGCTACAACCCTCGGCGCCGGCGATGTGGGTTCGTACTCTTTCGATTACGTTCCCGCAGGCTCGGTGCAACTGAACGCGCAGGATCCGCTAAGCGGACGCACCGGCATTGCCGCCAGTTCGATTGCCACTCAAGGGCAAGTGCTCACCCTCAATGTTGTGGCCGAGGGACTCGATACTCTGCAGGGTCAGGTGACCAGCAACGGCTCACCCCAGCCCGGCGCCAGCGTAAGCATTACGTCGGGAACGTTCCAGGCCACCACCACCGCGGATGCGAACGGAAATTATGTGATGGCCGGAATTCCGCAAGGCGTAGCCGTCGCCACCGCCAGCCTGAGCGGCGGATTCTTAACCGGCACCGCCTCTATTACGCTCACCGGTGACGGCAATACCTTCACCTTGAACGTAGCCTTGCGCAGCTCGGGAAGCGTGACCGGGCAAGTGCTGCAGGCCGATGGCGTGACTGCGGCGACGGCCTCGCTGGTAACCATTAATGTCGGCGGCACCGGTGGCGGAACCCTGAACACAACTACCGATGCGCTGGGCAATTTTGCCTTTGATCTTGTGCCGGCGGGAAGCGGAACAATTTCAGTGCAGGTCCTCGGCAGCATCGATCAAGCCACAGCGGCAGTCGTGGTCCCTGCTGGCGCCACCGTGACCACCAAGATTACTTTGAACGGCATCGGTTCGCTCTCCGGCGTGGCGCTGAATTCCTCGGGTCAACCCACTCCGGGCACCATCGTTCTCACCGGCACGGGGCAGTTCCCCTACTACCTGACCGTGACCGCGGCCGCCAACGGAACTTTCGCGCTGCCCCAGGTTCTTGCCGGACCGTTTACTGCCAAGCTGAGCGCGGACATTGGCGGATTCACCTTGTACGGCACCGCATCGGGAACCGTCACTCCCAGTCAGAATGACACTCTGAATATTGAAGTGCAGCCCAGCGGGACGATCAGCGGACTGGTTCTTCGTCCCGATGGCGTGACCCCCGCGATCGGAGCCTCGGTCACCATTCAAATGAATGTGGGTTCGATCACTCTGCAAGCGCAGAACGATGGGACCTTCACGGCGGTTGGTGTCCCGCTCGGCGCCTTCACCGTGCAGATCAGCGACCCAATCTCCGGCGCCCTTGCCGCCATCGAGGCACAATCGCTCTCTACCAATGGACAAACGGTAAATCTTGGGACGATCACCCTCGATGGCAATGCGCTGTCGGTCGTGAGCAGTAATCCCCTGAACGGGGCCACGGCTGTCGCGATCAATCAACCGTTGATCGTAACGTTTAGCGAAGCTCTAGCCAGCACGAACGGAGTTTACGTCACCAACGGCGCCAACTTTGTCTATTTGAGTTCATCTTTGTCCGCCGACGGCAAAACAGTTACCTTGCAAGGCCAGATGCCCGACGGTCTGCCCCTGGTGCTCAACGTGACCAGCGAGGTGACCGATGTATTCGGCCGGACATTATTGCTGCCGCAAACCATTCATTTCACCACTGCCGACATCACGCCGCCCTACGTGGTCTCGATTTCTCCCGCAAGTCAGACGATCCAGGTCCCCGTCAATACAACCATTGTCGTCACATTTGATAAGGCGCTTTCCACGACCGCCGCATTGGGCAGTGTTATTACCCTTAGTTCAGCTGGCGGGCCAGTGCAGGGAAATACTTCCTTGTCGGCGCCCAACACCCTGACATTCTCACCTTCCGCGCCGTTGATGAACAACACCATTTACACGGTCACGGTAAGCGGAGCAGTTTCTTTCGGCGGAAATATTCAAACGGCCGCATTCACCAGCACCTTTGTCTCGCCGGAAACCATAGCGCCGATTCTCCAGCTTAACGCGCCGCTGAATGCTTCCTATGTCAATACGGCGACACCGATCATCTCCATCGTATTGAGCGACCCACTGACGGGCATCAACGCCGTCAGCGGCACCCTGACGCTCGATGGCCAGCTCGTCGCCGCCAGTCTGGGTTCGAACTCCATCACCTTTACTCCATCGACGCCGCTGGCGAGCGGTTCGCACACAATTTCCGCCTCTGTGCAAAATAATGCCGGCGTCACCGGCGTAATTTCCGGCTCCTTTATTGTGGACACCGCTCCGCCCAGCGTAGCGATTCTCATAGGCATCACCGCCGGCCAAGTGCTCAAGGGACAGATTGCGGTTTCAGCTTCAGCAACCGATTCAATATCTGGCATCGCGAAAATTAATCTTCTTGTCGACGGAGCAGTGCAGCTTGTACTCACCCCACCGAACTTCTCCGCGACATTCAATACCGTCCCCCTACCCGACGGTCCGCATAGCTTCTCCGTGCAGGCGGTGAATAATGCCGGCACGACAGGTCCCGCGAGTGCTGCGATTCAGGCCGATGTCGAAAATGTCCCACTCTCTGTTTTCATCTCTTCGCCATCGAACGGTTCGCCGTTCAAGGGACAAGTAGTGGTAACGGCGACGGCCTCTGAAGCTGTGCAGAAAATCACGTTCACGCTGGGAGCACAGACGGTCACAGCAACAGCCTCGCCCTATCAGGGCACATTGAGTCTCGCGGGCGTGCCCGATGGATTGCAGTCCATCACCGCGACGGCGTATGACTACGCGGGCGACACCGCTTTCACCACCGTGACGATTGACGTCATGCAGACCCCGCCCGCGGCGCCGAACGCCAATTTGATTTTCGCCGAGCCGCCGAACAACGGAGTTTCCCTGGTGCACGGTTCGCCGAGCGCCATCAGCAGTGGTGGTCTAGCCGTCTCGGTAGTGGATACGGTCTCTCACACCACCGCTACCGCCACGTCTGCCGCTGACGGATCGTTTGCCACCAACATTGTCGCAGCTGTCAACGACACGTTGACGCTCACTGCCACCGACGTGGTCGGCAATGTCAGCGCGCCTACGTTGATTACGGTCCGGCAAACGGCTTCACTGCCGCCTTCTTCCGGGTCAACTTCTCTCGTTTATCTCGGCGATCTGGTCGATCGAGTGGGTGGAGGAAGCAACGGGCTGTCTCCGGACGGGCAACTTGATGCGGTCTTCACGCTGAGTCTGAACGTCGGCCAAGGCGTGACGCGCACAATTTCTTACATCACCCTGGTTGGACCTCAGACCCGCAGTACGCAATCCAGCGTGGGTAGCGGAGATTTGGGCGTCGCCGCCGATGTCGGATCGCCGCTGCTTAACAACAACGCAGGACAAGTTAACTTCCCGGTCACCACCGGCGCAACCCTCACACTGTTCGCCACCGACAATGGCCTGATTCAGTCCGGCGCAACCTACACGGTTACGGCGGTGTTCACCGACGGATCGCAGTTCATCGCAACGTATACGATCGTGCCCCCTGCCGATCTTCAGTACGTCGCGCACTCCGCGACCATCACGGCGAGTCCGGCGGCGGTGATTGTCTCGGGCACTACGCCTGGAACGACCACTATCACGCTCACCAACATTCGCGACATCGACGACAACAAGGTTCCGGACGGAGCATGGATCGCTCTGAGCGCCGCGGATATGGCTTCTCTCGATCCTCGCGGCAACGCCGTCCGTTCTGCCGGCGGGTCGATCACTAATGGAACGCCGGCAGCGAACAACTCGGCTTTCAAGCTCTATCAGATCGTGAATGGAAGTGTGACTGCGGCCTACAGCAGCGGCACGGTCTCCCCGACTCCGGTGACCGGCGCGTTGGCGGTAATCCAGATGCAAGCCGCCGACGCTAATGGAAATGTGCTGGGTACCACTGCGGTAGGCACCGCCGACATTAACATCCGCGTGTCGAGCGATCAGGCGATAGTACTGGCTTCGCCAGGCTCACTCTATTCAGACGGCAACGATCACCGCAGCAGTTTCACCATTCTCCTGACTGACGGTGCGGGCAATGCCTTGCCCGATGGCACCAAGGTGGTTGTCGCGGCTGGCTTCTGCGTGGGCGTGTACAGCAATGGTAGCTGCGTCTCATCTGGTGGCGGACAGATTATTGGCGGAACCACCAACAGTTCCGGTCAGCAGGTATTCACCAGCGCCGGGGGAAGTGTCAGCGGACAGTACTCGAATGCCGGAGTCGTTGTTGGAACTACACAGATCAACTCCAGCGGTCCAGCGACGATTCAAGTAATGCCGGCGAATTCCAGCGGAAACATGACTTCAAGGACGGTCCTCGGCACAGGGACGATTACGCTTACAGGCGCTGGTTCTTCGGAACTGCAAGCCTCGCCTGGAAGCGTGCCTTACGTTTTCCCAACTGCCCCGCTCGTCCAGATTCTGGTTCATCACTTACACGACATGCGGGCCAATCTCGTGCCCGATGGCGCTCAAGTCCTGCTCAGTGCAGCGTTCTGTACAGCAGTTTTCAGCAATGGCTCCTGCGTCAATTCCGTGGGCGGCACCATGGCCGGGACTAGCGTCATCAACAGCTCGGGCCTGCCGGTATACACGTTGAGCAACAATCAGGCGGCTGCCACCTATTCCGTGCAAAACGCAACCGTGCCCGCCGGCGGGCAAGTAGAGACCGCCACTGTGCAGCTGATGGCTGCGACTAACAGTGGCAATCAAACCAGCCGTACTGAAGTCGCAATTACGTCGGTTGAAGTACTCGGCCTGGATAACGCCATCGGCTCTCCGCAACCTGTCAGCATCCTGGCCGATGGCGGAGTCCATACATCGACTGTCACCTTCGGTCCAATCCTGGATGCCTTCGGAAACCCGGTTCCCGATGGCTCGCTGGTTCTGGCCACCGCAACCTTCTGCGGCGCACTTACGACCGCGGGCAGTTGCGTCAACTCTGCGGGTGGCCAGATCGTGAACGGTGGCGTCTCGCCCAGCGGATCGACTTACGAAGTCTTTACCGTGCAGAATGGCTCCGTGGTCGTCACCTATGCCGATCAGAACATCACTTCGGTCCCAGGTCAAAGCCAGACAGCCAATGTGGCTTTGGTGGAGGCGAGTGCTTCGGGCGCCGTACAAAGCCGCACTGAGTTGGGAATCGTTCCTGTCCAGCTGGTCGGACTAACCTCCGCACAAGGCTCGGTCAATCCATCCGCAGTCCATGCCGACGGTGGCGACTACCGTTCGAGCATCACCATCTCGAACTTCCGCGATGCGGCGGGAAATCCCGTGCCCGACGGAACTCAGGTCGGAGTGAGCACAGTCAGTTGTGCCAGCCTGACCACCGCGGGCAGCTGCATCTTCTCTGCCGGCGGAGCCATCATCGGCGGAACAACGGCCACCAGCAACACTAACTTCCAGCTATTCACCATTACCAATGGCCAGGTAGTGGCGCAATATTCTTCGCAGGGAGTTCGCGTGTCGAGCGGCGAGCAAACCGCCGTCATTGCCGTGGTTGCGGCCACGCCGCAGGGCAACGTCATCAGCCGGACCGCTCTGGCAACGGTTTCTGTGCAGCTGATGGCGCCGAGCACGGCCACGGTCGCCATCACACCGGTGGATGTCTTCTCCGATGGCGCGGCTCACATGGCGCAAATCACCATCAGCGGATTGCTGGATGCCGATGGCGTCACTCCTGTGCCCGACGGTTCTAAAGTAGGCGTCACTGCGGTCAATTGCGCGGCTTTGACCACGGTGGGCGCATGCATTTTCTCCGCCGGCGGACAAATCCTCCCTGCAGGAGTTTCGCCAGGGGATGGCACCGTCCTTAGCAGTAATTCAAGTTTCGAAATGTTCACCGTTTCCGGTGGCAAAGTGCTGGCTGCGTATTCCGATGTCGGTGTTTCAACCGGATTGAACCAGACCCAGGTTGCGAACATCGCCGTAGTCTCGCTGGATAGCACCGGAACCACCGTGCTGAACAGAAACGCTATTGGGTCGGGAGGGGTAAATCTGCACGGCACGAGTTCTACGACCGCCACTGGTCCTGCGACTCTCTCCATCAGCGCCCAAGGCAGTGGGACTGTGACCTTCAGCGGCCTCAAGGATTCAGCCGGCAATACCGTCCCCGACGGCACCATCGTATTGGCCGCGACAGGCAATTGCGTCACCCTGACTCCGGTCGGAGCTTGCAATTTCTCAACCGGCGGCACTCTCTCGGGTGGAACCACTTCCACCTGGAACAGCAGCTATCAGCAGTTCACGGTGGTCAACGGAAGCGTGACCATGACTTATTCCGTGGCAGGAGCGACGGTTGGCACCGCGACCGTACAGCTGGTTCCTGCTACGTCAACCGGAACCGGACTCAGCAGAAACGTTTTGAATGGCGGTTCATGGGCCATAACGATCACCAACTGAATTTGAATTTTCAAATTGGACTCGCAAGCAAGAAGAAACGATCGAAGCGGACGAAGAGAGAGGTAGACGTTGAGAGTGTTTTTTCCAACGGGACAGCGCGTGAGCCGTAGCGGGATGAATTCTGAGCGGACGTCCACGCGCCATGCCAGCGAGATGAATTCCTTCGACTCGGGGTTTCGCCGTGTCCTGACTCTTCTGATTGCATTGATGTCGATCTGTCTGCTCGCCAATGCGGACACCACCAGCAGCATCTCCGGAAACTTCAACGGCACCGCGATCGCCGGCGGCAACTACATTTGGTTTACCAGCGTCCTCAAACCATCGGGATTAGGCTCGACTCCGGTAACCATTTACGTTCGTAAATCCACTATCAGCTTCACCGCCAATGGTGCGAACTACACCATATCGGTGCCGGACGCAAACATCGTATTCAATCCAAATGCAACTACAGCTACCACGACCTTCAACTCAACCACCAACCAATGGGATACGACAGTGCCCTCGTCAGGCCTTGCCGGCAACACGCTTCTCGACGCGGTTGAGTACCTTGTGCCCGCCGGGGGCCTGCCCGGAGGCATTAAGAATGTTACGTGGCAGATTAATTTTTCCACGGACACATCGGGAATTAGTCTGAACTGGCAGTGGGCTGCCGGCGTCTACCCCACCTTCAGCACGGCTTACAATTCTCTGGGCGTAAAGCCCGTCGATGATACGAAGGCGAGTCAATACCAGAACTCCGATCACGCCGGCACGCCAGAAAATTACAAATCGTATGTAGTCGGCGGGGCCACGGGCGGAGGCGCTTCCAACTATACCGGTTCCCTAAGTGCCACCGTGGGGTTAGCGGTTCCTTTGGTTCAATCCCCAACCGCAAACGCGGGCGGGCCCTATAGCGGTTTCGTAGCGCAGGCCATCGCATTCAATGGAGGAGGATCCAGCGATCCCAACGGCGACGCTCTGACTTATTCGTGGGCCTTCGGCGACGGCGGAACCGCCACGGGAGCCACGCCGACTCATACTTACACTGCAGCCGGAACATTCACCGTCACCCTTTCGGTGACCGATGGCCGGAATGCGACAGGAACCGCGACCAGCACAGCGACCATCACCGCCCCACCTCCGCCCAGCATCACTGCTACGCAGAATCCGCCGCCGAATGCGGCAGGATGGAATAACAGCAGCGTAACGGTGAGTTTCACGTGCACCGACTCGGTTTCAGGCATCAAAACATGCTCGGCTCCAGTTACCGTGACCACACCGGGCGCCAATCAAAGCGTCACAGGTACGGCTGTCAACAATGCGGGTGAGAGCACGCCGGTCACGGTGAAGATCAGTATCGATGAAACTCCGCCTACCATTACTGCAACGCCGTCGCCGGCTCCCGATGGCGCAGGCTGGAACAATACCAATGTCACGGTGAATTTTGCCTGCGCAGACTCGCTGTCAGGGATTGCGCAATGTCCGTCGCCGGTTGTGGTTTCGGCGAGCGGCGCGAGCCAGGTTGTTTCAGGCACGGCCAGCGACAAGGCCGGCAACTCCGCAACGGCCACGTTGACCTTGAATGTTGAACTGACCTTGCCGTCGATTGTGGCTGTGGCTTCACCGGGCCCCAATGCCAACGGTTGGAACAATACTAATGTCACAGTCAGTTTCACCTGTACCGCCTCGACGGCCCCCATTACGAGCTGCCCCAGCCCGCAGGTGGTGAGCGCAGAGGGTGCGAATCAGGTGGTCACTGGAACTGTGACTGATGCTGCTGCGAACAGCAACACCGCCAAGGTGACTCTGAATATCGGCAAGACACCGCCTACCATCGCTCCGGTAATCTCGCCGCCCCCGAACGCGAGCGGCTGGAACAACTCGGCCGTGAAGGTCACTTTCACTTGCACGGCGGGCACTGCGCCCCTGGCGACTTGTCCCGCGCAGCAGACAATCAGCAGCGAAGGCGCGAATCAGGTGATTACCGGAACCGCCACCGATGTCGCGGGGAATTCGACGACGATTCAGGTGCCGTTGAATATTGCGATTACGCCGCCCACAATCACCGCGGCTGTTTCTCCGGCTGTGAATGTAAACGGCTGGAACAATTCCACCCCTACCGTAACTTTCACGTGCACGGCCGCCAAGGCTCCAATAGCCAGCTGTCCGCCGCCGCAAACGGTGAGCACGCAGGGCGCCAACCAGACCATCAGTGGGACAGTGACGGACGTTGCGGGAAATACGGCGACCGCGCACGTCGATGTAAGCTTTGCAACCACGGCGCCCACGATCACCGCTTCAGTTTTTCCATTGCCGGATGCGCAAGGCTGGAACAACACTCCGGTTACCGTAAGTTTCGTCTGCACGAACACGGTCGCCCCTATCGCGTCGTGCCCGGGAACCCAAGTCATTAGCGCGGGAGGAGCGAACCAGAGTGTCACCGGTACGGCAGCCGATGTTGCCGGAAACATGGCAAGCGCGAGCGTCACTTTGAATATTGGCACCGTGCCACCCACGATTGTAGGAGTGATTTCTCCGGCGCCGAATCCAGCTGGCTGGAACAACTCGAACGTCACAGCAACCTGGACTTGCGTTCCCGGAACAGCTCCGCTTGCGGTTCCTCCAGCGCCCGTCGTTGTTAACACTGAAGGAGCGAACCAAATTGTCACAGGGGTCTGCACCGATGTCGCGGGAAATTCCGTAAGCTCGAGTTTGACGGTCAACATCGATAAGACGCCTCCCACCATTACTGCCAGCCCATCTCCGGCCCCGAACGCCGGCGGATGGAACAGCTCCGCAGTAACCGTCACATTCAATTGCTCAGATACGCTTTCGGGAGTGGCAGTCTGTCCTCCGCCGCAGACTGTCTCCACGCCGGGAGCCAACCAAATCGTAAAAGGTACGGCAAGCGACGTGGCGGGCAACTCCGCCTCCACACAAATCACGGTAAATATTTCCGAAACGCCGCCGCAGATCATACCCGTGATCGCGCCCCTGCCCAATGCCGCGGGTTGGAACAACACAAATGTGACGGTGAGCTTTACTTGCACTCCGGGTCCGGGAGCGGCGCCGATTACCAGCTGTCCTTCGCCGCAAATCTTTTCGACGGAGGGAGCCAGTATTCCAGTGAGCGGTACGGTTACGGATGCCGCAGGCGCGACGGCCACGGCCTCCGCTGTCATCAAGCTCGACAAGACCCCACCGACTGTGACTCCGAATATTTCTCCCGCTCCGAATTCCAACGGATGGGAAACGGCTCCGGTGACCGTTAGTTTTACCTGCAGCGATTCGTTATCAGGAGTCGCAACATGCCCTTCTTCAACATTGATTTCAACCGATGGTGCTAACCAGCCCGTCACTGGCGTAGCCACCGATATCGCCGGGAACAGTGCAACCGCCTCCGCCAACGTGAACCTCGAGCAAGCGCTGCCCACAATTTCGGCGTCCGTTTCGCCAGTTCCCAATTCTGCAGGATGGAATAACACTGCCGTCACGGTCACGTTCACCTGCAATAAGAGCGTCTCTGCGATCGTCTCCTGCACTTCACCGCAAACCGTCTCGGCGCAGGGCGTGGGCCAGGTCATTACAGGTACGGTGGTGGACCAGGCAGGAAACCAAGCCACAACCTCGGCCACGCTCAACATTGACGAGGCATTGCCATCCATTTTGCAGTTCACGGCGCCCAGTCAGTTGTCTCCCGGACAAAGCGGTTCGGCGACCCTCACGGTAAGCGATATCGCCGCCATCGCTTCCGTCGTGTTCGAGTTGGATGGAACGACAATCGGAACTTCGCTGGCGCCCCCATATACCGTAAGTGTGACTGCTCCCACTACTGCGACCTCCGGCAGTACTTTGACATTGACTGCGGTGGTCACAGACATCGCCGGTAATTCCAGCAGCGCGAATAAAGGAATTCAGATCGTTTCTTCGGGAGTGATTGTCGGCCAGGTATTGTCCGACACGACGGGATTGCAACTTGCTGGGGCGACGGTCAGTGTCATCGGCCAGGCCAGCGAAACCGCAACTTCCGATTCATTCGGAAGGTACTCGATTCCGGTCACCAGCAATCAGTTATTTCTCAGCATTGCCCAGCCCGGTAATTCCGGTGGCACTCCGGCCATGGTGACAGTCGAGCGCCAAACATCAGTGCAGTCGGGCGTGGGCACGGTTCCCGTCGATGCGCGGCTTACGGCGCTCGCGCCTCCAACCACGATTACTGGCAGCGGAGGAACTGTGGGTACGGGCGCGATCACCGTGACTGTGCCAGCAGGTGGTGCAACTACTTTATTTAATCTGACTCCGCTCTCGCAACAGGGCCTGCCCGGACTCTTGCCTTTAGGTTGGTCTCCGGTAGCAGCTTTCGATCTGCGCACAAATGTTTCCACCAGCGCAGCGTTGAGCGCGAACTTCACTGGCTTGCCGACCGGAAGTTTGTATCTTGTCTCTTACAGTTACAACGTCCATGCCTGGAATATGGTGACACCGAATCTCTCCGCCTCCAGCGGTTCGCTCACCGTAACCCTGCCTTCCACAGGCGATTACGCCCTCGTCATTCCAGATGCCGCCAATACCAGCATTCAATTTCCTGCAACCGGGCAACCGCTCACCGGCGTGCCCATGGTTGCGTTGCCTACCAACGCAACCAGCAGTGGTTCGCTGAGTCCAGCCAACATAGCGCCCACCGGCGGAACTTCCATGGCTTCGTTGGCCGTCCAATCCAGCGCAACGTTGCCCTCGGGCACCGTCATTCAAACCGAAGTCACTGAGACCTACACCTTGACCACGGGTCAAGCCCTCAGCGAAGAACCTCGCTACGAAGACATTTTGCTTTATCAGAATCCCGCCACCAGTAGCGGTGTCGTGGGCGCGAGTTTTCCAGTCACGCCGTCGCAGACTTTCCAGGTTTCACAACTCAGTTCCGGCGACGTGCACATGGATATTCTCTCCGGCCGCGAATCGGTACGCGGACAGACCGGCGGAAGCGATCCCGTAGCAGTCCAGTCAGGCGATGCCACCTTGACCATTGCCGCTGGCTCGCTGCCGCAGGACACCGCAATCGCTGTGACGCCGGAAACGGTTGACACCTTCCTGCCTGCAACCAGCACGCTGGCGCCAATCTCGGAGTACAAAGTAGATTTCTCCGGTCAAGTGCTGACCGCCGCCGCTCAACTCTCGGTAGGCCTGGGCACTGCCACTCCGGGCAGCAACGTCGTGATTGCGCAAATCCAGCGGATGGCGGGGGTGCCCTTCCTGGTTGTCGTTAGCATGGGGCAAGTGACGGCAACAAACATTGTGTCGCAAGTTACTCCCGGATTGCCCGGCATCACTCAAGGCGGCGATTACGTCTTTTATCAATTGACCGTGCCCACTGGATTTGTCAGCGGCACCGTTTCCGCCAGCACCGGACCCGTAGCTGCCACCGTCCAAACCGATGCTCTGCCCTTCGTCGCTTTCTCGAACTCTAACGGCAACTACGCCCTCGTCGCGGCTGCGGGAACCGTGCACCTTACCGCTTCACTTCCGAACACTGCCTTAGCCGGAACCACCACAGCTCAAGTCACCGCAGGCCAGACTGCCAGCGCAAATCTAAGCGTGGTCGGCCAGGTTGAATCAGCGTCCGTCACTCCGGCGAACGGCGCGCTCGGCGTCCCGCTCACGGCTGAAATCGATATCACTGCCGCTGACGCCTTCAATCCCGCGACCGCGACCTCGTCCAGCGTCGTACTGACGGCGGCGGGAAGCAATACACCCATCGCGCTGCGATTCGTTTTCTCCGCCGCCAACACCAAACTCGCAGTCTTCCCGCTCACCGCCCTGCAAGCTTCAACCCAATACACCCTGCAGGCCTCCGGGCTGGCGAATGCTTTAGGCGGTCTCATTTCCGTCCCGACGACCTCGTTCACCACCGCCGCAATCGTGGCTCCAACCTACAACACGAATGCTCTTGTCTTCGCCATGCCGGATTCGAATGGCAACGTCGCCATCAGCGCCCCCGCCAATTCCTTCCCCGCAGGCTCGACGATTCTGATCGTGGATCAAACCAACGGCGTCGTCTACTCGCTCACGGTATTCAACGACGGCTCCGTCACCGGCCAAATGCCGGCCACGATCAGCGACATATTGCAGGTCACTCTGACCGATCCGTCCGGCGGCGTGACGAATTTTACGGTCAGCCAGTTCGTCGCTGCTGATGGAACAACCGCCATCGGCGCCGGCGGCGGCACGGTGGTGGGGCCGGGCGGCACCGGCATCATCATTCCATCTGGTGCTCTCCCCCAGGGCACCACGTTCAAACTCACGCAACTTGACCAAACTGCTTTCCCAACCTTGCCAACGTGGCAGGGAGTCAATTTCGGCAGCGGTCTGCGTATCCACGATCCGGCGATGCCTACGTTTAAGAAGGAAGCGAAGCTGGCCTTCCCAGTTCCCGCGGGCGCTCCCAGCAACGCGTTCTACTACGTATATCGCCGGCTCATGGATCAAAACGGCAACACCTATTTCGAAACGATCGATGAGGCATTCGTTCAGGGTACAGGCGCCAATGCGCAGGTCGTCACAGCTTCGCCACCGTTCTGCGGCTACCACAACAGCTACGGGAACTTCAAAATCCAAGCTGGCACTCCACCCGTGCCTCTCACCATGATCGACCAGGACTATTTCGTGATGTGGGATGTTGCTGCCCAGTCGGGTCCGTCCGGCGTGGCTTCTCAAGGCTTGATCGTTGGTCTTGCCCAGCAAACAGTTCCGGCGGTGATCGGGCAGTCCGCCGCCACCACCGAACCGGCCCAGGGCACCGTCACAATTACTCTCGGCAACACAAATAATGTTGCGATCGCCGACGGCCAATGCGCTACGTTCACTCTCTTTGATCCTCAACTGGGTGGTGGTACTCGCACGGTCACGGCTACTCAGGTACCGAGCAGTGGAAACACGCCTTTGACGGCGACCGTGGACGAGGTCGATGGCGCTCAGTCCGACGACGGCCTCTATGCTATCTACGCTGGTTTGGAGGATCTGTACAAGAATATCGGTCGCGTCAATTTCCTGTTCCCGCCCGCGACTCCACCGCCACCGCCGCCCGCAGTAAGCATCCAGCTATTTACGCTCGATCAGAACGGACATCGAGTGCCGGCTGGCGGCATTCTCCAATCGGGCACGAATGTTGTGATCGCTTTCAAGTCCTCGCTCACGGTTCAGTCGGCTTCGATCAGCGGCACCCAGTTGGATGTGGAAACTCCCGATTCCACCGACGGAGAAGTTACCGACGGCCTGCCGGAACAATCGTTGTTAAGCGCGCGCGTCCAAAATCTCTATCCCTTGGGCGCACCCGCCTCCTACACCCTTACCGCCACTGGAATCGATCCGCTTAGTTTGACAACAGTTACATCGAGCCAGAGCATCCTGGTGGTGGCGGCCGGCGGCAACAACACCTCGACCTTTACCTGTAACACCGCGCAACCCCCCTCCGACCCAACCGCCGGATGTATCTTGCCGCAGGTCATCAGCATCTCGCCGGCGAACAATGCCGCCAGCGTATCGCCCGCCGTGTTCCCGGTGATCACTTTCAGCGAGCCCGTAACCAATATTTCCAGCAGCAACGTTATTCTGTCAGTGGCGAACCTTCCCAGCAATCCAGCCAACCAGATCGGAATGGTCGTCCCGGTTGTTCTGGTTGGCGTGCGGGTGCCGAATCCAGCGAACCCCAATCAAAGCCCAATCGCCGATCCTGTCGGAGCGAACGACGTCATCACGTCCCTCACCATCGAACCCACCAACGGCCTTGGCTACAGCGAAACTTATACTTTGACGTTGAACGCCGCCGCTCCTAGCGGTTGCCTTGACCCCAGCAACAATCCGAAGCCGCAGACCCTGCCAACCTCGCTGATTGTCGATCAGAATCAGCCGCCCGCAGGACCCTTCTGCCTGCCGCCCTACGGAACATCCTCGCAGTCGTACCAGTTCACCACCTTTGGTCCGCAAGACCTGGGCGGCGTCAATACACCGTACGGAGAAGAGGTGCTCACCCGCCCGGTCGTCATTGGCAACACCGCCTACGCAGGCGAATATCTCAGTTCAGCGATTAGCGGTCTGGGAATGTTCGATGTCACCGACCCCAGCCATCCGAAAGATCTCGGACCGGGCGCCGACTTTGTGGGCCGCGCCATCGACATCACTGGCATCCCTCAATCCCCGGTGACGGGTGGCCCGCTCGTCGCGATTTCGTCGGGTACCGCCGTCGACAACACCATCCCTGGCAACGTCTGGCTCTATGATGTTTCCAATCCCACCGTGCCCAATCGAGTGGGTGCTGTTAGCGTCACCTCTGATACTTCCAACGGCATCGCCATTCGCCTGTTCATGAAGGATCAATATCTCTATGCCAGCACCTTCGAGCAGGGATTGCAGGTCATCGATCTTGGCCAGGCTGTCGCTGAGTATTCGCAAACCTCGGCCTCGGACTTTGGCCAGGCAGTCTCCACCGCCGGCGATGGCTTCGCCATGGACGCCATCACCAACACCATCCCCATTCCGCTCGCCACCGGCGGCCAAGCGACCATGTTCGATCTGAAGGCCGATAACTTCACTACTAGCAACGGCGGAGGCACCCAAACTCTCCTCGTCGCGGCCGGACAGCTTCCCTTCGTCATGGTCGATCCCACAATCAGCGGCCTGTCAGCCATCGTCTATCCACCCAGCTCCGGCGGCACCTTCAGCACCAACCCGGTCAAGCCTCTGATGATGACCAGTACCGATGGCACCACGAACTCATTACTATGCTATGGCCAAGCGGTCGACATCGGAACCATCGCCGTACCCGGAAATAACGGCAGTTCGACCAGCGAGCACATCGCCGTGGTGGTAGGCAACGGCATCATCGGATCGCCGGCACAAGCCACCAGTTGTCCGACGAATCCGCCACAACCATCAGCTCTTCCCGAGGTCCCTGTCTTGGCGGTGGTCAACATCACCGCGGCCTACACGCCCAACAGCCCGCTGACCCCACAACTCATCGGCCTTCTCCAATTACCCACGACAGGAACTGACGTCGCCCTCAGCGGAACCACCGTGCTCATCTCCACCGGGACCAACGTCCTGCTGGTAAGCCTCGAAAACCCCGCCCAACCCACCCTGGCCGGCCAAATCACCGGCAACTTCGGCAACTGGATCGGAACCAGTTCCGGAGGAATCATCGTGGGCTCCTCCAATGCCGGCTCCAATAGTGGCATTCAGACAACGACGCTGGGATCGTACATAGTCATTCAAAACATGAGTCCTGCCGAACCGCAGGTCGACGATTCCGGTAACACCCTGCAGCCGATTCAGCTAACCTTGAATGCCCAAGGGCAGACCGCTGATTTTCAGAACGCCCAGGTCCTTTACACCGAGGATGGCGTTTTGTCGGCAACCATTCCTGTTGGCAATCTTCAACCGGGTCTTCAAACGGTTACCATCCCCACCGGATTGCACATGACAACATCGTCCCCAATCGTGTCGGTATCGATTACGGGTGCCGATGGTAGTGTAACGCCGACCGAAAACCTATTACTGAGTAATCCTGGGGCTGTCTCTTCCAGCGCATCAGGCTCCGGCAGCGGTTCATCTGGCGGAGGCTCGTCTGGAAGTGGTTCGGGTGGCGGAGGATCGAGCGGTGGTGGATCGAGCGGTGGTGGTTCGACCGGGCAATCCGGATCCTCATCTTTGCCCCCGTTTTCCACCGTCTCACCCCTTTCGATCGCCCTAGGATCGCCCGATACGACGGTTACGGTTACAGGGACTTCCTTAAATTCCATCAGCGTGGTCTATGTTCGTGGAATGGACGGACAATGGAACCCCATTTCGGTCAATTCATCCACCAATACCTCTGCGCAACTCACCCTTCCGGCATCGCTTTTGGCCACCGAAGGATTTTTGGAGGTGGCTCCCGTTGCCGACGATGAGAGTTCTCTTCCGCTTCTGGTTTATGATCCGACGCTACCTCCCGTCGGTACTCTTTCAAGCGTGCAGGCGGTTTCGGTCGATAATGACAATCAAGCCACCCTTCTTCCGTCGACCTTTACCGTCTCTGGCACCAACTTCGCCAGCGGCATGAGTGTTGTGCTCGGGCGTGGGGCGACCCCCGGTATTGTTCTTCCGACATCACTTCTCGATTCTGAAACTCTGATGGCGCAAATTCCCGTCCCCTTCGCTGCCGATGCCGCCGATCTGTTTGCGGCGGTGTTATCCGCGGACGGATCTAGCCTGTCGGCGCTGGTTCCTTATCCAGCGCCGCTCATTCAGGCCGGCAGCGCTTCCTCCCTGACCAGTCCAAGCGCGGGTTCGGATCTGACGATAAGTCAAATTTCACCTGGTATCGATCCCGATGAGGCCATTGCTGTCGCCCAGTTCGGGGCCACGGAGACGGGCATTACTTCGATTAATGGCACCCTTGTCCAGACGGTGGGGAGCGCGAATACACAAACTCCACAGCTCCTCACAATCAATGGGGCAAACCTATCCGACGGACTTTTGGTGACATTCACCACCGAGAAGGGTGGACAGCCTCTCCTAATGACGTCTTCCCTTACCGGTACGCAGAGCGTAGCTACTCTCGTTTCCTCAAACAGCCTGCCAGTACTGACCGCGACAAACCTGATGAGCAGCACGATCAGCGTGCCTACTTCGATCACGGATACAAAAGCGAAGTCGCTGCAAGTTCAATCCGCAAAAGCCAAGAGCGGAGTCTCGCCGGTAACGGAGGAGCCCCCCTTGGTCGTACCTTTCGGAGCCAGGACGATGGTGCGGGTGTATCAAGACCCAAGCGGCATCGAGCACATTGAACGGCCTTCGGCGGCGCCGGCTACATATCAGGCATTCACTAATGGGGTGATCTCTATTTCCAACTTTGCCCCCAACCCTACCCAGCACAATACTATTGAGCAAGAGAGCGAATCGGGAGATCCATCGAATAGTGCGCGGATTCGTGGTACCGCCCTCAGGACTCTACCGTGTAATAACATTTCCCAATTGAACTTGACGCCGGCAGTACCCTGCAGCAGTACTCCCCGGGCCTTTGCGCAATTGCAGGCAAAAACGTCAAATGGATTCGTCATTGCCACGCGGAACGTAGAAGTGATTGCCGCAAAGTTGGGAGCGCAATTTGGTAAATACGACAGCCTCGAACAATACTACGGCGATATGTACGGCGTCCCCCCCACTTTCTTAAAGAGTCAGGCCCTGCAAGAGAGCGCCTCCTACAATGCGAACTTCCGGTATGAATTCACCACCATAAACGTGGGATGCTTATCGGGCGATCTCGGGGTGAACACAGGCGTTTGCACGGGTAGTGCAAACATTCCGAATGAACCCTGGAACCACTACGTTATGACGGGAACGAGTCTTGGCAGCTATGCTCCAACTTCCGGCACCAGGTCCTCGCAAATCCTACAGGCCCAGGAGACGCAGACGTTTGCATTCAATCCGCAGAATCCTGGACAGACACAGTTCGGTCTCGGAGTTCCCGTGAAGCGCACAGTCGGCGGGTATCTCTTGTCTACCGAGGTTGCTGGCGGCAAGGAAGTCGCAGCGAAGGTTACTGCTAGTGTGCAGGGTCCGAATAATAAGATTTCTCAGCTAGCGCTATATCACCTCGATTCCGTCTGGCAGAAGGCGGGCGGTAACGTCACGCCGGGCGTTAGTGCGTTGGCATCCAATCAGTTCGCCGTAGACTACGGCACGGGAAATATCACCCTGGGCTCGCCGCTTCAGGTTGGGCAGCAGTTAACCGTCGCCTATTGGCCGGTCCAGAACGGGTACTCCGATAATTTGCAGCAGACCGTGATTCCGACGGTTGCGGGAGATCTTATTTCTGGAGCTCCCGACCTTGCGACCTCACCACAGGTCAAGCAACTTAGTCACATTATCTACGCAGCCAATAAGACCTCGGAACCGCTCTCGATATTCCTGCAGACCAATGTGGCCAATGGTACTGCTTTTCTAACCGGCGCTCGTGGCGACATGGACATCGAGTTTTCGGTTGGGTCGAACGGTAAGCCGACTCAGCCTAGAGATCCACGATATTCGTTCATGACCGCCCAACCCTATGCGTCTTCTTCGTATGGATTGCTCCAACTCACGTTACTTGCATTCGGCCCCGGCCTTCAGGTAAAGCTGAATCGAGTGTTCAACCCCGGTTATTCCTCCGGCCAGTCTTGTCCGGCGGCAGCCCGGCCGTGTGCTCCCTACGGAACTACACCCCTGTATCAACTGCTCACACAGCCCCAGGCCAACTTCAACTTGGGGGGCAATTTTCACTTCCTAACACTCAGTGCGGAGCAGAGCAGCGGCCTGAGCCTTTGTGGTATAAGCAATCGAATCTGTAATGAAAGCCAATGGGAGCAGCAGTGGAGTCAGATCATCAACCAATACAATGTGAATGGGCCCGCTTATTCGGGATCCACCTCCCTGATCGTAAAAAATGGTGCAACTAAGTATGCGCCAAAAGATTTGCAATAAAATACTCGGCCTATTGTTAACCCCAACGTTTGTGCCTCTGGCCGCTCAATCCCTCCAGCCTGTGCCCGAGGTAAAGCATTACGGCTACTCCGGCGCAGACAAGATGCTGGCGTGCATCCAGCAAACCTTCGGAAAATACGCTGCGGAGTTCCCCCATACCGTCCTCTACGGGAGCCCGCCACGCGATACCGAGGGCATGCGAATCGTCAATGGGCTTTGGGAGCAGGTCACGGACCATATCTCTTTTCCTCCGGTTCCCGACCTGCCTTGTCCCGCCACTCGCGATCAAGTTGCGGAAGTGCTCCAAGAGAAAGTCGCAAAGCTGCTAACCGTGCCCGAAGGCGAGCCGGATGGCATACGTCTCTTCGAGACGTCCCAATGGGTATATATCATTCCCGCAAGTAAGTTTGACGAGGTGGCTGGAACTCCGGATTATCCGAGCCGTCAGCGATGGAAGCGGATCAGGGTTGGTCCCAGAATCGAAGCGACGGATGGGATAACCCCCAAGCAAGCCGAACTCCTCATTCCCGAAATCCTGAAATACGCCAGGGTCGTTCCCCTTGAACCGAGTCAGGAACCTTCTGCACGGGAGTTGGCGGCTCAGGGTCTGCCTCAGCGGGATCCAAAATCGGACGATGAGGTTGAGATCGGCCCCTCTTTTCAGTTTTATAAGGCCAGATTAAAAGAAAACGCGCCAGAGTCTGTTATCGCGATCGAAAAAAATTGGCCGTGGGAAACAGTCGGCAGGCTGATCTATGGAGAAATGCGGGATGGGAAATATCAAGTGTTGTGGGATTCCCCCTTGTTAAATGGACTTGGTCGCTTAGACCTTGTCGATGTAAACGGTGATGGCTGGGATGAACTCCTGTGGCGCTCGGCAACCTGTGGGGCTCAGAATTGCGAGCCCCAAGAGTTAACCATTTTCGACAAGGACGGTAAGGAGATCACGCGCCAGCATGAGTGTTACGTTCGACGTACGTATCTGTTCGATCAGTCGGACGGCGTTTGTGCCATCGTGGGGAATGCAATCAACGTCAATTACTTACCACTGGCTCATCATGGCACCCACAAACCTGCAGACATTAGCGTGAAGCATTGGGCGGCTGACAACAGGAATCATGTCTTCAGGCTGGCAGATGGTCTTTACCTCCCCGGCCCTCCTCTTCCTGTAGCAAAATAGAAGTGACAGACCCCGGTTTCTATGAAAGGGGATTTCAAGTTCAAACCAGCCTCCATCAGGTCGAGGATTTCCTGGTGAAGAACTGGGCACAGACAGACCCTGGAAGAGATCGCACAGATGTTGAACGTGCTCCCGGAACCGGCCTCAACGATTCGTAGCGGTCGCAGCCTTTTCGGGTATCCGCAAAGGCGAACTGCACGGTTTGCTCCGCGAGAATTACGACGAAGAACAGCGAGTGATCTCCCAGTTCCTTCTGGCGGGGGCATGCGCTGGAGCCGAAGACTCAACAAAGCAAAGCTCCAGTTCCAGTCATCGCGCTACAGCTAGATTCGCACCGACGCTTGTCAGGCAATCCCGCGAACGGATTGAAGTTTGTCAGCAAGGTGGGAAAGCCCGTCAACCTAGACGCTTTGTCGGCCGAGTCATCGTTCCTCGCGTGACAAGAGCGGGAGTCCGGTGGCGTGGTTCGCATGCGTTTCGCCGTGGCCTGGCGACGAATCTTCACCAGCTTGGAGTCTCCGACAAGACAATCCAAAGAATCTTGCGGCACTCCAACGTGGCTGTCACGCAGAACTGCTGCGTCAAGACCGCGGGCTCCGAAGTAGCGGCGGCGATGCAGCAATTTGAGCGCTTCTCGAATATGCACCTAATATGCAACCTGGCGGAGGCTAGAGGACGATCTTAGAACTCTAATCGCCTCCGGTTTTGATCTAGAACACTATAACCCGCTGGAAGAAAAGGCTCCAGCACCCCCGTATACGCCAGCATTGGATGTTGAGGCAGCGGTCAACGGTCGGCAGGAATGCCAGCGTTCTTTGCGGTCCGGCGACTTCGAGTGCGCCCCGGCTGGCGACGGAATCCCCCCAGAAGGGGTCTCCGTAGACGAAAAAGATGAACACCCAAATGCCCCAGTCACTTCTAGACTGGGCGACGCGCCTCCCTTAGAACCAGCGTTCGAAGGGAAGCTTTCACTGGGGAGCCACAGGGAGGGACAGGACAGGTTGCCGTATACTGCCCCGGCAGATAGGTCGGGCTTTCCCCCTACCGAAGTCACACAACCCACCCAATGTGACGGGATTTCCAAGTTCGGGGAATCAATACGGGACCTGCTGCGCGAGTCGCCGATGAAATTTAAGGACCTCTACCCAGCTATTGCCGAACGCTACCCGGAACAATGCCCCACGCAGGGAACTAAAGTAAGTCTTGCGGCAATGGCATGGCTTAGTGAAATTCAGCACGATCTTCAGCAGATCGCTGTCAATCTGCAAGGAGTGTGGCACCTTAAAGATGGTGCAAAATCGCAGGCTTCAGTACAAAAGGAGGATTCACCAAACCACATCAGAAAAAGTCGCTCGAAAATTGCGAAAACCCAGCGGCGGCAGTTCCCTTACATTGAAATTGCCACGCTCTGGAATGAAGGAAGGACCATTTCGGAAATAGCGAACACAATCGGTCGGGTGGATCACGATAACCCGAAGGACCCCTTTCATTCGCTCCGAAATTGCCTGTGCAGGATGCACAAGGCAGGTTATGTAGACGCCTCCGGGCAGCGGGTGAAACTGAGCTACCGAGTTTCGGAGGCAACTGTCAGCAAAGCAACTATCGCTGGGAGAAGATGGAAGGAAAATAAGTAACGGATAACTGTTCTGTTTGCCCGAATGGGTTGGGCACGCGGCTATTAGATTTTTGAAGGGCGCACTTCCGTGCGCCCCCCAATTCTACAGTTCTTCAATTTCTGTCAGCTTCTCAGGGTCGAGGGCTGGCAGCGGACGGCGGTCATAGGGAACCCAGCCGGGCTGCAACATGCAATCTTCGGGCAAGAACTCGTCACCGTAGTTTTCCACGGTCGCCGATTCTTCATGGGAGATGATGTGGCGGGAATCCGCTACCAAAAACAACACCGAGTTGTCGCCGGTCTCGAATTCCACCACAATGGCTGTGTACTTATCGCTGGCACGCTCGTGGATGTTGCGCACGACCTTGCCTGCAAACGTTTCGTTCAGGCCTTCTGCAAACGTCTTCATACTTACCTCTTAAGCGGGTCTTTATTTCAAAATCCGCTCGTTCGTCCTGCTGCTCGGTATCCGAGAATGAATCAGTCATAACGAACGGTGATTGCTCACCTTTCTCAATACTGGTGTTTTTGCGGTTTTATCGAATTCGCGAAAATAATTTTCCGAGACCATTCGACAATCGAGCCGGTCCGGGCGCACACCTCCTCGGAGGTCGTCCGAGTCCCGACTACGGTCGCGTTGGGCACTGATTGGACGCTACCCGTCCATGTGCGCGAGTTTTGTGCACGACAGGCACTCGGAATTTCACTCGGTCAATGGCTCGCTATTCGAAATAGCCGAACGCCTCGGCTTGACCGCGCTCTCCGTGTTTCTGCACCTATAAGGTCAGACAGTAGGCTTGGCGAGATAGTCAGGCAAAGGTATGAGCACTGTTGGCGGTTCCCGGCGCACGGATTCGGGGTGAGCCCAGAGCCATAGCCAGAGTTGAGAACCGCCTCACGGACCGATGAGGATCAGCCCGCCGGGGCATAATAGCGGGCATGAGTCCGGTTGCGGACTATCCGGTCGTCGTTCCAGACCGCGAGATTGAGGAGGAGAAGAACCTCGGCATCCCACGCTGCCCACTGTGCGGCTGGTCGCCCCGGAAGGAAGACCGCTGGTTCTGCGAGTGCGGTTACTCGTGGAACACGTTCGACACTGGAGGCGTCTGCCCAGCCAGCCTTCACCAGTGGACAGAAACGCAGTGCCTCTCGTGTAGCGGATGGTCGCCGCACTCTTACTGGAGCGCGGAGTGACAGGGCAGATTAAGTCCCGGCAATCTACAATATTGTCGTCCGTCAGTTTCTTACCTAAGCTTCCTTCATGAGTTGGAGAGCCGGAATCGAATTTCTTCACCGTTGGCAATGGCTTGTTGCCGCCACAGTCGCCGCTGTGCCGACCATCTACTACGGCCCCCGTAAGGCTCTGGAGACATGGGATTGGTACGTTCATCGCTTGCGTGATGAACCGATACTTCAAGCGATGCGCGATTTGAAAATGGTGCCCTCAGAGCACAACAGACCGTTGGAGCAGCAGCTTGGGCCGTCGCATGTTCCAATAACCCCGAACATCCTGATAGTCAAAGAAGGCACCTACAGCGTAGGCGACCTTGCGCACATCACAAAACGCAGTCACGCCTCGATTGGAAAGTCCATGCGTCGGCTCCGGGCACAAGGTAAAGTCGAACAATACAGAGGCGGCTTCCGACTGAAATGAATTGATGCTGGGGCCGGAAGGACTAGCTCTGAATGTTCCCCGGCAGTTGAAATACCGCAGCCTCAGCCGACAACATACGCCGTAGCTCCCAAAGCCGGAACCACGGGCTGTGGGCTGTGCCTTATCGTGCCTTCGATTAGCAGCAGAGATGTCACTTCGGCTGCGATTCGGGTTTTTCCTGCTTTGGTGCGGGCATTTGCGCCTGCTCGCTGCTGGGGGGCACGACGTTCTTGATCCTCATGTAGGTTACAAGGTTTCCGTAGTGTTCCCAGTTGTGTACGTTATTGAAGTTCAATGCGCCCAGCCTCGGCGTGTCCGTTCCGAACAGCTTCACTGTTTGACCTCCAGATGCGTCGGTCATGGCATCGTAGGCCTTGTCACAGTAGGCGAATCCGGTCTTAAGAGCGGCGATAAGATCGGCCTTCGAGGTCTTGGTCTGCTCAATCTTCGGCTCTGGGTTCTGCTCGCCCAGCACTTTGGAACAGAACAAGTATTGAGCGTCGGCGAGATGTCCAATGATTTGTCCATACGTGCGTACCGTATCCACGGGCCTGAAGCTGTAGTTCTCTTCAGGCATTTTTTCAGCCGAGCGAATCAGAATGCCCTTTTGGAATCCGTAGACGCCCTGAGTGAATGCGCTCAGCGGATTAACCGAAGTCTGCTTTTCCTGAGCAATGGCGGGCAGAGCAAAAATAGAAAGCAGAATTGTGACCAGAAGTCTTTCCATGGGTTTCTCCTATTCGAATCGGTGCCAGAGTAGCAGAGAACTCGAAAAGGCGTGCGAACAGATGGGAAGGCGAGACCAATACTCCCTGACGACGTTAGGTCAGTATCGCTTCACACCCATGATCTTCCACACCGGTTCGTTATCGGCGTACACGCGCCATTCGGAAATGCGCCCGCTCCGTACCACCACCTTCCATGCCGCTGGAATTTCCCAATGATTTTTCGGAAGCAACTCACTGTTCACGGAGTATGTACCTTGGGCAGACCCGAACAATGCCGCCACATTGTCTTCGCTCAGTGACTGATCCACCCTGATCGAATAGTCAGGGAACCATCCGAAATAGCCGATCCAGCCATTTTTCATTTGCTCCCGACCACGGACAACCTGCCCAAGACCATCGACGAAGCAGTGGTCTTCAGTCATTAAGGTGACCAGTGCCTCTACGTCATGACGATTGATTGCGTCAACAAAAGCCAGACCAACTTCCAATGCTCTGTTTTCCACGGCTCGTGCCCCTATTCTTTTTGATGCTCAGTTTATATTTGGCAGACCCAGATGCAAGCGACCACAGGAATGTTGGTTTACACATGCTGCCGCCCATTTGATTTTCGCTGTGAAATCACCCTTACTCTTGTTGCCCCACCACTTTAGCCGTTGCGGGCATCTGCCTGATTGCTCTCCTCATAGGAATGTTCATTGCGAACGTTAATGCAGCGAAAAAGGGCGTCACGCTTTGTAGAAAGCCCGGATGCCGCTTTGGTTGCGTGCTCCGTTCATCGCGCTTCTCTGTGGTCAACTCGCCCCCGAAACTAAGATTTGCTATTTGCGAGAGTTCACATCCTGAGTTCGCCGAAACCGCAGAGCCGACCAAACATCGTCGATGGCGATCTGGGAAACAGGACGCCAGCCCGTTCCTTCCATCGCTGTCCAGACCTCCTCGCGACTCAGATCACTGTCCACGCCAGATGTTTTCTTCGGGTAGCTGATCCAAACAAATGCACCCGGAGCCGCCGATTGCAGCAGTTTCTTCGCAGATTTCGTAATCTCCGATTTCTTTGTGGCGAAGAACTGGACAAAATCGTGGGCGCTCCCCAGACTCTCTGAAACTGCAACCCCGTCTGGCTTTGGGGCAAGCGAATCGATGTACCCGGAGGGAGCACCCAGTATCAGGGCTCGCATCCCCGGTTTCAATCCAAGTTTCTTCACAGTCGAAGCCATACTCTACCTCCGGTTTGCATCTTGAGCTATTTGCTCGAAAAGACGAATTCGTTTCCATCTGGGTCTCTGAATTTCGCCATCGTTCCCCAGATTTCCTTCTTGGGTTCGGCAGCGAGCTTCACTCCGCGTGATTTCAACGCTTCGGCTGTCGCATATACGTCGTCACAGCGGAACGTCACTGGTTGAAAGCCTCCGATTCGATCCTCGAAACCGTCCTGCGTGAAAAGAGCAATGCGGCTCTCAGCACCGGGGATGAGGAGTTCGATCCAACGTTGTTTGCCATCACCGAAATCCTGATTTGTGGCGACCTTGAACCCCAGTTTTTCCGTGTAGAACTTTAGTGCGGCGTTTTGGTCGCGCACTGGAATTGTCACAATGTCGATTGCACGTATCATTCATGATCCTCCGAGACGAACCATGGCAACATAGCGCCTCATTCGCGATTGTGCAATGTGTGAGGGATTGCTATATTAACGGTCGGTATAGCATGGTGAAGCTGGATCAATACGTTCTCGACAGTCTGATGCGCGATCTTGTCGGGCATGACCGCAGGCCAGTGAGCTATCTTGTCTACTTGTGGCTTGCTGCGGAACAGCAGCGGCAGAGGAAAGCCGTCAGTATCAGCTACAGTGATCTCGCTGAATCTGTGGGGGTCTCGAAAAGCTCCGCTCAGAGTGCGGTTGCTTGGTTGATCCACCGCAACTTGATTTCATCAACGAAAGCGACCGTGACCGCAACTCCGAATTACACGGTGCAGACTCCATGGAAGGGCGGTTCTAGGCGCTAATCGCCGCATTCCCGTCGAGATCGCCACGATTGAACGCATCATTGAATTGTTCGACGATCCGCCGATTGGCGTCAAGCTGCTTCGCCAAGGAGTGCCAAAACCATGGCAGAAAGGTACGGCGTGCTGGCGTGCGGAAGGTGTTGGGAGAGATTAAGACCAACTTCCCAGACGCGAGGCTGATGACGCTGAACTCCGTCGCGGAGGGCGAGTGGGTGGTTGTCCGATGCACTTACAGTGGAACCCACAGGGGCACGTCAGGCTTTCCGGTCGATGGCGGAATGCTCGTTAATGTGCAGCCCACCGGGCGCACTTTCGAAGTTCAGCACATCCACATGTATCGAGTGCTCGACGGCAAGATCGCTGAGCACTTCGCGAATCGGGACGATGTTGGAATGATGCGGCAGCTTGGCCTGCTTCCGCCTCTTCCGTCGCTGCCGAGTCGGTAAGGTTGGCTTCTTTCCCTGCGCCCAACAGTCTATGGAATCGCCACGATCACACGCCCCGGTTTAGTGGGATGCTCTACTAGCTCATGGGCGCGTGCGATCTGATCCAGTGGCACAATCTCGGCGATGTCTAGCCCCTTCCAACCTGCCTCAAGTGCTTGATTGATGTCGCGAGTGGCTTCGATCTTTGCCTCGGCTGGCACATCGTCGCTGCCGACGAAGAAGAGTCTCGCGTTAATAAAGACAAGTTGCCAGACTGGAGTCTCTGGCATTGGCGCGTTGGTTGCATAAGTCGCAATGGAGCCGCCCTGCGTCAAGACTTCCGTGTCGGTCTTGATGTTCGCCCCGAAAGCGACTTCTACGATGTGATGGACTCCATCGGGAGCCAACGCCCGGATTCGTTCAACCAATTGTTCGCCAGTTAGTAGAACCTCATCCGCTCCTGCTCGCGATGCGATTTCCTTATCAGCTTCAGCACGGCACGTAGCAATCACTCGCGCTCCCGCCTGATGCGCGAGTTGAACAGCGCACGCACCAACTGCACCAGCGCCCCCTTGCACTAGAACCGTTTTGCCCTTGACCGAACCCGCGACGTGAACCGCCCGATGAGCGGTTATGCTCGGAATACCGAGACAGGCACCTTGCTCCAGCGGCACGCCTTCGGGGAGTTGAACCACTTGGCTCAGCGGAACCACGGTGAACTGGGCGGCGGTCCCGAAAGGGCGGTAACTTTGAGCGCCATAGCACCACACTCGGCGACCGACCCATTCCCGCGACACGCCTTCCCCGACCGCATCAACCGTTCCCGAACCGTCGCTATGGGGAATGACACGCGGATACGGCATCCCGACGCCAAACGCATCTTCACGCTTCTTCACGTCGCCCGGATTTACGCCTGAAAAGGCTACTCGAATTCGAACTTCCCCTGCGAGCGGCTGAGGATCATTCATCTCACCGATGGTCAGGACATCACGCGCAGCGCCCTGCTTCTCGTACCATGCGCTTTCATGCTGTGAGTTCCTCGCGACGGTCAGACTATGCTGCCTTTTCCACCGGAAGCCCCGCTTCCATCCAACCCTGTTTGCCTTCGGGATAGTGCGCCACGTTGGTGTAGCCCATCGCCGCCAATTCACGGGCAGCGTATTCGCTAGCGTGTCAATGCGTGTTCGTACAGTAGGTGACGATCTCAGCCTTCTTGTTGGGCAACAACTTTGGCGCGAGTTCCTTGATCCGTTGAGGAGGAATGTTCAAAGCTCCGGGCAGATGGGCTTCTCGGTAGCGTTCAGGCGCGAGGGTCTCGACTACCGTGATTCCTTGCTTCTTGTCGAGTCTCGACTTCAGGTCTTTGGTCGAAATTGTGCTGTCCATTTTGATCTCCTCAATGCTCAATCTTAATCATGCAGGCCGGGACCGGGTCAACCTGAAGCGGCATTGGTGTTTCCTGAGCGATTTGTGAGTTGCCAATCGATCCGCCAGCGTCCGCAACCAACACCCGCTGCTCCCGTCAACGGGCCAGAGTACCATGTAGACATGAGCAGAATATTCCTACGATGCCTCGACGCGAACCTTTCGGATCGCTCGGCGCAGGCCCATGTCCTCCTTCGACAAGAGTCCGACGAGGAAGAAGACGAAGAGGAAGACGAAGGCGACGACGATGAAGATGCCGAGGATGAAGAAACAGACGACGGCTACTCGGAGTGAGCATGCCCTTATTTGTGTCAGTGGGTAAAGAATGACACGCGAAGAGTTCGTCAATGTTGCTGAGGAAACCTTGGACTCTCTCCCGGAAGAATTTCGTAGCCGAATCCAGAACGTTGCCATTCTGGTTGAGGATTATCCGGCGAAGCAGTCGCGATCCCAACCGGGTCAGCGAAGGCAATTGCTGCTAGGCATCTTTCACGGAGTGCCAGCCACTAAGAAGAGCGTTTTTAATTTATCAGCGGGTCCTGCCCACATCGTGCTCTATCAGAAAAACATTGAGGCGGTCTGCTCCAATGAGGCTGAGGTCCGACATCAAGTCCGCCAGACTCTCATCCATGAACTCGGTCATTATTTTGGCATGACCGAGGAGCAACTGAAGGATGTGTAGCGGCAATGGCATCGGACATTGGATCACGCACACCCGATCACGCTACCCGATTCGTCCGCTGCCAGTCGATTCGCCAACGTCCGCCTGCCATAGGAACCCAGAACAGTTTCTTCAGCGGGGTTCCCTTCGCGTAGTGGTAGAGCACGGCGGCTCTCTCGTAGAACCCGCGAGTGTGCCACGAGTCAACAAAGCCGAACTTCTTGAAGTCGAGGTGATGGCAGAACTCGTGGCAGAGGGTGCTCAGAAACGTGCCGAACGATGTGACTTCTTTCCGCACTGCCGTTCGCATCCATACGCGGATGACTGAGGTTTCCGGATCGTAGTCACCGAAAAGCTCGAATGTTCCACGTTCGCGGGTGCGAAGGGGTCTCGCGGCTAATACGCGGATGCCGCACGTCGGGACTTCATAGAAATCTGAGGCGGTCCTCAGAAAGTCGGCGCAGGCGTTCCGAACGTCCGCCCCTTTCCCACCTTTCATCGCTGACTCAATGGATTTTGTGATCGAAGGCAAACGCCCAGTTGTTGGCAGGTCGAGCGTCGTCATCTGGTCACTTTCGAGGAATTGTGTCCGGTTTGCCTTGCGCGGTGGAGTGTCGGTCAGCATGGCTTTCCTATCTGGGCGTCGTTGACATGCCTCGCTTCGTGACCAGATAAACTGCGAAGCTCCCCAGCCAATGACCGCCCTCGTAATGCTCGCCTGTCACAGCCGCCAAACCAGCCCGCCTGTGCGCCTCGGCAGTCGCCATAATCGACGGCAGTCGCATGTCGTTCTTCGGTAAACCAGCAGCGATTCCTTCCAGCATCCATGCTCGACTGAGATTGAGCCCATCTAAGTGCGCCAGCTTCGGATCGCTTGGATCGGGTGACACAACGGGCTGCAACCACTTATCATCGCCCGACCTGGAAATTTGGGGCATGAATGCTCGGAGCCAGCGTACAAACTCTTGGCTCGGCAGTACACGACGCATCAGGTCTGCCTCGCCGAGACATGGTGACAGGAAATCCTCGCCGGAGGGTTCATACGCTAGCGGGCAGTCCTTGTCAGTGAGGTAGAACTGCTTAGCTCTGGACACGACCAATTCGTCGAATTTCTGATCGCCATTGCCGTGCGCATAATCGAGCATCAGACCGAGCGCGAAAGCAGTCTGGTCGTGTTCGCCGATCCGCACAGGGTGCGAGAGTTTGGGCAGCCAGTTGTTCAGCCGTTCCAGTACGACTGTCTCAAGCGGACGCAGATTTGCCGCCATCTCTTTAGCTTGCGGGTCGTCCCATTCGCGTAATTCCGCAACCAATTGAAGGAGCCATGCCAGCCCATACGGTCGCTCAAAACTGGATCGTCCTTCTCCTCGGAGATATGCAGCCTCCTGCACGATGTTTTCTGCCGTGAGACTCTGCCGCAGTGCTTCGCGAGCAGCCTGAACAAACGGCGCATCCGGGAAAGTCCGGACCAGCCGTACTAGCAGCCAATGCCCATGGACGGAAGAATGCCAGTCGTAGCAGCCATAGAAAGCAGGCGTCAATTTCCGAGGCGGTGTTGCATCAGCATCACTATTCAACATGTGGCTAATGTGATTTGGATACTCTTTGTGCACGCAGCCGAGGGCAAGATTCGCAAACCGCTGAGCCGCTTTGATGTCGAACTGAACTGTATTTTGGGCAGGAGCAGTCATGGTAAAGAGCAAAAACAAGACGCAGAAGATGATCTTCATTGGCTGATACTTTAGCCGAAGATGGAGGACGCAGGCGAGGGCGAGGTTAACCGCAGCCCAAATTGCAGACGATCACTCATCAGGGAGCCGAATCGAAGAATTTCTTGATTTGTGCCCAATATCTTCTGACGACGTAGTCTGTGCTGATGTGCCCTCCCCGGCTGAGCGACTTCAATTTAGCTCCAGTGGCTTCTGAAAATTCTCTCGTGCGTTCATAGGGCACGTTTGGATCGTCTTTAGCGTGGAACATCAGTACCTTGGAACCCTCGATTTTCTTCCTGTGATGCCAAGGATTGTAGAACGTACCGCTACGAAGCTTGTTCCAGTTTGCGTCCGAGAGCCGATACCCATTCCCGAACGCTTGCCGGATGTAGACGGCATAGTTCGATTTCGAGGTCTCGGCTTTCTCTGCCTTATCCAAAATACTCCAGTCCACGACGGGACAGTTCGCAACTACACGCTTAACTTGCGGATCAAGCGACAAGAGGATCGCAGCCGCACCGCCGAAGCTCCCTCCGATCACGAAGACTTGATCCTGTGGCTGGCGAATTGATACTTAGGCGATGAAACGATGAAACGGCTAGATTCACAAACGCGCTGCGATGAAGAACTCCGACACGAATGATTTCAGTCCGAGTTTTTGCCCATGGTGACGTGGCTATCGCTGGAAGCGCGCGTCTTTGAAAACTCAGGCAGCCACGGCTGTCTGGTATAGGCCTCGACAGTGAGGTTCCCAGCGAAACGAGCGCAAATTTGCGACGGGGCGTGACACGGGCATATCCGGCGTTTGCCCTTCCCGTGACTGATGGGTGCGATCGTGGTTGTAGTAAGTCTTAAAAGTGAGCAGTTCATTCTCCAGATCTGCACTCGTCCAGAACAACATGTGATCCAAATATTCGCGTCGAATGGTGCCAATGAGCCTTTCCACGAAGGGATGAGACAGGGGAACGTAGGGGCCGGTCTTGATGTCTGTCACCTCCAGGATCCGCAGATTGGCTTGCCATTGGTGGAACTTATAAAGAGGATCATGGTCGGAGCTGAGGTACTTTGGCAACCAGCGTTGACCTCGAATGGCGCGGTTGAACATGCGACAGAGCGCGATCCCGTCGACGGTGCCGGCATGGACGCCGAAACCAATGATCCGGCGCGGGTATTGATCCATAACGACCAGGACCCAGTGGGTGCGCACAGTGGCCGACTCGCAGCGGAACAGATCCGTACTCCAGAGGCTGTCTTTCGTGTGACCCAGGAACGTCAGCCAGGACGGACCAGCGGCGTCGCCTCCCGGCCAGTAGCGCTGGGCGAGAATCCTTCGAACCACGTCTTTGTCGATTCGAAGGTTGAAGGCCAAGGCGATCTGTTCAGCAATTCGCGGACAACCCCAGCGGGGATTCCGCTGCTTCATTTCGACGACCGCATGGAGGAGTTCTGTACTCGGTCCCTTCGGGCCGGGCTTGCGACGGCGATTGGAGGAGAACAGCGTGCGGTACTTTTGCCTGCACAAGGCCTGGTGAAGGCCTAGCAGGGTTGAGGGCTTCAGCACGATTGCGGACCGAAGCAGGCGAGTGGGACGCAGCCAGAGCGTCAGCCAGCCGGCAAGGATCCGGTCCGACGCGGACAGATTCGGCGATCGGTGCCTGGAGCGATTCAGGATCAGGAGTTGATGCTTGAGCAGAAGCGACTCGGCAACGAT